>JAAUYG010071252.1_pt1 | contig 19010 bp, 23 predicted proteins | sample 7278091 | NCBI WGS metagenome assembly JAAUYG01 (sample SAMN14350201, study PRJNA611818) | marine sediment metagenome | isolation source: surface marine sediment (0.6m) | place: French Polynesia: Moorea | collected 2018-08
AATGAAGCTTAAGTTAGCTGTAGGGCATCATTGTGCGTACTGCTTTTTCATCAGTCTCATGCACCACAGCAATACTAGATAGACGACGACGAGTACGCTCTTTACTTTTACGCTCTAACAAATGGTTTTTGAACGCCTTACGACGCATGATTTTCTTGCCACTGCCACTAATACGAAAACGCTTAGCAGCAGATTTTTTGGTTTTGAGCTTAGGCATGGACTATAGATAATTAAACACAATTTACAATTATACTCTGCGTCCAATATCAATTACAAACTTAATTTATCGATTCAATGCCAACATAAGTGCCTGTTGTCCTGCGGTTTGGTATATCTGAGCCAGATACTGTTGAACCGCATCGGCATCAGCAGGAGGTAAGGGTATTTTGCCTAAGATATCTAAAACGGTTTTCTGCTCCATCGGTGGCACAATTGCCACTAAACTGGATTCTAAAGGTTCATCATATTGCCAAAAACCTCTGTTTTCCGAAGTGGCGATAGTTTCTGAAGATACAAAAGAATCAACCAAATTAGCTGATTCTGGTTGAATACTGGCTTCTATTGGTGCTGCTTTTTGACTACGAATTTGTCGTAAACGCTCAATAATCTGGTTTTTAGTTCGTCCACGCAATTGAAAGATAATAAAAGGATCTTCACTAAAGCGATCGCCTAATTGATAGTAAACCGCAGCGATATGTTTACAAGGATTAGCTTTATCAGGACAACTACAGCGAGAACGAACTTCAGTCAGAGCAAAAGGAAATAGACTTAAGCCACTCGCAGTGAAGACGGCTTCGATGGTTTCGGGCATTTCTCCAGCGAGTAGTTGAGCCGAAAAAATCGCCTTTTTTGCTATTTTGGCGATCGCATAATCCCAATCTTCATCACTAAAAGATTCCAAGGATAAAGATACACGATAGGGTTTAGCTTCACTTCCCTGTACTGTTGCCTCGGCTTTAGAATCAGTAAAATCAATGCTTAAGACATTACCTTCTCTAGCGTAGTTACGCCCTCTTTCAAGACGTTTTTTAAATCGATAGGAGTTGAGTAACTCTAACCAACGTTCCACCCACCATTCACGGTTTTCTACCTCGAAGTTAGTCATTGTTTCCATAGCTTATTATTTATTATTTATTATTTATTACTTATTACTTGTACGGGTCAACGGCCGTTGACCCCTACTCATTACTTATTACTTATTACTTATTACTTATTACTTATTACTTTAATTTCTCACCTTATAGAACGTTTCTAAACTATGGCGATCGCCAACAAAACGCCAGTGCCAAGGTTCATAACTAACTCCCTGCTCATTATCTGGCGGGAAAGAGAGTTCAAAGCTATATTTAAGGGCATTTTTCTGTAACCAACCAAAAGCGGCAGTATTAGCAAACTCTGGTTCTACGTTAGTTGCAGGGGCATTACCATCTCCAATATCGATCGCATAACCAGTATGATGTTCGCTATATCCAGGTGGTGCGCTTACCTCGGCTCTTTTGGCGGCATCTTGAACTCTTTGCTCTTTGATCCCAAAAAACAATTGCTCCTGATCTTCTATATTACGAAAAGCAGAAATAGGAGTCAAAATGATTCCCTCGGCTTGTGCTGCTGCTTGCATTTGTCTAAACTTAGCTGTTGCCGCCGAACGCAGTTTAAGTCGTCCATCAGCAGTAATTGCCTGAAGATCTGATTGTGGAGCAACATCGTAGGGTAAATGCCCTAAAAGCTTTTCTGTGTTTGGTTTAGCATTAGCTGGTTGTTCTGTAGTATTAGATTTTGTTCGGATAGGAGTTGGGTTATCAGGGGTAGGAGTTGGGTTATTAGGGGAATCAGATTCGACCAAAGGCTTTTCTGACGATGCTTGGGGCAGAGATTTGGTAACTGTGTTCTGAGTAGATTTGAGGGGAGAGAAAAACAAAAACAGCAAAAGCAACACACCAAAACATAGTATACCGCCAATGATCAAAGGTAAAGATAGAAAAGATCTTGATTGTTTTGGTATTTCTACAGTGTCTCTAATAGCTTCTGGAATGTCTATTTCATCCATAATCGAATAACTACTGATTTTGTTTACTGTTCGTTTTTCGAGCAACGTTATCTTTTTCAGCAGCTAAACAAACTGCGGTTGCTACTGCGGTTGCTACTCTGTGATCGAATACAGAGGGGATAATATGCTCTCGATCTAAATCTGCATCGTCTACCAGGGTAGCAATAGCTTTGGCGGCTTCCAGATACATATTAGTGGTGATTGCCGAGGCTCGACAATCTAGCGCACCACGAAAAACTCCTGGAAAGGCTAACACATTATTTATCTGATTGGGATAATCACTCCGTCCCGTTGCCATAACTGCTACATTATCGTAGACTAGTTCGGGCTGAATTTCGGGTATAGGATTGGCCATCGCAAATACAATGGGCTGCTTTGCCATAGAATAGACCATTTCTGGGGTGACAACCCCTGGCGCACTAACCCCCAGAAAGATATCGGCATCTCGCATCGCCTCAGCCAAATTTCCACTATCTTCCACAGCAAATTGTTGTTTTTCAGGATTTAAATGGTTACGTTTGGTTGAAATAATCCCTTGAGAATCACATAGCACGATATTACTTGCTCCTGCTTGACGTAAGAGTAAAGAGATCGCAATTCCTGCTGCTCCTGCACCATTAATCACAATTTTAACTTCTGCTAAGGTTTTGCCAACTAATTTCAGCGCATTATATAAAGCCCCTAAAACCACAATTGCTGTACCATGTTGATCGTCATGAAATACAGGTATATCTAGTTCTTGTCTTAGTCTTTGCTCAATTGCAAAACAGCGAGGAGCGGCAATATCTTCTAGATTAACCCCGCCAAACACAGGGGCAATATGCTTGATTGTCTTAATTATTTCTTCCGTATCTTGAGTGTTTAAGGCGATGGGAAACGCATCAATTTCGGCAAATTCTTTAAATAACAGAGCTTTTCCTTCCATAACGGGTAAAGATGCTTCTCCACCCAAATTACCCAACCCTAGTACCGCACTACCATCGGTGACAACGGCAACAGTATTACTTTTGATGGTGAGATTATAAACTTGTTCTGGGTTTTCGGCGATCGCTCGACAAATTCTGCCGACTCCTGGAGTGTATGCCATCGCCAAGTCTGATTGGGAATGGAGAGGTAGCTTGCTTTCAACGCTAATTTTCCCTCCTTGATGAATGGCAAAAGTGCGATCGCTATAGCTAAGTATTTTAACGCGAGGTAAGTTTTTAATCGCCTCGATTATTTTCTCTCCCTGTTCATCACTAGCAGCATCCACCGTTAATTCTCGCTGAGTATATTTCAGGTTGCGTTGCAGAAGCGCAATGTCGCCTAGGCTACCACCTACCGAAGCAATGGTACTCATAATTGAAGCTAATGCCCCAGGACGATTGGGTATTTCTAATTCTATCTTTAAGCTATAACTAGCACTGGGATTTAAATCTACCATTGTTTATCTATACATTGCAGAATAGATTATTGTAGATCGTTTTGGAAGATTCAACTGGTTAGTTTAAGCGCAATTCTCAGACTTTCGTCTATAGTTTAAATTCAAATCTTGCTAGCGTTGGGATTTTTTCCTCGAACTTTTGGGGGAAGTTCGATTTTTGCCAAAGTATTTTTCGCTACGATAACGCAACCAGATTCTAAGCTGTTGCGGAATTTGATCTTTTTGTTCTTTAGTTAAGGTATTGTATAGTGCCAAGGCTTTTTCTCTTTCTCCACGACAAGCAGCATTATTGTGAGCATCCCAATAGCTTCGTGCTACTCTAATGCGCCGACACACTTCCTTAACTAATTCTTTCTCTGAAAGCTCCTGTTTTTTCTTAGTAGCCATTTTGTTGAATACCTCTTACTCAAACAACTTCAGCTAAAGCAGCACTAATAGTTAGAGAATCTGCACCTGGTAGACAAGCATGTTTGCTGATATAGCGTTTCCAGGCTTTTGTTCCCGACTGTTCTGCAAATAGCTGTAACATATGACGGCTAATAGAGTTAAGTCTTGTTCCCTTACCAATCCAATAGTCAATATAAGGAAGCATGGCTTCAACAATTTGATGACGAGTTGGCGCAATTATATCTTCGCCATAAATATCCCTATCTACAGTAGCAAAGATATAAGGGCGATCGTAAGCTGCACGTCCAATCATTACTCCATCTACTAACTGGAGATGAGTTTTAATCTGTTCTAAGGTAGTAATGCCGCCATTAATTTCAATAAATAAATGAGGAAAGTCTTGTTTTAAACGATAGACATCCTCATAACGTAAAGGAGGAACATTTCGATTTTCTTTGGGACTTAAACCCTGTAACCAAGCTTTACGGGCGTGTACAGAAAAGTTATTACAGCCAGCCTCAGATACAATTCGTACAAAGTTACTCATATCTTCATAGCGATCGCATTGATCGACCCCAATACGATGTTTTACCGTTACGGGAATACTTACAACCTTCTGCATCGCTGTTACTGCCGCCGCCACTAATTCTGGTTGCGTCATCAAACAAGCACCAAAGTTACCGCTTTGTACTCTAGGACTAGGGCAGCCTATGTTTAAATTTATGGCATCATAACCCCAATCTTCGCCAATTTTGGCACATTCTGCTAGTTGAGTTGGATTATCTCCCCCTAATTGTAATACCAATGGTTTTTCTTCAGCAGAAAAGTCTAATAGCTTATGGCGATCGCCGTGAATTATCGCCTGAGTAGTAATCATCTCTGTATACAACAAAGTTCGACAAGTAATCTGGCGCATAAAGTAACGATAATGGCGATCTGTCCGATCCATCATCGGTGCAATACTCAGGGGGTTATTGATATTCTCTTGTCGATTAAGGAAATTGCTATTCATGATCCAACCACTGAGACTTTGAAACTGAATCTTTATTATTTCATTTAGCGCAGTATAGTTAGCTATTTAAACAGAAAGCAGTTTCTCGTTGATAAAAGCCAGAATCAAACAACCATCGATAACGATTATAAATTGCAACTTCTGCTTTGGGGGTAAGATATTGATGATAGTCTTGATGCTTTGTACTATTAACCTTTTGAATTGGGCTATCTAGGATTATATTTAATTCTGCCAATACCTTTTGTAATTCTAAGTATAATTGTTCGTGTTGAATTACAGCCAAATTATCTGGAATTTTACCATCTAGCAAGAAATAGTCTTCTACTTTGGCAGATTTACGACCAAAATAAAGACTTTCAATAGCAAAAGTTTCAAAATCACTCGCTAAAGCAATTTTTTGCGCTTTGCCTTTATCCCAAGGATAACCAAGACGGAGATAAAAGTAGCGAGATACTTCCATCGAATAAGGATTGCGAATAGTGGCAATTATTTTTTTGAAGCTAGCTAAAGTCTTCCCATATTTTGCCACCCACTCTTGTGCCTGTTTTAAATTACCATGACGTTTACCTGTAGTAGCAATAATCTCAGGAGGATTATGAGCTTTATCTTTAGCCTCCTCTGGTAGAGCATAGTAAATCGGTTTAGGTAGAGTTTTGAGGAGTTTTTCGGTGACTGCCATTCCTCCTGTTTTAGGTACATGAAGAAATAGTAAGTCTTGATTAAAAAGCATTTTGTCAATCAACTAGGTAAGATTACGAGAGTGGAGAGTGTCAATACGTGAACTACATCGCCCACATTATAATTTGACGAGCAGCTTCTAGCAGGTTCTCAACCTTAATTTCTGCTTGAGGATAAACATCTAGATAATCTTTCTCCAACTGTGTAACAAAAGCAGTTTTCATGCCAACACGCTCTGCTCCTGCAATATCCCAAGCATGAGCAGCGACTAGCCATACATTTTCTAAGTTATCTGTTTGAATCATCTTATAAACATCTGGGTGGGGTTTAGTAAGGGCGATTGCATCAACCGAATAAACTTCGGCAAAGTATTTCTGTACCCCCGCACGTTCTAATAATTTACGAGTAGCATCTTTGCTTCCATTAGTCAGAGCGATTATTTTCCAACCAGATGTTGTTAAAACCTTAAATGCCTCTTCTGCCTCTGGTTGTAATTCTAATTCGCTAAAAGTATCCATAATTTGCGATAATTGACTAGAATTTAACTCAATATCAAGCATCTGTAAAGTTCTGGGCAGTTCAGCCTGTAAGATTTCTTTTAAAGGTCGATAGCCCCCTGCATGAGAAAAAGCAAAAGCATCTCTAAGCGCTTGAGCAAACCAAAGTTCCAAAGCATAATCTGGCGCACCCAGTTTGATTAATTGCTGTCGGGGTTTTTCCAAGGAAAAACAAGTGCCGATGATATCAAAAACTACAATTTTCTGCGCGGACATTTATTCTTTCTTCGTCTCAAGTCTATACCAGTTCATACTAATGCAGTTTTAGATCCGAAGCGTTTTTAACTTGATTGGACTTTGGAGCATTAACCTATACTGCCAGAAATCCCAAATGTTTAATAAGTACTACTCTGTCAATCTTGAATCGAGGGATAGAGTCGCGCTTTGTTTAATCCGAGCATCTGTGGTGGTAAACCGTCAATCTATAGTTTTGCCCTCTTGATTTCTTTGTTCTTCCCAAGCTGCTACCTCTTGTTTTAAAGTTTCCTAGTTGGGAAACGCCCTTATTCGGCATCATCTTTTATGAGTGTGGCGATCGCCAAAGTTTTTCGGACAGCTTTATCTGGACGTTGTAAGGATCTGCCAGATTTAGTAGATCGAGCAATTCCTTTAACCGTCAATCTTCCTGTATTGCCCTGTCGTGGTGGGATATCGTTTCTACGTCAGCTATTTGAATCCTTAGGTTATCAGGTAGGGCGATCTCCTTTATTTTCAGGAGGATTGTGAAGGAGTAACCTGAGTTTATTTATTTCCAATTATCAAGCTTTAATCCTTCTATCTTTGTAAAATGTTTAGTATTGCTTGTAACTACAGTCAAATTATTGTAAATTGCGATTGCTCCGATATAGATATCTTCTAGACTAATCGGCGTACCATCTTTGTATAGTTGATACTTTATAGCAGCAGCAGTTTGAGCGCATTCAGAATTAAACTCAACATCATTTACCTGCTTATATAGCAAATCCAACTGATTGGTAACGATCTGCTTTAAGCTAGGCTTTTTTAGTAGTCCATACTCAATTTCAAATTTGGTAATCGAACTTATATAAATCAGTTTGTAGGAAGTGATTCTAAAACGATTAATGATATTTCTATTACCTCTAATGTAGTCTGAAACCGTTGTAGTATCCAGAAGAAACATTAGAAAATTTCCTCGCGAGGGGGTAAATAAAAGTCTTCGTCTAGATCCAATTCAAACTCTGGTATTCCCTGCCAATTGAGAATATCTGGATGCCAAGCCTCACCATTTTCTTTCTCATTCAATAATTTTTCAATCGCTTCAACGATAAATCTATTTTTGGGCATCTTGTTGTACTGTAAATAGAGATTAAGGCGATCGCTTAATTCTTCGGGTATATGTATTGACGTATTCATTTTGTACTAACTCCTGGTATGATCTACTTTAATCATACCAGATAAAAAATCGAAGCCGAAGTTAGAGTTAGTTCTGACCGTGATTAATATGAAATTAGAAATTATTAGTTGCGATTTGCGAAGCATAGCCGTTGCGTAGCTGCCGTTAGGCATAGGCATCGCTTTATGATTAATGATGAGTTTACATAAGGCAATTTGAGTTTGCCGAGCAAGTCGAAGACTCAGCATAGCCGTAGGCATCGCAATCTAGAAAGAACTAAAGTAATACAAATCCCTATGAGATATATTATTATGTACAATGATATGTACAAATAATAAATGCTTAAGAATGGATACGGTTACCTACACGCAGTTTAGACAAAAGCTAGCTGGATACCTCAATCAAATTGAAGCAGATCGCACGCCATTGATTGTTACCAGACAAAATGCATCATCAGTAGTGGTAATGAGTTTGGATGATTTCAAAGCTTACGAGGCAACTTTTCATCTATTATCTAGTAAAAACAATGCAGATAGGCTAAATGATGCTATTGAAGAACTTCGTTCTGGAGGTGGAACAGAACATAGTTTAATTGAAGAAAACTAACCACAATAATGAAGCTAATATTTGCTGAAAAGGGTTGGGAAGATTACTTGTATTGGCAGCGTACAGACAAGAAAACTCTGAAAAGAATCAATGCTCTAATTAAAGATATTAAAAGAAATCCATTTGAAGGAATTGGCGATCCAGAACCTCTGAAATATAATTGGTCTGGATTTTGGTCGAGGAGAATTACCAAAGAACATCGAATTGTTTATGCAGTAGAAAAAGATTCTATTTTAATTGCTCAATGTAGATTTCATTATTAAAGCTTTAAGTTTAGATAATGCGATCGCTTTATGATTAATGAATGGTTTAGGTAGTGCGATCGCTTTGTAATTAAAATCAATCAATTAAGGGAAAGTCTTCAGCAGAGTAGTTTTTATGGGCATATTTAATTGCTATAGTAAGATTTCTCGATGTCCAAACGAGCTTGTTGTTTTCCTAGAACTTCAAAAAGCGGCGACGCGCCTAAGAAAGATTGCTCGACAATTTGTTGAGAGGAATTAATGCTTCTTGTTCTTCAGTAAAAAAGCGAATCTGAGACATAACAACTATTGGGACTACTTTTAAAAACTCACATTATTTAGCATTCCCGTACAACAGCTAAAAAAGTAAATCATAATTACGGCTTAGAATACTCTCTACCAGAACATCTAGAACGTTTAAAACAAAGGGGTTTGGGCAAAAAGCGATCGCTGGCACTCAGAGAATTTGCTCTCGGTATTGAATCTCTAGAAAGATTTGTTAACCATACACCCCTAAGACAAGTACATGAGTGTGTATTTGGTGTATTTGGTGTTTTGGCACTCGAAAGCGAACCAGTAGATCCCAGATTGTAACGGATAGTTGTGGCAATTAATTAGGTCAATTTAAAATCAGCTAAAGCCCTTATTATTGCGCCAAATTATCTCTATCTGTTAAATTAGTTTTCGTTGATGGTTCGCCATTTTCTCAAACTTCAAATCACAGTGCTGACATTCTCCTACTTTCCACTGCGACGGAATTAAAAAAGAAGTACCACAGTTGATACATTTCGACAAAAAACGAACGTTATGGCGATCGCATCCCCTCTTATCTTTAAACTGCCATTCAATCCGATGATAAGACTCTTCTTGATAAATTCATTCAAAGCCTAATTATTCCTTGGCGCAATCCTGATGTCACTGCTTCGGTGCGACTGGAAACACAAAGCTTAGACAGAATCGAACTGATGTGAAACTTGACCGTGTGTTTGGATATTTGGAGTTGTGAAGCGATCGCTTTATTATCCAAACCAGCCCCTAGTAACTGCAATACTTCTACCTCTCTAGAAGTTAGATAAATTCCTGATTGAGGTTCTGGAGTAATAGCCGAATCGCTTTCACCAAAAGATGCTAACTCTGGATGAATCACGATCAAACCAGCCATTACAGCATCAATTGTGGCTATAATTTCCTCGTTATTTATCAGACGAGGTAAAAAAGCCTGAAAACCCAAACGAAGATATTCGCCTATCTCTTCAGTAGCTATTGAATCAGTTAACAAGATTCCAGCCAGCTTGAAATCGACTGTTAACATCCATCGCTCTAACCAACACAAATCTTCGTTAGGCATTCGCTCTAATAACAATAAATCAAACGGGCGATCCGTAAGGCTACGGGTTGCATAATCGCTTATGGCTATCAGGCTCGTTTCATCGACAAAACTTCCTACTATTTGTAAATCGGACAGGCGAGAAAGGATGCTCACTAAACCAGCACTCGTGACTGAGTTAGAGTCATATACTACAATCCGAATCATCTGGTGATTGTCTCGATAAAATTTTCTACTTGTTGAGATGGTATTGCCAATGCCAAACCACTAACAATTGCCACATTAATTCCAATGACTTCACCACGAGCATTAGCTAAAATACCTCCAGAATTACCAGGAGCGAGTCGAATATCGGCAACGATCAAAGCATTAGGATAACTGAGATTTAGAGCTTTTTTCTGCGTCCAATTTAGTTTCGTTTTTTCAAATTCTCGCTCGACAGAGACATGGATAATACCCATAGTTAAAGCCCCACTAAAACCATAGGGACTACCCATTGCTAAAACTATTTCTCCTGGGCGCAAAAGTTGAGCGTTGCCAATGGTAGGAGTAGATAAGTTTTCGCCCTTCTCAATATGCATTTGGATGACAGCCAAATCCTGCTGAGGGTCACGGGCAATTACTGAACCCTCTACAACTCTACCATTTCCTAGTTTTATTCGGGACTTTGACCCCCTAACCACATGAGAATTAGTTACTACCAAACCATTACTCGACCAAATTATTCCCGAACCTCCGCTGTACTGATTACTGATTTCTACCGTCGCGCTTCTCAGTTGTTGGGAAATTGCCGCTAATTCAGTTTCTACTTGAGTAATTATCATTTTCTTTGACCACTATCGCCAATAGTTACAGATACATCCTGTAATGAACCCGCACGAATCAACTGTATTTTTAGGGTTTTTCCTACATTTTGCGGTTCTAGATATGCTTGGACATCCCTTAATTTTTCAATGGGAGTATTTTCAATTGAGATTAAAATATCCCCCAGTAAAACACCAGCTTGCTCTGCGGGAGATTGAGTTTCTAAGTTGACAACCATCAATCCTTGCTGGGTATTCAAAGACAATTTATCGACTAAAGAATCTGGCAAATAAACGGGTTGCATTGCCAAACCCAGATAACCACGACTAATATTTCCTGTCGACAACAACTGATTGACAACACGCTCGACTGTAGTAGCAGGTATAGTCAATACACTGCGACGAGGCCCAGTAGTATTAAAACCCACAACTTTTCCTCCTGCATTAACTAAAGCACTACCGCCACTTCCAGGATAGAAATTGAGGTCTAAACGAATAAAGCGATCTATTTTTCCGCCAAGACTACTGCGCCACGAACCTCCTATCGTACTGATTACTCCCTGAGCAACACACAAACCTCGATCTCTATCTCGACCAACAGCGATCGCCAGATGACCAGCTTTAAGTTCGCAATTACTATCTATCGGTGCAATGGGTAAAGAAACTTCAGTTTTAAACACGGCAACATCCGTGCTGCGATCGCGTCCTAATAAGGTGACGGGTGAAGTTTCTCCATTCGGTAGGATTATGCTAACTCCTTCAGAACGTTTGATGTTTTCTTCAGAGGTAACAATTAGGCCTTCGCGCCAATAGATGCCGCTACAAGGAAAACGCTGTCCATCGAGCGCTACGACAGAATTACCTACATTTTCGACAATATCAGCTAAAGAATGTGAAAAAGCTACTAAGGAATTACTGATTGAATTTGATGCTGATGACATTGGTTGGGTATTAAACTTAACTATGTTTCTTAACTATGTTTTTATTTTGCTCGATTTAATCGCGCGATCGCATCGGTTATTTGGGTAGATGTTGACCTGGAAATTTAGGTAGATCTGGCAAAATTTGCTCTTTACATGAAGATGAGTAATTTTGAGCCAATTGGAGCGAAGCGACTTGACCCTGCCAAGAAAAAACCTCACCTAATCTACCAACATTATCTAAATTAGATTATCTAAAATTATTAAAATTATATAGATAAGCTGATGCTCCAGGCTGAGGAAAAGAATCTATCTGCTGACCAATTTGATTTAGATATTGCAGTATTTCTAATTCTTCAGAGTGATCTTCACGGAGTATGAACCAAACTCTCGATCTACCCTGAAAAGGCTTAATCTCCATATTTAATGCTTGCCACTTTTCTGACAAATTTCTATCTTTATTGGAGAAATTAATCGCACCTGTAATGTAATCTAGATCTGAATAACCTCTTTGTTCTATATAATAAGTAAACGCTGCAATAGCTCTGTTATAGACATAAATTTTATCTCCTGGTTGATCTTCAGATACAACATATTCAACCACTGGTTTAATTTCATGTTTTAATTCTGGATGAATTACAAAGTTGCCAGCCCTAAAAACAGTTGAAATAATCAGAGTCCAAAGACAAATAATTCCCATAATTCCCAGCAAACCCCTTAAAAAGGTATGTTTAAAGGTATTATTAGAGCTATTAGCTGTGCCATCACTCCTACGAATAAAGTTGCGCCAAGGGCCATCAGAATTGCGAAACTTAAGCAGTAAAAATATAATTCCTTCTGCTACAATTAGCATTCCCATTGGAGCTAGGAAGAAAACTAATCGATCGCGGAAAGGATATTTATGGAGATAAGCAGCGATGATCGTAGCGACAAAAGGAGAAACTAAAGCCAAGAACATAGTTCGGTTGTAACGATACCAAGCAATGCACCCAAAAATAAAGGCAACTATTCCTATTCCATCAGTTATTCCTGAGAACCCCATCGGATGGTAGAAAAATCTACCCAAAGCATCAAACAACCAAATAATATCCCCGAAAGAATCTGGATATCTATCCTCCCAAGATGAGCTTAAATCTTCATTATTCAGGGTATTGGCAATGGTCAGAAAGTACAATAAAGCAAAACTACATACCCAAGCCAAATAAATAGGTATACGGTTGGCTAAAATTTGGCGTAGATGTTTCCTAGAAGCAGTTAAGAGATAACATCCTTCTAGTCCCCCCAAAATAAAGATCGAAGGATAAGAAAACCAAATAACCAAGCTTCCTAACAAGGCAAAACCAAGAATCTCTCTAATTTGGAGAATTTGATAACGAACCTTGGTTAATAACCAAAATAAAATTAGTGCGAGCGCTACATCACTAGAGTAGGGTTTAACTTCTGTAGCAAAGTAGAGAGTATAACGACCACAGGCAAATAAAGCGATCGCTATAGGGGCAGCCAAAGTAGAACTATAAAGACAAACTAGCCGATAAAAGACTCCCAGTGCCAAAATACTGGCAATAAAAGGCAATAATCTGAGGGCATATTCATTGTTGCCCCATATTTGTGTTGATAGCTTTTCGAGCCAGAGAAAGCCCAGTGGTGCTGCTTGATTATGATCGAGAGTTTGAGCTAATTCTCCATAAGAACGGTTGATAATATTAAGGGCTAAACTAGCTTCATCTAGCCAAAGAGAACGATTATTTAAATATTGGATTAAGCGAACTAAAATACCAAATAAAACAAAGAACAAAGCTAAATATTTCAGCAATCTTGACAAAGTTGTCTGACTCAAAGAACTTGTATTTAAACTGTCCAACATCTTCATATTGGGAATTTTTTGGTTTAAATTAGAATTCCAGACATTTTAAACCGCAAACAGTTCAAATACCCTTAATATTCTCAACTCTAATTCTTAAATTGATCTTAATTTATCCTCAAAGTATCTTGGCTAACTAACCACCCAAACATACTTAGAAAAGAGCATGGCGATACTAACTCCTAAGCTAAGACCAACTAAAACCTGGAAAGGAGTATGTCCTAGTAATTCTTTTAATCTTTCTTCATTTAAATTGTGTTCTTCCTGAAACAATTCATCTACTAGCTGATTAAGGATCTTGGCTTGCTTTCCTGCTGCTTGACGTACTCCTGCGGCATCGTACATTACAATTATGGCGAATAAACAAGCGATCGCAAATTCGGCAGAAGACCAACCTTTGGTTAATCCTACACTAGTAGCCAATGCCCCAACCAATGCAGAGTGTGCGCTGGGCATTCCTCCAGGAGACATTAGATAAGTAACATTGAGCTTACGGCTTCTAATTAGGTCAATGACCAACTTTAATCCCTGAGCTGTTATACAGGCTAAGAGTGCGACCATTAGTATCTGATTGTGTAAGATATCAGCAACTTCTTGCATGGTTTGTCTTCTTTGCCCCAAAAAACATCATTAATTTATCTAGATTTATTGATCAATAGATTTTTATTTCAGCGATCGCGAGTCACTATATAGGTAGCCAATGCTCTTAACGGTTCAGCTTTTGTGCCGTAGATGGACAACTGTGCGATGGCACTATCTACCAACTCTTGTGCTTTGAGATGGGATTTTTCTAATCCCCACAAACTAGGATAGGTAGCTTTTTGCGCCTCTAAGTCTTTACCAGCAGTTTTGCCTAACTGTTCGTCTGTCGCTGTGATATCTAAAATATCATCAATTATCTGAAAAGCTAGACCAATGTTCTGAGCATATCGAGATAATCTATCTATATCTTCCTCTGAAGCGTTAGCTAAAATTGCACCAGACACTACAGAGGCTTCTAGTAATGCACCTGTTTTATGGGTATGGATAAAGCTGAGAGTTTCGGCGGTAATATCGGGCTTTCCTTCTGATTCTAAGTCTAGTACTTGTCCCCCTACTAAACCTGCTGCACCAACAGTACGACCTAAACAAGCTACTACCCGAATGATATTTTCTGCGGCTACATTTTTGGTTTGAGTAGCGACATATTCAAAAGCATAAGCTAGTAATCCATCTCCTGCTAAAATCGCGATATCATCACCGTAAACTTTATGGTTGGTTGGTTTACCCCGACGAAAATCATCATTATCCATAGCAGGTAAGTCATCGTGGATTAATGACATGGTATGAATCATTTCCAAGGCACAAGCAGTGGGCATTGCCATCTCTACCGTACCACCAGTCAACTCACAGGTTGCCAAACAAAGAATTGGACGTAAACGTTTGCCACCAGCCAGCAAAGAATAGCGCATCGCTTCATAGATTTTTTCTGGTCTGGCGATCGCAATTGAGTTATCTAACGCCTGTTCAACTAGAGCTTTTTGTTGCTTAAGATAATTATTTAAGTCAAATATGGTAGATGTTTCTGGCTCAGTTAGTTTTTTGTCGGCTTGTACCATATAGCAGGAAGATGTACTTGATTAACCTCCCTTTATTATCACCCGACTGGGTATTTTAACCAAACATTCTGCTAAACAAACTGATAAACTATACCTAGAGTAAAATCATGAGTTTTATAGACAACAATAACCTTTGACGAATTTTGGTCCATCACTAGTCTTGTGAAGCAGAGTAGCTCTCTTGGGGAGTTGGGAATAATCAAGATTGTCAAACTCCATAATCCTTAGCTCTACTTAACAACGCTCTTTTTGGACTCATATAAGAGGGCTGGCTTATCTTTAATTCTTTCAGCGATCGGCAAAACTCTTTTAATTACTTTGATGAGATATTCGTATTGCTCCTGAGAAAATTCTTCACTAGGTAAAAATTTGGCAGAGGCGGCAATATGGGAAGGAGCTTGAGATAAGACACTTTGAATTTTCTGCTTTTGCTCTGGATCTATTTTGTCTACGATCACAATTGCACCAGAGGGAATATTGCGCTCGTCGATACTAATGATACGGAATCGATTAGGTTTAAAGTTATTGCGGTACTGATTAAATTCTTGGAGGGATAAAGCAGCAGCAGCAACTTCTCCTTGGTCTAGCCATTCTAGGCTGGTTTGCGGAGTGGGAGCAAAACGCACTTCAGCCAAGGTTAAACCATAAAGATTATAGATGGGTAAGTAGTAACCAGTCGCTGAACCTTCTTGTCCTAAAGCAACTATTTCTCCACCAAGATCTTTATGATCCTGAAAACGGCTATCTGCATTAACAACGATTAAAGAACGTAATGTTTCTATTCCTTCCAAGGGAATCATTGGCTTATATTGATGGCGGTAAATTGCGATCGCTGCTAAACCAGGAGAAGCAAAAACTAAGTCCCACTTTTTTTTGGCAATTTGCTCTAAGGCATGAATTTCATTGTAAGCTGGTTCTAATTCGACAATACTTTTAAGCTGAATACTTAAATAATTCTGCAAGTCAGAATATTGTTCTAAGGAACGACTACTTTCTCCATAGCCAACTACGCCAATAACTAGCTTTTCTGACACTCCTTCATCAATTTTATTGCAGGCTGTTATCGTCCAAACAACTAATATTATCCCCAAAATGCGATGTAACAACATAGTTATTTCTAATATATAAAGGTATTTTAAAATACTTTATAGTTGGTTTTTATTAATCTAGTTATGTTCTTCAAATGACCGTGTCAGCAAAAGTCAAACAACACGTATAAAGTTAATATTTTTATTAAATTATTTTAGTCACTATTTATATCTTTATAAGATAAGCTTGCTCGAATTTCGCTAATATTAATAACTACATCAATTCTAAAATTATTGATGTCTACTAATGAATAGTAGTACTCACATCTTGCACGGCTGACAAAAAACTGAATATTTTAAACTTGGTAATCAATTTAATGCCCTTATCCGTCCCCATGTCAGAGGTTTCCTCCGACGGGACGGTGCGCTTTTCCTTTTAACCTTTGCCTTTTACTCTCATAAAACAGATCAGTTATATATTAGCTGCAAGATCTTAGCCTCCATCTAGCAAAATTTAAAATTACATTTCTTGAAAGAAGAACAGTTTAGCTATGATGAAAAATATTAAGTTGAGCTTTAAGCTCAATCTTCTTTTAGGTACAGTTGTACTGATGCTGACAATCGCTGTTAGCTTGATTTTATCTGGAATTCTCGAAAACTATGCAGAACAGATTGTTGCTGACCAGGCATCATTACTTATCGAAACTATGAACTCTGTACGCCACTACACTAATACCCAAATTAAACCTGAGTTAGAACCAAGGCTGGAAACTGATAGATTATTTTTACCACAAACTGTACCTGCTTATTCAGCAAGGGAAGTTTTTGAACAACTCAGAAGCAATGAAAAATATAATCAGTTCTTTTATAAAGAAGCTACTCTCAATCCTACTAATTTGAGGGATAAAGCAGATAAGTTTGAAACCGAAATTGTGCAATCTTTCCGAGAAAAGTCAAAGTCGTCAGAACAAAAAGCAGCAGACTTACAAAAACAGGATTTTCGTACCATACCAGGAGGGGATCTCTTTTATATTGCTCGTCCTTTAGCGATTAAACAAGAGAGTTGTCTAAGATGCCACGGTGTTCCTGAAGATGCCCCAGCAAGTCAAATTGCTACTTATGGCAAAGATAATGGTTTTGGCTGGAAAATGAACGAAATCGTGGGCGCGCAAATTGTCTCTGTTCCCGCAAGTCGAGTATTTGAACAGGCACAAAAATTACGCTGGTTAGTTATTGAGAACGTATTCATCTTTCTACTGTTGGGGATTGTATTATTAAATCTATTTTTGAAATTTACGATCACTGACCCGATTAATAAAATGTCTTTTTTATCTAAAAAGCTCAGTACAGGAGATTTTGATGTAGAATTCGAACGAAAAAGTAATGATGAAATTGGTATTTTAGCTAGCTCTTTAAACCGTCTTAAAGTAAGTCTTAAAATAGCAATGGAGATGATTGAAAATAAAACAAATTAAGTTATTAATATCAACTTTGCTTACAGTAAACGTTGTTTAAACTGCTTAGCATCTTGAGCATTAGGAATTCTTCGGGCTAGTGCCTGAACAAACTCGAATGTAGATAAATTAGGATTATTAGCCATAGTTTGATTACAGATAATAGTCGCCATTGGTCCAATGAATTCTACTAATTCTTGACGGCATTGAGCGATAAAATCTGAAGTGATTTGTCGCTCAAACTGCTCTGAAGTATCTCGATTAAAAGATGATGTTTGATTACTAACAGATAAAACTTGATTATTAACCTGGATTGCTTGAGAAGATGAACTAATTGATGATTGCATCCAATAATTTTCCACACTTTGTAAGCTGGAGTCGATTTTAATAATTTCCTTAAAAATATCTCTAGCCGTTTTTGGTCTGCCTGCGGGAAAAGAACTCATCATCGAATCAATGAGATTAACAAATTCAGGTGAAATATTTTTAACTGCGTCAGCCCATTCTATTCTGTCTTTTTGAGGATTATAAAAATCAAGGGGATTACGGGCGGTAAGTAGGAAAATAATCGTACCCCCTAGAGCATAAAAATCTGATTGTTTTACAGCTTTTCCTCTCATCTGTTCTATCGGCGTATATCCACTAGATATTACTCCAGTAACTTGCCCTGCTGCTTGCTTTTCGAGATAACTGTTTGAAACCTGCCTCACCGTACCAAAATCTATTAAAACTAAGCAACCATCTGCTTTTAACATGATATTACTGGGCTTAATATCACGATGAAAAAAATTTAGATTATGTACCTGTTCTAAAATTAAGCTTAATTCGGCTAACCAACGCAAAACCCTTTTATATGAAATCGGTCGATTACCCCTTTTAACGAGATATTCCTCCAAATCTAAGCCTTCAATTTTCTCCATAACGATGCAGTGTAAAGGTTCGTCGCGATCTCGGGGAAAATAAGTGAAATAACCATCTAAATCGATTTTGGGAATACCAGGATGATTCATAATCCCTAGTACGTGGGCTTCTTGCTGAAATAACTCGACATATTTAGGATGATTATCTGTCAATACTTTAAGTACTTTTGGTTGAGAATTAAGATCTAGTACTTGGTAAGTTAAACCAAATCCCCCTTGACCAAGTAAGTGCTGCACCCTATATCGCCCGTCTATTAAAAGCTCTGAGCCACAACTTTGACAAAAAAGGAAAGTCTTAGAATTAGTAGGTTGTTGACATTGGGGATTTATGCATAAATTCATCGAATTTATTAATGGGGATTAATTTGTAAATTAGTACTATAACCGCGACTATTTTTCAACCTGGAATTTTATCGGAGGATAAAATATACTCAATTCAAGAAGAAATTAAGATGTTAAAAGTGGATCATAAACGGCAGAATCAAAGAAAAGAGTTAGTTGCACTCAGATCTAAGAAGCTCCAAATATGTCAACAATAAAACCATAGTAAAAGCCGTATCAGATATCACATACCACTAAATATATGTTTAAACAATACAACATTTATAAATCATAGTCTTTATAGACTATGTTACCTAATTGTAAAATATGCACTACTACTTGGCTGAGTTAAATTTATTTTCTCGTGTTTTACCAATCTAAGCAGCATCTAGCAACGGCAAATCCTTTCTCTTCTGAGGGATTTGAATTTTTTGGTAGTTTCTTGGTTTGACCCCAGCCAGGGCAAGTGCGA
>JAAUYG010105820.1_pt1 | contig 19008 bp, 17 predicted proteins | sample 7278091 | NCBI WGS metagenome assembly JAAUYG01 (sample SAMN14350201, study PRJNA611818) | marine sediment metagenome | isolation source: surface marine sediment (0.6m) | place: French Polynesia: Moorea | collected 2018-08
CTGCAGGATGTCCTGCTTGCCCTCATTGTATTTGAGAAAGGCCTCGTGCAGCTGCTCGGCATTGAGCTCTTTGCCGGCCTCGTCGACCTTCATCTCATCCGGAATGGGATAGGGCACGTCAAATTCGATCTTCTCGCCGGGTTTCTTGAGGGTCACCGTGAAGTTGCCCGGCTCACCGGCCAGACGGGCCACCATGGTGTTGGTCCGCACGGTGATGTTGCTGTGGTTGTCAAGCTCGGCGATCCTGGCATCGATCGTCGGTGCCGCCAGGCTGTCATACGGGAATCCCGGCAGCTCCTTGCGCCAGTTTCGGGCCTGGCCGCCGAGTTCGTTTTCCTTCTCCACGATGGTGACGTCGTAGCCGGCCTTGGCCGCGTCGATGGCGGCCGAAATGCCGGTGATACCACCGCCGATCACCAGGATCTTGCGGCTCAAAGTCTCGAGCTGATAGGGCTCGGGCAGGTCGACTTTTTCGACCCGGGCCATGCCCATGCGCAGGTAATCCTCGGCCATCATCTGTACACGGTCGAAGTTGGCCTCGTCTTCTTTTTCCTCCGCGGTCAGGGCCGGGAACTGATCGCGCGGGTGGGACCAGACCACGCCTTCGCGGATATTGACGCGTTCCACGATGCTGCCCACGAACCGGAAGGTATCGAAATTGACCCGGCGGGAGCAAGCCGCCAGGACCATCGTGTTGATGCCTTTCGCCTCCATGTCCTGCTTGATGACGCCCACACCCTCCTGGCCGCAAAGGAACGGATGGGTCTGGACGGGAAGGCCTTCCTCATCGGCTATGTCCTTGAGCGCATCGATATCGAGCGCATCGCCGATGCCGCAGCCCGTGCAGATATACACACCATATTTCTTGTCCATTGATTACCTCCTACTTCGCTGCCAGGGTTTGAATGGCCTTGAGGGCCATGCCGGTTGCATTCTGATTGGACGAAATCACGTCGAGCGGTTTGTTGGCGCAGCCGGCCGCAAAGATACCCCCGTTGGCGAAATCGTTGAGGACAAACCCGTCTTCGGTGTAGTTGACCTGGACCGGCAGTTTGGCTTCGCTGGCCGTGGGCTGCATGCCGGTGGCCAGAACGACCAAATCCACGGTCTGGTTGTGTTTCTCGCCCGTGACGGCGTTCTCGGCCGTGACGGTCACCCCGCCGTCGGCCGCGGCTTCGACCGCCGCGACTTTGCCCTTGACGAAGATGATCTTTTCGTCCTCCTTGACCTTCTGATAGAACTGCTCGTAGCGCTGGCCGGGCGAACGGATGTCGATGTAGAAGATATAGATGGTGGCCTCGGGGTACTGCTCACGCACGTACAGGGCCTGCTTGAGGGAGGCCATGCAGCAGATATAGGAGCAATAGGGCAGATGGTTTTCGTCCCGGGAGCCGGCGCACTGGACAAAGGCCACGCTTTCGGGCGCTTTCTGGTCGGCAGGCCGCAGAATCGTGCCGCCTGTGGGCCCGTTGGGGGCCGCCAGGCGCTCCATCATCATGTTGGTGATGATGTTGGGCATCTGGCCGAAACCAAGATTGTCCATCTTGGCGGCGTCGTAGGGCTGCCAGCCGGTGGCGAAGACCACGGCCCCCACCTTGAGATCCAGCGTCTTGGCCGTCATGTCCAGATCGACGGCGTCATACGGGCAGGCCTCCTTGCAGCGGGTGGCGTCATCCGTGCCGATGACTTCCGGGGCGATCACGTAGCGGGCCGGAAAGGCCATCTCGAACGGCAAATAGGCGCCCTTGACCTTTTGCATGCCAAAATCGTAGGCGCTGTCGACCTCCTGCTGGCAGACCTTGCCGCACTCGCCGCAGCAGGTGCAGTTTTCGTTGACATAGCGCGGGCTGATTTTGACCTTGACGTCGTAGTCGCCCGGTTGCCCGTCGACTTTTTCGACCTCGGCCATGGTCAGCACCTTGACCAGGGGGTTTTCCTTGATCCGCTTGAAATTGATCTCCAGGCCACAGGTCGGGGGGCACTGTTTGGGGAAATACTGGTTCAACTGGGCCACGCGTCCTCCCAGGTAGGGATTCTTCTCCACGAGAAACACCTCGTAGCCCACCTCGGCGGCTTCCAGGGCCGTGGTCAGGCCGCTGATACCGCCGCCGACAACGAGAATGCTTCCACTAGCAGGGGCTGTGTTTTCTGTCATCCTGTCCCTCCGTGCTTACAGATGGCGTGATTTTGCCTACGCCTTGAAAAAGTTACCGTCATCCTTGATCGCCCTCAGGCGATATCCGTCTCGTTCCGTGAACACACGCCGACGCGGGTCGCGGGCGCGACGGGCCGCAGCGGCGTCTGCTCAGGGCTAAAACAAAAGCGGATATCGCTCTGAAACACGAAAAAACGGGCTTCCTGTTAATAAAAACCTCCAGGCACCCCGAGAACCGGGGGTACCTGGAGGTGGTTTATGCGACTACGCTACATCCAAGACTTCAAACCCATCAATCCGGAATGATCTTGATGTAGTCTTTCTTGAAGACATCCCACTCTTTGGTCTTCGGATCGAACTTGGAGTTGACGAAGCAGAACCAGTTCTCGTCGTCCTGACCCGGGTAGTCCGCCTGATAGTAGAAACCGGGGTAGCGAGTTTCTTTGCGGAACGAAATGTGACGCAGGTGGGATTCGACCGTCCAGATGCGGTGCTCGATTTCCCAGGCGCGCATCAGTTCGTGCAGGCTGCCGGCGGCCAGCTTTTCGCAGTCTTCGCGCATGGTCTGCAGCATGTCCATGATGATCTCCAGCGATTTGCTGGTGGTCATGTAGTAGGTGGACGTGCCGGCACCGTACTCATGGGTGGCCTTCATGAGGCGATACATCATGCCCTCAGGCTTGATGTAGTTGGGGTTGAAGTCCACATGGGTGCCGTACTCGTAGTTGTCCAGGAAGGTGCGCACCGGCTTGTAGACCAGGTCGACCAGCTCTTCGTTGCTCTGCGCCAGGGTCGGGGTGAAGTCCGCAAAATCCTTGGCGTAGCGCACCATCTGCTTGGCCACGATGCGCCCCTCGGCATGGGAGCCCGAGGAGAACTTGTGGCCGGAGCCGCCCACGCCGTCGCCGGCCGTGAACAGACCCTGGACCGTGGTCATCTGCTTGTAGACCTTGCCGTTGCGGGCCTTGATCTTGTAGGAATCCGGGACCCAGTCATAATCCGGTCCGGAGGCCCACAGACCGCAGCAGCCGGAGTGGGAACCCAGCAGATAGGGTTCGGTCGGCATGATCTCGGAGTTCTTCTTCTCCGGCTCGGTGTCGGTGGCGCACCACAGGTTGGCCTGGCCGCAGGTCATGTCGAGAAAGTCTTCCCAGGCCTCGGATTCGAGGTGCTTGAGTTCCTTCTTGTCCATGGTCTTGCCCAATTCGGCCAGCGCGGTCACGGTGTCCATGATGATGGGGCCGCGGCCTTCCTTCATCTCAAAGAGCATCAGGTGGTTGCGCAGGCAGGTCGGGGTGATGGCGGCCGTTCCGTAAGGCGCATATTTCTCGAGCTCGGCCTTGGCGGCGTCGCTGCCGGCATAGGGTTCGCCCAGACCGTTGAGGGTTTTGGCCTTGAACAACAGGAACCAGGCACCGACCGGGCCGTAACCGTCTTTGAAACGGGCCGGGGTGAAACGGTTTTCCATCATGGTCAGCTCGGCGCCAACCTTCATGCACATGGTGTAGGTGGAACCGGCGTTCCATACCGGATACCAGGCACGACCCTTGCCTTCACCCACCGAACGCGGCTGGTAGATATTGACCGCGCCGCCGCAGGCGACCATCATGGTCTTGCACTTGATGATGAAAACCTTGTTTTCGCGGACCGAGAAACCAACGGCGCCGGCGATCTGATTTTCCTCGTTGGCGTCCAGGAGCAGCTCGACGATGAAGCAGCGTTCCAGAATGTTGTCTTCACCGATGGCCAGCTTGCCGGCCTCGGCCACAATGCGCTTGTAGGATTCGCCGTTGATCATGATCTGCCATTTACCGGTGCGGACCGGCTGGGCGCCGGATTTCAGGGTGCCCATCTTCTGGCCTTTTTTACCGTCGAGGTTTTTGCCGTCGTCGGTCTTCTTCCAGATCGGCAGACCCCATTCTTCGAACAGATGGACGGAGTCGTCCACGTGGCAACCCAGGTCGAAGATCAGGTCTTCGCGCACCAGGCCCATCAGGTCGTTGCGAACCATGCGCACGTAGTCTTCGGGCGCGTTTTCGCCGACGTAAGTGTTGATGGCGGACAGGCCCTGGGCCACGGCGCCGGAGCGCTCCATGGCGGCTTTGTCGACCAGCAGGACGCTCTGATCGTCGCCCAACCATTTATGGACCTCAAAGGCCGTTCCGCAGGCCGCCATACCACCGCCCACGATCAGAATGTCAACTTCACGCTCCTCGACTTCCGGGTCCCGTACGGCTTTGAGTTCGCCAGTGGGTACATTCGGTAATGCCATATTGCTACCTCCTTAAAGTATAGATTCAGATTTTTTTGACAGGGGATACCAATCTCAATGACTAAACTTTCGGCGTCGGGATAACGTAGCCGTCGGCTTCTTGGGTGCTCAGCAGACCGCTTTCGAGGTCTTTACCCTTGAGATCGGTATAGGCATTGGCACCACCTTCAGGGGTGGTCCGGATGGGGAACTTGAAGCGTTTCACAACGCCGTTGCGGAACTTGCAGGTCCACATGACGTCTTCGGTACCCATCATGGGCATGATGCTGCTTCCCAGCGGCACGAAGTCGGCATAGCCGCGCACTTCAATGGCCTGGGTCGGGCAGATTTTTACGCAGGAAAAGCATTCCCAGCACTGATCCGGTTCCTGGTTGTACGCTTTCATGGCGTTTGGATCCAGAACCATCAAATCGTTGGGGCAAATGTACATGCAGGCCGTCTTGTCGCCACCCTTGCAGCCGTCACATTTCTCGTTGATCACATAACTTGGCATGTAAAAATCCTCCTAAAGTTGAGTCGTGTGGTTAAACCAGCGGGTTCGCCGCCGGTCATCAGGGTACAACTGTTTTCTTTTACACCTCCCTTCCTCTTCATAATGTGGAAAGCGATCCTCTCCGGTGGTTCTATAGTTTCATAACAAACGGGGTAAGCCCCCGATGTGGTTTGGTTAAGCGCTGGTTGTGGCGGATTGAGATTGGCCGCATTGTTTCAAAATCTTCAAACATTTCAGGAGGATATAGTCTGAACGAGTTAGATTTAATACCATTCGCCACTGGGGTTGTCAAGAATTTTCGATCAGGGAAATCCTTAGACATTGGCGGGTTCGCGGCCGTTCGGGTCGATAAAACAAGATCTTGAAATGGCGTATCAATTTAACACCACATGTGGTATGAAGGCCCAGTTTTTTTAGCGTTCGCCCCTGCATGCGGACCCGTGCGGTGCGAACGGACCCAAACCGTGAAAAGACCCCCAATTCGGATCGAGGAAACAACATGGAAACCGATTTTATCCCCCTCGAGCTGGATGACGAATTCCAGTTCGCCTGCTCTCCGGAGGTCCCCTGCTTCAACCAGTGCTGCCGGGACATCAACCAGTATCTCACCCCCTACGACATCTACCGGCTCAAAAACCGACTGAAAATGGCCTCGGGTGATTTTCTCAATAAACACACGGTTGAGCATATCGGCCCCCAGACCGGCCTGCCCATCGTCAGCCTCAAGGCGCTGCCCCAGGAGGACCTGCGCTGCCCCTTCGTGTCGGAGGAAGGCTGCCGGGTATACGAGGACCGGCCCGCCTCCTGCCGTACCTATCCGCTGGCCCGCGCGGTGAGCCAGTCGCGCGAAACCGGACAGCTGGTGGAAAACTACGCCCTCATGCAGGAGCCACACTGCGAGGGGTTCGGCCAGAAAAGGACGCAGACCGTGCGCGAATGGATCCAAGACCAGGAGATTGCGGAATACAACCGCTTCAACGACATGCTGATGACGATCATCAGCCTCAAGAACCAGCACAAACGCAGCCCGCTCGACCTGCGCGAGCAGCACCTCTTTCGACTCGCGCTCTACGATCTGGACGCCTTCAGGGACCATCTCGCCCAAAATGGGTTTCCGGAAGGACTCGACTTGGACGATAGCGGGCGGGAAGCCTTGCTAAAGGACGAACGCAAGCTGCTGGCCTTTGGCCATCGATGGCTGCAACTGATGCTTTTTGGGCCGGGCGTGACGCCCTGAAAAGGCGGCGACCCGGCGGGGTATGATCAATGGCGCAAGAAGAACGGGTGGCGCTGGTTCTGGGGGCCATTAAGGGCATCGGCAAGGCCATCGGCCTCGACCTGGCCCGACGCGGCATCCGGACCGCGCTCAACTATTTCGACTGGGAGGAATCCCTCCCCGCGATGCGGGCCGACTTCGAGGCCGTCGGCACACCGCATGCCGTCTTTCGCAATGATCTGACCGATTGCGCCGCCGCGGGCAGGCTGGTTCGCGACACCGTCCGGCACTTCGGGCGCCTCGACATCCTGATCAACAATATCGAACGCGGCGGCTGGCCCGTCGTCCATGGCCCCTACCGGCCAGCGCAGTGGGATCTCGAATTCAACACCACGCTGCGCGCCAAACAATGGGTTTTCGCGTCCGCCCTGCCATACCTCAAGACCGGCGGCCGCGGTTGCGCCATCAACATCTCTTCTGTCGCTGGACTGGTGGGCCGCAGCGGACCGGCCAGCCTGGTTTTTAACGACGGCTACGCCGCGGCCCAGCGGGGCATTCGTGCCCTGACCGAAACCTGGGCGCGTACGGCCGCCCCCGAGGTACGGGTCAACGAAATCATGTTGGGTCTGATGGCCACCCGCCACGGTCCGGAGACGCGCGGCTGGGGGCTGCTCACCCCCGAGCAGCGCCAGGCCCTGATCGACCACACCCTGGTGGGGCGCGTCGGTCGGCTGGATGACGTGACCCGAGCGGTCTGGTTCATCCTGAGCGAAGCGCCCTATATGACGGGAAGCGTTTTGCGCCTGGACGGCGGCTACGTGCTGGGTGGCGAATCGGTGGCCCCCATGCCGCCGGGGGTGGTCTGACGGGACGGTCCAAGCGGTTGCCCCCCAAGGCGGCCACCGGCGCCGGTCAGCGGGGCCGAATCCATTTCGACGGCAGATCCCATACCGATAGCTTGACCCACTCGAAGCCCAACCCCACTAGCGCCGCGTCGTCCCTCCTGATCTTGCGGATGCGTTCTTTTTTGACACGATAGCGCTTGAGGAACGAACTCTCAAACACGAAGCGGCGAAAGGCGTCCATATTATAGGTGGCCATGAAAGCCATCTTGGCCTTGGGGCCGTATGGGCCCTGCCCCCGCCAGGGGTCCTGGTGGAAAAGGGCCTTGATGGCCGCCCATCGGCGGGTCATGCGGTTGTAGACTTGGGCTTCCTGGTCATCGGCCCAGCTTTCGAGGGTCCAGTTTTCGTCCTCCTGCGACCCCAGGCAGAAATCCGGCGGCCGGAAGAAGCTGACGGTTTGGGGCTCGCCACCATCCGGCCCGAACATGAGGCCGTGTTCGACCGGAAACGTGCGGCAGGTGTCGGGGCGGTCCGCGTAGACGGCACAGCCGCTGTCATCCAGGAAGGGGCAGGTTTGCTCCGCGTCAGCGGCCATGCGCAGGAGGACTTCCGGGAAGTGGCTCCCCTCGCGCAGCACGATGTCGGTGTAACGGTCGAGGAAAACGCCGGCCGTCACCTGAAGCGCCTGCTTGAGACGAACAATGTCGTAGGGATAGAGAAAAAGGTTGAGGTTGCGGCAGCAGCGGTTGAAACAGCCGATGTCCGGATGGCAGCGGAACGCGAACGTCTCCCCCTTTTCCAGACGCCGGCCCTTGAGCGCGGCAATATCGTCGTTTTTGACCGTTTTCATCCCGTCGGCCTGCGCCTCCGCCCGCCCAAGGTGCCGCTGCGGCCGGTGGCCACCTCCCGCACGCCGGCAATGCCGCCCTCCATGGCCAGAATCATTTCGGCGACGGTCATGCCCAACGGGGCGCTGAAACCGGTCGCCTGCCGGACGGCCCGCTCCAGGCCGGCCAGCCGTTGATAAATGCCGGTGCGATCGAGCAGCCGGGGGGCGAGCCGCCGGCACGCCTGCTCAAAAACATGGCATCCCGTTCCCTGAATCATGCCCCGGACCGGGTGATGCAGGATGTGCGGCAGCCCGTGCAAGCGGCAGATCATGGGGCGATAAGGGTACAGAATGCAGCGCCCGTCATGGTTGAGCGGGCACCAGTGACGGAAAGGATTGCCCTGGGATTCAGCCTCCTGCAGTGCCTCCAGGTACCGGCGCGCGTCGGCGCCGACCCGGCGGCGATGGCCAGCCCCCAGGCCTTCGAACCCCTGGCGCAGGTAGGCGTATTCGATGAGGGTATGGTGCCGGAAGCGGGTCCGGCAGCAGTTGTCCTCGCAACCGCTGCACGTGAACCCGACATGGGCGGCCGCAGTGTCATACGCCGCGTCCATGCGCGCATAATCGGCGGCGATGCGATCGAACCAATCCGGCAGATGAAGCGGGAGGGATCGGCAGGCGTCATTGAAGTCCATGGTCGTATCCGAACGGGGCTGCCGGTTCAGACCACCGGCGCCGGGAAAAAAATACGCCGGTAAACGGCCATGGCGTAGCGGTCGGTCATGTTGGCCAGCAGGTCGCAAACCAGGCGCTCCCGGGGCTGGTGGTGAAAACGGCAGCCATCCATGTCCATGGCCGCCAGTTCCACCTGCAAGGCCTGTTCGTCTTCGAAAAAGTGGCTGTAGAGATCCGAGAGGATCTTCTTGGCCTTGACGAATTCGTTGTGCACCCGTTGAGAGCGATAGACATTTTCATACAGGAACTGACGCAGCACCAGCATGGCGTCGTAGACCCCCTCACTCATTCGGATCACGGGTTCGCCCGTCATGGCCTGGCTGTTGGCGATCAAATCCCTGATCATCGTCGTGGCCCGGTCGGAATGGGTGCGCCCCAAAATGGCCAGGCAGGCCGAGGGCAGCTGATCCTCGTGCACGACGCCGCTGCGCACCGCATCGTCGAGGTCGTGATTAAGATAGGCCATGATGTCGGCAAACCGGACGATGCAGCCCTCCAACGTTACCGGCAGCTCCGCCGGGTCTTCGGGCAACACTTTCCCGAAGCCTTTTGAATGTTTGAGAATGCCGTCCCGAACCTCGAAAGTCAGATTGAGGCCGCGCCCGTTGTCCTCCAGAAAATCGACCACGCGCAGACTCTGCTCGTTATGGCGAAAATCCGGCGAATGAATCTCCTTGAGGGCGGTTTCACCGCCATGCCCGAACGGGGTATGGCCCAGGTCGTGCCCCAGCGCGATGGCCTCGGCCAAGTCTTCGTTCAGGAACATGGCCCGTGCGATATTGCGCGCAATCTGGGCCACTTCCAGGGTATGGGTCAGACGCGTGCGGTAGACGTCGCCCAGGGGATTGAGAAAAACCTGGGTTTTGTATTTCAGACGGCGGAAGGCATTCGAATAGACGATGCGGTCACGGTCGCGCTGAAAGGCGGTGCGGACCGGGCAGGCCGCTTCGACTTGCTCGCGCCCGCGACTGGCGGAGCTCAGACAGCCAAAGGGAGACATGAAGCGCTTCTCCCGCATTTCAAACTGCTCACGGATGGTTTCCGGAGCCGGCTTGCGGTCATCCCATTTCGTTCGCTTGGGTACCAATCTCAGGTTCATGGTTTACACCGATGGCAGCAGACGCTAATTTTAACCCATGCAGTCTTGCGCTGGGCACCTTGTCATCAAACGGCGCAGGCAGTCCCCCGCACCAACGTGGGATCATATCTGGCCCGGACAGCGCTTGTAAAGCACTAAAGCGGGTTGCAACAATATGGAGGGGCCGACATGGGGGGACATCACCTCATAATGGGGCAGCTGACGGATTGCGTCACCGGAAAGACGCTTGCGGATACCCATGATGAGCGCTATCGGCAGCGTATCGCCAACCTGCTCATGGAAGGCAGGGGCTATCCGCCGTCGGCGATCCATCCGCGCGTGCCGATCGATCTTCACGTCGATGCCCGCTCAGCACGCATACGGCTGGACTTCATCATCAGGCACGAAGGGCACGTGTTGCTGCTCGTCAAATACGGCCCGGGTTCGCTGGTCACACGGCACCAGATTGCCTACGCCGCGGCACGGACCCTGGCCTCATCCGTGGTGCCGTTCAGCATCGTCACCAACGGCGAAGACGCCCATTGGCTGGACAACGTACAACGCAAGCTGTTAGGCCAGGGCCTGGATGCCATCTGGGATTTCGGGACCCTGATCGAACGGGCGCGGACGCGCGCTTCGGTCGGCGTGACCTCGTGGCAGGCCGAGATGGCCGCCCGCATCTTATGGGCCTATGAAGTCGACGGACGCTGCCCATGCGACGACACGGTATGCGAATTTGAATCCTGAAAACCGAACATCTCCCCCGACAGAAAGCGCCCCATGAACCACGAAGACTACATGCGCATGGCGTTGAAGGAGGCCGAAAAGGCGATGGCGGCCGGCGAGTTCCCGGTTGGCTGCGTTCTCGTTCATGACGGCCGGATTGTGGCCCGCGGCGCCCGCCAGGCCAGCCAAATGGATCGCTGCAACGAACTGGATCATGCCGAGATGGTCGCCCTGCGACAGTTGGCCGACCAGGCCTGCACGGCGGCCCCGCGCGATATCAGCCTGTATTGCACCATGGAACCCTGTCTGATGTGTTTGGCGGCGCTCATCCTGGCCGGGATCGGTACGATCGTCTACGCCTATGAGGATGTCATGGGCGGCGGCACCGGCCTCGATTTCGAAGGACTGCCGCCACTCTACGCCCAGCGAAAGCCGCAGATCATCGGGGGGGTATTGCGCCGGGCCAGTCTCCGGCTGTTCCGGGAATTTTTCGCCAACGGTCGGAATGACTACTGGCGGGGCAGCCCACTGGCCGATTACACCCTGGCCCAGGAGGCGATCGCCCCATAAACGCCAAGGGGCGGCCGGCTATTTTTTCCTTGCATTTTTGGGTTGCATTTCTTAAGTTCGTGCTATATATGCCTTTCTCCGATCTCTGCGATTGGAGAGAGCGCTTCGTTGGACCCTTCGGAGATTTCCCCGAGGCAATCAAGGGGAACGGGCGGCCACAAGCCCCCCCGGTTCCCGGCAATCGGTTTAATTGAAACCCCTATTTCGTTGGGAGGTGAAAGAATAGCTCATCCAAGAAGACCATTTCGGCCGAACCGATCGGACATGACCAATATCAACCGCAAGATTCGGGCCCGTGAAGTCAGGGTAATTGATCCGAACGGAGAGCAGATTGGTGTCATTTCGATCGAAGCGGCTTTGGCAGCGGCTGCCGATCTGGGCCTTGATCTGGTGGAGGTTTCGCCCAACGCAAACCCACCGGTTTGCAAGATCATGGACTACGGGCGTTTCAAGTACGAACAAACCAAGAAAAAGCAGGAAGCCAAGAAAAAGCAGACCACCTTCCAGGTAAAAGAGATTAAAGTGCGCCCCAAAACCGGCGATCACGACTTGCAGGTCAAAATGGGCCACATCCGTAAATTTCTTGGCAAAAAGGACAAAGTTAAAGTCACCGTTCTGTTCCGCGGGCGTGAGATTACGCTGTCCGACCGTGGAAGAGAACTTCTCCAGCGCATAGCCGCTGAATTTGAGGATATTGCCGTGGTCGAGCAATACCCCAAATTTGAAGGCCGGACCATGATGATGGTGCTTTCACCCAAATAACCGCCAATGCGTGAGGCGAGCCGAACCGGTTGAACGCTGAGCCCGGAAACGGACGAGCCGCTACCGGGTATAATGATTTCCACTACGCTGGCGTGGGCCATGTTAGACGGCCACGCCACTGCTTTTTGGATGGCCACTTCGCATAACCGGGCCGTCAATCGGCGAAAATGCATGCGCTGCAAGCGCCACGAAGATATGAGGAGAAATGAAAATGCCTAAAATCAAAACCAATCGGGCCGCCGCCAAACGGTTCAAGAAGACGGGCTCGGGGAAATATGTGTTTTCCAAGTCACATGCCAGCCATATCCTGACCAAGAAATCACGCAAACGCAAACGCGCATTGCGGCAGGCCCAGATTATCGACAAATCCAACACCAAGGAAATCAAGCTGCTCCTGCCTAACGGGTAACCGCAGCCGCGTGGATGGCCGCCGCCGACCACCCCGGCCGGGATGCATAAGGCTCAGGGGCGCGCGCCGTCCGTCGAAGGAGAACAAGCATGCGAGTAAAAAGAGGGTTCAAGGCCCGTAAACGACGCAAAAAAATCTTGAAACTGGCCAAGGGATTTCGCGGGGGGCGCAGCAAGCTGATCCGCACGGCATCGGATGCCGTCGACAAGGCCCTGATGTATTCCTATCGCGACCGGCGCGCCCGCAAGCGTGATTTTCGGCGCCTGTGGATTACCCGCATCAATGCGGCGGCCCGGATGAACGACCTGTCTTACAGCCGTCTGATGAACGGCCTCAAGAAGGCGGGTATCGAACTGGATCGCAAGGTGCTGGCCGATCTGGCGGTTTCCGATCCGTCCGGCTTTACCCGGATCGCCTCACTGGCCTCGCAGCAGCTCTAGCCTCGCCTTTTCCGACAAGGGGACCTGCGGCTGGATCGGTGGCCGCCTGTCCCCTTTTTTTAGAGACCGCCAACGCGATTCGAACCCAACCGGGGCGCCAAAGTGAAACAAGAGATTCAGCAGATTCAAGCCGAAGCCCAAGCGGACCTGGCGACCGCCCAGAATGAAAAGGACATCGAAGCCGTAGCCGTCCGGTATCTGGGGCGTAAGGGCGCTCTGACCGGCTTCTTGCGCAATATCGCCAAACTGCCTCCCGAGGAGCGCGCGGCCGCCGGCAAACAGGCCAACGCCGCTAAACAATCGCTCGAGACGGCCGTACGGAAAGCCCGTGAGGAACTCGAACGGAGGGCCCCGGAAAAGACCGCCGCTATCGATATAAGCCTTCCCGGGCGGCCGGCCATCCCGGGCCACACCCATCCGATCAGTCAAATCATGCAGGAAATCTGCAGCATCCTCGAACGCATGGGATTCAGCGTGGCCGAAGGGCCGGAGGTGGAAACCGACTATTACAATTTCGAGGCCCTTAATGTCCCCAAATACCACCCGGCGCGGGATATGCAGGACACCTTCTACATCTCGGAGAACATCGTTCTGCGCACCCAGACATCTCCCATGCAGATCAGGGCCATGGAAAACCAGACCCCGCCCGTGGCCGTCATTGCCCCGGGCAAGGTCTTCCGCTGCGATTCCGACCTGACCCATACACCGATGTTTCACCAGGTCGAGGGTCTGCTGGTGGACGAAAACATTTCTTTCGCCGATCTCAAGGGAACCCTGACCGCTTTCGTGCATGCCATGTTCGACCGCGAGACGGCGCTGCGGTTTCGCCCCAGCTTCTTCCCGTTTACCGAGCCCAGCGCGGAAGTCGACATCCTGTGCGTCATGTGCCGCGGCAAAGGCTGCCGCGTCTGCGGGCAATCCGGCTGGCTCGAAATCCTGGGATCCGGTATGGTCCACCCCAACGTCTTCCGCAGCGTGGGGTATGACACGCAGCGCTTCACCGGCTTCGCTTTCGGTATGGGGGTCGAACGAATCGCCATGCTCAAATACGGCATCGACGACATCCGTAAATTCTTCAATAACGATATGCGCTTTTTAGGGCAATTTTAGCATGAAAGTCAGTCTGAGTTGGTTGCAGGAATACGTCCCGTTGCCCGACGGTGTGGCGCCGCTGGCCGAGAAGCTGACCATGGTCGGTCTGGAAGTCGATACGATCGAGGACCGCTTCGGCTATCTGGACACGGTCAAGGTGGCCCGGGTGGAAGCCGTCAGCCCCCACCCGAATGCCGACAAACTGAAATGCTGCACCGTTTCGACCGGCGAACACCGCGCGGAGGTCGTTTGTGGCGCCCCGAACGTGGCCGCCGGTCAGCTGGTCCCTCTCGCGCTCCCCGGAACGGTGTTGCCGGATGGGCGCGAAATCCGTTCCGCCACGATTCGCGGCGTGGCCTCCTACGGCATGATCTGCAGTCGGGCGGAACTCGAATTGAGCGGCGACCACAGCGGCATCTGGGTCCTGCCCGACGCGCTGCCGTTAGGCGTCTCCGTGGCCCAGGCGCTGGATCTCAGCGACCATGTGCTGGACATCGACCTGACCCCCAACCGCCCCGACTGCCTGAGCATCATCGGCGTCGCCCGGGAAATCGCCGCCTTCTCCGATCAAGCGCTGACGATGCCGGACACCGGCATCGAAGAGAAAGGCGAGGCGATTCAGGAACGGACCTCCGTGACGATCGAGGACCCGGACCTCTGTCCGCGCTACGCCGCGCGCCTGATCGAAGATGTCACCGTCGGTTCTTCGCCGGACTGGCTACAGGAGCGCCTGCGTTCGGTGGGGCAGCGACCCATCAACAACATCGTCGACATCACCAACTTCGTCATGCTCGAGATGGGGCAGCCCCTGCACGCTTTCGATTTTGACCGCCTGGCCGGACAGCGCATTGTGGTGCGCCGGGCCCGTCCGGGGGAAGCGTTTGTCTCCCTGGACCAGAAGGAACGCCGCCTCGATGCGGACATGCTCATGATCTGCGACGGTGAAAAGCCGGTGGCCATCGGCGGCGTCATGGGCGGGCTCAATTCGGAAGTCGAACCCGCCACGCGGAACATCCTCCTCGAAAGCGCCTGCTTCAATCCCGTGAGCATACGCAAAACCGCCAAGAAGCTCGGCCTGCATACGGAAGCCTCCCATCGGTTCGAGCGCGGGGTCGATCCGGACGGAACCCTTGCCGCCCTCGACCGGGCCGCCCGGCTGATTGCGGAACTCGGCCAGGGCCGACTGGTGACCGGGGCGATCGACGCCCACCCCGGGAAGACGCCGATGCGTTCCATTTCCCTGGATATCGCCGCCACCAATCGGCTGCTCGGCACGAACCTGGACGGCTCCGAAATCAGCCGGCTGCTCGCCGCCATCGGAATCGAAACCGAGGCGGTAGCGGGCGACCCTGACCGGATCAGCGTCACCCCACCCTCGTTTCGCGTCGATTTGATCCAGCCGGAAGACATCATGGAAGAGGTGGCCCGCACATGGGGCTATGATCGGATCCCCACACGCCTGCCGCGCATCGCCGCCGACCGCGCCGGACTGACCCCCCTGCGGCGGACGAAACTCAGGCTGGGCCGGTTGATGAACGGCCAGGGTTTCACCGAGACGGTCAATTACAGCTTCATCCGCGCCGACGCCGCCGATGTCCTGCTACTGGCCGAAGACGATCCGCGTCGCCGCAGCGTCAAGATTCTCAACCCGATCAGTGAAGATCAGGCGGTCATGCGGACCACCCTCATTCCGGGTCTTCTGGAAACCCTGGGGCGCAATCTGGCCCACCAGGTCAAAAATCTCAGGTATTTTGAACTGGGCAAGGTCTTCACCGACCGCGGGGCGGACGAGCAGCCGCATGAAGAGGAAATGCTGGCGGGCCTCTGGTCCGGCGACCGCGCGGCGGCTGCCTGGCACGCCAAACCGGTGCCCTGCGACTTCTACGACATCAAGGGTGCGGTCGAAAGCCTCTTAAAAGCCTTGCGCATCGAGGGGGTTGCCTACCAAACCCCGGACGCCGGAACCGCCCCTTATCTGCGCGCCGGCGCCGCCGCCGCCGTCGTCGCCGCCGACGGAACGCCCTTGGGGGTTTTGGGGGCGCTCGCACCGGAGGTGGCCGCCGGATTCGATCTCAAACAAAGCGTGTTCATCTTCGAACTCGCCGTGTCCCGGCTGCACGCGATCATTCCCGATACGATCACCGCCCGGCCGATCCCGGTATATCCATCGATCGCCAGGGACATCACCCTCATCGTCCCGCGCGCCCTGGCCGCCGAGGCCGTCTGCCGGCATATCCGCAACAGCGGCGAAGCCCTGGTGGAGGACGTGCGTATTTTCGATGTTTTCGAAGGCGTGCCGATTCCAGACGCCAAAAAGAGCCTATCGGTGCGGGTAACCTATCGCTCGCCCGAAGCCACCCTGGAAGACGATGCGGTCAACACGATTCACCAGCGCCTGAGCGCACAGCTTTTGGAGGCATTCCAGGCTCAACTGCCGACCTGAATTCGTACTTGACGGTTGCGTACAAGGTCCGATAGCGGCATTACGCTTCAGCCCTTGCCATTGCGGCGTAAATCAGTTACGCCTTGCGCATTCCTCAGCGTTCGCACGTTTTGCTTGCGCACCTTGTGAGCACCTGTCACATCAATGCGATAAGCGGATGCATCATCCTTAGCATTCAACACTTTCCGGATCGGGGTCCCATGCCGCCCGAAACCGACATACCGGAAAAATTGTACTTCCGTATCGGTGAAGTCAGCGCCATCGCCGGTGTACCCTCCTATGTTCTGCGCTTTTGGGAAACAGAATTTCCATCCATCAAGCCGCGCCGTACCGATTCCGGCCAGCGCCTCTACCGCCGGGCCGATGTCGATCGGATTCTTCTCATCAAGCGCCTCCTGCACGACAAGCGCTTCACCATTCAGGGCGCGCGCCAGTATTTGCGGCGGGCCGATCGCGGCTTCAGTCGCGAGGACCTGATGGCGGAAATGGAGGTTGTCCACCAGGAGTTGCAGGCCATTCGTCGGCTGCTTAAGTGAAGCCCCAAAACTTATTGACAAAGGTCGTTTTTTGTCCTAACTAACGTTGTTCGGAAGCGGGCATAGCTCAGCTGGTAGAGTACAAGCTTCCCAAGCTTGGTGTCGCGAGTTCGAATCTCGTTGCCCGCTCCAATTTCCGCCTTTTGCAAAAAAGGTCGTAATGGGGACGCCTTATGTATCGACGCGATTCTGCTAACCCTAGGATTTTGGTAACTGGCATGAATACATAACGTCTCACTTCGGTTACGCGTTTTAGTGATTTTGAAACGGGCGGATGCCCGTTTTTTTATTGTGTTAAGCGGCAAGGAATACGGAGTCGGCCGTTGATCGACGATAGGGAAGACATACCAGATGAAAAGAGGGACGGCTTGCGGCACGACCGGCTGGTGGCCGATAGGGCGGGTCGCTTGGCGGAGCCGGTCTGTTACGATGAAGGCCTTGAACTGGTTTACGTGCAGTACCGGCGTGAATCCAACGGCCGCGTGCTGCGATTTTTCATCGATAAGACCGGCGGCGTGTCCCTGGACGACTGCACCCGGGTCAGCCGTCAGTTGAGCGATATTCTGGACGTCAACCTCGAAGACATCGGACCCTACCACTTGGAAGTCTCCTCGCCGGGTACGGACCGCCCCCTCGGCAAACCGGAGGATTTCGCGCGTTTTGAGGGACACCGTGCGCTTATCCGTACGCTGCAGCCGATCGACGGTCGAAAGAATTTCAAAGGCATTTTGAAGGGCATCTCTGCTGACGGTGTCTGTCTGGCATGCGACAATGAGGAAACGGTGATTCCGCTAGATAAGATATCCATCGCCAGGCTGGTCAATTTTAATGGAGAAATCAAATGTTCGTAGCAGACATCAAACGCGTCGTCGAACAAGTGAGCCGGGATAAAGGAATCGATCGCGAAGTCCTGATCAGTGCGCTTGAAGAAGCGCTCAAGTCAGCTGCTCGGAAGAAATTCGGAAGCCGGATCGACATTGAAGTTCAGTACAGCGACGAAACCGGTGAAATTGAAGTCTTCCAATTCAAGGACGTCGTCGAGGAGGTCGAGGATCCAACCCTGGAAGTCAGCCTGGAAGAAGGGCGCAAACTTGATGCCGAATGTGAGATCGGCGACAGTCTGGGCACCAAGATGGACACCTCCACTTTCGGGCGCATCGCCGCGCAATCGGCCAAGCAGGTCATCATCCAGAAAATGAAGGATGCCGAAAAGGACGCCGTCTATGCCAATTTTATCGACCGCAAAGGTGAAATTATCAACGGGATCGTTCAGCGCATGGATCGGGGCGATATCATCGTCAATCTCGGACACACCGAAGGCGCTCTGCCGGTGCGCGAACAGGTGCCCCGCGAGGGCTACCGGCGCGGCGACCGTATTCGGGCCTATATCATGGATGTTCTGCACGAATCACGGGGCCCCCAGATCATACTCTCGCGTGCGCATCCGGAGTTTCTGGTTCTGCTATTCAAAACGGAAGTCCCCGAAATCAGCGAAGGCATCGTCAGCATCATGGGCGCGGCCCGCGAACCCGGGGTCCGGGCCAAAATCGCCGTATCCTCCAATAACTCGGACATCGATCCGGTCGGTGCCTGCGTCGGCATGAAGGGCAGCCGGGTGCAAAACGTGGTGCAGGAATTGCGAGGGGAGAAAATCGACATCATTCCCTGGCACGTGGACGCGGCCAAATACGTCTGCAATGCCCTGGCTCCGGCAGAGATTTCGCGCGTCATCATCGATGAAACCAACCGGGCCATGGAGGTGATCGTGCCGGACGATTTTCTTTCCATTGCCATCGGCAAGCGCGGCCAGAATGTGCGCTTGGCCTCCCGCCTGACCGGATGGCACCTCGATGTCCAGAGCGAAACCAAATACAACGAAACCATGCGCAGCGGCTATGAATCCATCGTGGCGCTGCCAGATGTCGGCGTCAGCCTGGCGGATGCCCTCTATGAAAAAGGGTTCTTCTCCACGGAAGAAATCAGCATCGCCTCTGTTGAAGATTTGATGCAGGTGCGCGACATGACCGAAGAGGGCGCCGCGGAATTGATTGCCCTTGCGCGTCAGGCCATTCTGGAAGCCGAAGCGCAAGCGGAAGCCGAGGCCGAGGCGGAAGCAACAGCGGAAACGGAAGCCGAGGCGGATGGCGAACCGGAAGAAAGCACCCCGGACATCGCCGCGGCACCCGACGACGAAGCGGGCGCCACGGAGGCCGAAGATGAGGCCTCCGTCGAAGCCGCGGCTGCAGTCGTGGAGGCTGACCTCGCTGACGATAGCGCCGCCGGCGAAGCGCCGCCCGCAAACGAGGATACAAATGGCGCCGAAGAACCCGGCGACGAAGCGGAGGCCGAAGATGAGGCCCCCATCGAAGCCGCGGAAGCTGATGCCGCCGACGATAGCCTCGCCAGC
>JAAUYG010001962.1_pt1 | contig 18997 bp, 10 predicted proteins | sample 7278091 | NCBI WGS metagenome assembly JAAUYG01 (sample SAMN14350201, study PRJNA611818) | marine sediment metagenome | isolation source: surface marine sediment (0.6m) | place: French Polynesia: Moorea | collected 2018-08
AATATTCTTTTCTAGTAGACCCTGCTTAGACTCATAGTGCAGTTTACACCTGTTTTGGCACTGTATGACCCTCTTGGTGTTGATGTGCCGTTAAACTTGGATAACACTCACACGATATTTCAAAGTTTTACGGCACTTTTTTATTTTTAGCTCTGTTTGACTGTATCAGCAGAGCTAATGCCGTGGTACCGTCGTCCGTCGTCCGTCGTCCTTCCATCTGTTCGTACGAGTTTTTTCAGAAACCATCAAGCGAATTAACGCCACTTTTTGCAGAAAAGGTACCTATCTGCCATATCTCCAGACCATTTTTCCCTTTTTGAAAAATTTGGGTTTTCAATTTTAATGAGTTTTTTCTTCATTTTCGTTAACATAGGACCCTATATGGGAGTGCAAATTTCAAAAAAACGCTACTCCTCCCACAGTTATAATTCTTTTCAAGCAAACTTTTTCCACAATATATTCCTTGTGACAGTCGCCACAAAAGTTACTGCTTAGCATTTTAAAATTTAAATGTAAAAAAAGATTAAAATTTTCGCTAACATCGCACCTTATGAGGGGGGGGGAAGCATTTCAAAACGCTACTCCTACAGTTAGGATCCTTTTTTACCAAACTTTTTCAGAAAGTTATCTGTGACAGTCCTCACAAAAGTTAAATATTTGGGTTTTGAGCAAAAAATGACTAATCGTGAAGTGAAACGGAGTGAAATCTGGGATTCAGGGGTAGTTGTAAACATTTTCACCGGGAACTGTTGACCTTTTAGTGTAACACATATAAGGGGAAAATATGACTTTGTACAGTTCAAGGTCATTTTGGAGTAATTTAGTGCACTTGTCTCAAAATGACCTGTAACTCGAAAACAGCTGGCTGTGGAGCGAAACTGAGTGAGATTTTGGACTCAGGGATACGTGTGGTATGTATATGGGTTACGTTTGACCTATCATGTTTGAGGACATTTTGGGTCATTCAGTCCACTTGTGTCAAAATGGCCTGTAACTCAAAAACGGCCGGCTGTAGGGCAAATGGGTTGAAATTTGGGACTCTGGGTTACTAGTAAACCATATATAGGTGGTACCTTTGATCTTGTAAGTGTTTAAGGTGCTTCTGGGGGTCATTCAGGGCACGTACTTTCCTCAAAATGTAACTCGATAACGTCTGGTCGTAGGATGAAACTCGTTAAAATCTGGGACTTGTGGGGTACTGGTAGAGCACATTTGGGATACCTTTAAGCTCAAAATGCTTAAGGTCATTCAGTGCACTTTTCTTAGAATATTTTTTGCCTGTAACTCAAAAACAGCTGGCCGCAGAGCGAAATGGAGTGATGTTTGGGACTTTGGGGATACTTTTTAGAATGTATATGGGGTACCTTTGACCTATTAGTGTTTGAGGTTAATTTCAGGGTCAGCGGGTGTATATGTCTCAAAATAACTTGTAACTCAAAAACAGTTGGTCATAGAGGTGGCCGTAGAGCAAAATGGGTTGAAATTTTAGACTCGGGGTTACTACCGGTACTAAGCCATATAGGGGGTACCTTTGCGCTTGTAAGTGTACAAGGTCCTTTTGGGGTAAATCAGTGCACTTTTCTCAAAAAGTAACTCAATAACGGTTGGTCAAAGGGTGAAACTCATTGAAATTTTGTGCTCTGAGCTACTAGTAGAGGACATGTGGGATACCTTTGAGCCCAAAAAGGTGTTTAAGGTCATTTTGGGGTCATTCAGTCCACTTTTTTCAAAATGGCTTGTAACTCAAAAACAGCTGGCCGTAGAGCAAACAGAGTGAAGTTTGGGACTCTGGCATACTTGTAGAATGTATATGGGGTACCTTTGACCTATTAGTGTTTTGAGGTCATTTCATGGTCACTGGGTGCATGTCTCAAAATGGCCTTCAACTCAAAAACGGTGTCATAGAGCTGGCCGTAAAGCAAAATGGAGTGAACATGGGATTCTCGAGGGGAGCATTAATCTGCTGTAAACGCGTGTTGTAAACCAAATAAATGGAGTGAAATTTGGGACTCGTTGCACTATAAGACCACAGTGGGTCATTTAACATCGTCATGTCATTTTGGGTTCATTGGTCTCAAAATGGCCTGAAACTCGAAAACGTCTCACTGTAGAGAGAAATGAATTGAAATTTGGGAATCGGGGACACTAGTAATACATACACACTGTATGGGGTACATTTGACCTTGTAATGTTCAAGGTGTATTTGTCTGTGTTTGGGATCAAGTATAATACCCTACAGTCTATTGCAATTCTTTGCAACATAAATTACCAATTTTGAGGAATTTCTAACTCAACGTGCCAGGCTCGATTTCATTATTTAGTAACATTTGTCATTGCTGGAAACCAGATTATCAGAATGCTGCTTCGATCTATACTTTCTACTCCTTATAACTGGTACCTCCTGACAAATGGATGAAAAAAAATCCAAGTGAACGAGGCGCTGTGCAAACTTCACAATCTTGAAGGACAGTGTTGGCTGCAGCATATCATTTATTCATCTCATAAAATAGTTTTTTGGTTTCCTCACAATAACAATAAATAATAAATAGGACATTATGAGATGTATATCACAATATCTCTGTCACTAATCACATGACGACGGCCAATAATCAACAAGCATGCAACCCTGTGCATTTTAAATTCTAACACAGAACTGAAATCAACATAGACTAGGGGCACTTTGCCAGACTTGTACGCCTTGGACTTGCTGCAACAGGAACTTAAGAGAACAGATTTCAAGAAAGTTTGGATGTAGCTGCATTTAGGTTCAACAGAATGTAACATATGGGCTTCTCACAACTTTACTCATTTGTAACACTTTAACAACCAGAGGTGCAACCTTTAAAAACTCTGGAATTCAGAAGCATTCCAGAATACGCACACTGGAGTAAGAAAAAAAAGAGTTCCCCAGTAATAAGCAAGAATGTTAACACCCACGGTTAAGAACATGCCAGAAAATGAAGAACCATCTGCAAAATTCAACCATATATGCCACGACTTTAGGCAAAGACAAAACGGTGCATGGAAAACCCTGGTGACAACTGACCTTTTGTCTCATTTAAAAAAGGCATTTTATATGTGAACATGTATTTCATGCTTCTTAATGGAAATTTAATGGCTATCATCAAATCTAGTGTAAAAATTCAATTGACAACTGCAATTCCATACGGGTCGCCAATGCTATACTGAAGTCTAGATGGAAATCAAACTTGTTAAATTGACTGAGAGCAATAATATATTGCCGCGAGGTTAATAAATAAAAGCTCATCAACTATGGCATGCGTGTCCCATTTGGCACAATAGTCTTAGTAACGTAAATAAACCCCCAAACATCTCTACCCTTCACTAAATCTATTTATAGATGCACAGGTATTTCGTGAACATAACACAGACAGATATTAAGGTTCTACTGTCTGAACGTGAATCGACAGACACAAGAATGTCACTAATAGATATAAATGTACCCAGCTATCAACGCATCCATGGTAAAGGCTGTCTAGCTTACTTAGAATCTCAATGACATACAATTGCAGACTTCTTTAAACAAGATCAAAGTAACAATCTTGTAAAGTCTTCTCGGCTTATTAAAAAAAACGATAAAGCACAAAGATATGTGGAGGTCTGATTCTGGTTTACAGCGCAGGTAAGCTTACACACTACAACAATGGAATTAAATTCTAAATGACCATAAAAGCTATATTAAAACAAGCATTTCCCCCAAGGTGCCATTCCGATTAATTTTCTTATTCATGTGTATTGTAACAGCTGCTTTGCGTCAACTGAGAACGTATAGTATTAAGATGATATGACTTATCTTCCTTTTGAAAGGTTTTTTTTCTGGGAAAAGCCAAGATACCATTAGCATGGTAGCAATTAAAATTGTACAAGTTAGATCAACTCAATTGGGAAAAAAATTATAAAGAACTTATTTTCTAATATCCCGTCAAGGTGTTTTACCCTACAGATATCAAGCGCCAATTATTTTTCACAAAACAGTCAAAAACAACGGAAAAACAAAGAGGTGCATGGAATCGAGAAACCTTTCTTAAAGCTCATTCAACTAAATGAAATTGATGGCCACTGCCACATCATTCAATGCCCCTTTAATGTCAGGATAATAACAACCCGATAATAACAGTCTCCTACTGTGTACACAGGTGGTACATGCTGATACTATCTCCGCCCATCACCCTGAATTCAACTACATGGGAGTCACTAACATGTGGGTCAAAAAAATAGTTTAATCTTTCACATTTGCCTGCCAAAACACTCATCGTCTCAAAATTTCTATATCACCACTTCAATGTCACAAGAAATTCAAATACAATGCAAGTGATACACTGGAATGGTTACACATGAGGCCTATATAGAGTATTGATTTAATTTGAAGCCGGAATACAATAGCCAAGAAACATCTGCAAAATTCAACTGTGCATTATGTTCTATTTCCTACAGTAGATAACAGTACAAGATATATTTATACGCATATATAATATATATATGAATGTTTGTCACGGATAAAATTGTATGTAAACATATTCATATTCAAACTTTAATCAGACAACGGGAGCGTCATGGAAATTTATAGTAATTTGTGAACATGGAACCCTTAAATCTTTGTCAATAATCATCACCATAAATGCTAGCCAGAAAACCTGTCTTCAGCCTGCAGTTTATATTGATACTCTCTGATTGATGCATTGCACAGAAAAACATCGAAAGCTGCAGGAAAGCCAGGTTTTCCGGCTACATGAATGCTGGCCTATGACCAGCATGCCATTGGCTGGTCTAGCAAAGACAATGTTCACATGAGCACTGTCGGTCCACAGTCCATAAGCCCTGGCAAACAGATCATTTGCTGTTACCCCATGGGGTGTCAGCCAATCTGCACTGGTCCAGGCATGTTTTGAGTAAAATGAAACACATCACAGTCGAACATCTTCGTCGGTGGCTGCTAAACTACAAAGGAATGTACTAACACACACATACATATATAGCAAATAGTATTATACACATGAATAATACAAATGACTATGGTACTTGTGAACAAGAAGAACACTTCCCTGTGGAAAAGGGCACAATACAAAACAGGTCAGTCAAACACAACAAATCAACAACATCAACAAAGACCGGAACTTTCTTTTTTTTCCAAATGCAAGTGAAACGTCTGTAAAAATGCTGCAAGTAGCAGTGCTAAGAACGTGATCGATGCGGAACACAAAAATAGTGACATTGCCCACCCTTAGCCTGGCATCAAACAAACTAACCACTGACAGAAAATGCCAGAACACTTTAAAACAGGCGGTAGTTAATTAATGTTACTACATAACCATGATCGAGCAAGGATATTAATCTGTAATGATTAGTGCGGACTGATAACACAAAAATAATCGACAGACGTACTGGCAACAAGAAAGTGTGTTAGTGATTTTGTAGCACTGCAGTATACCATGTAGAGTAGATAACAAATTTGGATTGAAACTTGAAGAGCCTAGCTGGACAACATCAGTACTGTAATAATCTCTAATGTACACACTCATTTTCTATACTCATACCTATTAACAACATCACAAGTAGGTTTGTGCACTTTCTATCTCCACAATACAACTCCGTTTCCATGTGTACATATAATCGGTACAATTTTTTTTTTCAAATCCAGGAAATCAACCATGTTTAGTCAGCATAATCGTCAAAGTTTTCGCCCTGGACAATTTCCGATTGATGGTAACGACCTCTCTCGGCGAAATCTTCGTTATCTTCTGTCAGCTGGGAGGCCATGGTGGACATGGCTGGAGTGTTAGGAGCCACGATAATCTGCTCGGGTGGAACCGGGCCTCGTCTGACGACACAAACATGGAACAAGTAGTTAATATCTTTGACATGTAACAAGATGCAAGAGTGTGTAGTCAAAACATATCACAACATTTTACTAAGCATATGGAAATGTTCATCATTGAAAATATTCCAACTGTTCTTCAATGCAATGATGTTTAAATGCTGCTGATAAATAACAAATTATATACAAGTATAATACATACAAAAATGCAAGCACATAGAAATAATTTAAAAATAATTTATCTATTACTTACTATTACATCTTCACTGCTACCATATTAGTGTTGTCTTTAAAAAAAATTCATTATCACAAGTCTAAACAAAGTTTTCTACAGAGCTCTGATATACCATTGCTTCATTCTTCGCACTGCATGGAAAAAGGACCAATTCAGTGGAACGCACTCACCTACAACAACTCCGAAAGCCATCTCGTACCCACTGCCAGAGACTGAAGTCTGCAATACCTGCAAATAGATTATTAAGCACTGCTGAATATCACCTCAATCACTGCCTTTTTAATATCACACCTTCTACAAAAACATACTTTAAGTTAAAGCTGTAGTTATATGCTATATATTTACCAAGTACATCAAACAAAGAGTGTTTCAAAATTTGGCAAATGGGCACATTTATGTTTAATGGACCGGTATATATCTTACTATAAGGTACCCGTAATCAAGTTTCCAGTGACCTCCCATAAATAAAGAAGAAGAAGAAAGTGTTCTTACCTGGGAATACTCCTGGGTTGGCCTGGCCAATGTAGATATAGATGATGAGGCAGAGTGATATGTTAGCCAGTGCGTAACCCCACTGTATGGCGAACATGATGACCAAGCTAATGAGAACCTAGGGACAACGGCCAATCAAGTCAATTACTATGCATATTATATGTACAACCTAAAAGTTGATTCTTAAAAGAGCTACACAAATTTACAAAAGCAGAATGTAAAGACAGTTTAGAGATGAGCCCTGAGTAGTCTGTAAACCTGACAGGCTAGGGGAAAGTGTTTCTATCGCCTGCCGGGATTACATCTACTGTTGTTTGCAAATCTCTAAATCCTCAATACACTGGTCCTTTTGATTAAAGATACATCTATTTAAGACTTCTATCTATTTTGTTAAGACTGGGTGCCAGTGACACCACTCTTGTATTTTCAAAATAAATGCTACTTCATTTTACGACCACCTTCAATTTAAGACCATATTTTTTTCTAGTTGAATGGGTGATCTTAAAATTCAGGGGCTGTTGCTGTATAGTAGAATTATCACTACTAAGCTCATGACATGCAAATAAATGAATGATTTTCCTTGCTATAAATGGCTAGTGATCATGTGTCTTACCCCTAATAAGGACAACCAGCGATTACAGAATAGGGAATAGAAGGAACGTGGCTGGGATGTAATCATTGTGTTGGTGGGGGCCTTGGCATCTGGAAATATGACAAAGACAGATGTTATTGCAGTCACACAAAACCATAAGTCGCAGCTAGTCAGAAGGTACAGCGCAAATTTCATATTCTCGGAAATGACAGCATTTGCTGAAATTTATCCGTGTGTCCACAAATATTATGCCACAGTTTATATGTGTAGTTCAGAGTGATATGGGACACTCTGCTACTGATTAAACGGGAAGAAAATACAGTGAAACTGGTCTTTATGACCACCTGAGAAATAGGGACAACCTGGGAATTAAGGACAGCTACTCTAGTCCCCGGGCCTATTCAGTACAGAGAGATGAACCTGAGAAATAAGACCACCTCAGAATTGAGGACAATTTTTCACAGTCCTTTGGGCGTCCCTATTTCCCAGGTCTCACTGTAGCAACTTTGGGGAATAAGTGGGCAACTGGAAATGTCCTACATGTATATGTATTTAGCTATGTAACGAAGTGCAATCAAGTTCCATTCTGTCTGCATGTACACACTGGTAACCTACGGAGACAATACGAGCTACTGTAAATTCATTAATGTTTGCGAGGGATTTATTTGGCGAATTTCGTGACCATCTTTAAATCGCAAAAATAAACACCACACAAACAATTCATCTACCTAGATAACTAACAAGACCTGAGCTAACCGCAAATATTAATCCCTGCAAACATGGTTTTGCCTCAAAAACGCAAACATTAATCCCCGCGAACATTAATGAATTTACAGTATTACAATCACCCACAGACCCCTGTCATATATATATTAAAATTCTATAGTTACCCCGAAGTTGGGAGTTTCACTTACTGAGATCCTTTTTGATGAGGTTTGCGGTGTCTTCAGTCTCCAGTGCTGGTTCCGACGTGGACGTCTTAGTCGGTGCACTAGGATCCGCCACGAAGGTCGGGCTGCCTAAACTGTCCTGCCTATCCCGCCTATGCTCCGTACGCTCCGGAAACAGTTTGTCTAGATCACCCGTACTTTTCTTAGTGCCTATACTTCCATAGTTCGTAGCAGTCTTTTCACCCTGCGGTGACACAGTCCCGTTAGGCTCCTGGGCCTTGTGGCCTTCCCCGCCGGGGATCTGCTGGAAGCGGGCCTCCCAGGCTTTGCGACGTTCTGCGCTCATCGCCAGCGCAAAGTAAGCATAGTCCACAGTGGCATAGGTCAACATGAAGGGCATGGTGACGATGGGGCCCAGAGTGTTAACTTGCCCAATGAACACAAACAGCAGGGCTATCAGGGTGATAACAATCAGGGCGTACACTGGCACCTTGTTGGGGCCTCTCTGGAAGCAGACAACACATCACATGTTAGCATGCTGGTAAAATCCTGTCAAAGATTACTTTCACCATCACCCATCATACCTAGCTGTTGAAGCAGACTACAGCGTGCAGTGGTACCTGCAATTTAAGACCCCTCCATTTAAGATTTTTCCCTTCATTTTAAAATCTGTTATCAGTGACAGCACTCGTGTATTTTCAATACAAATACCCCCCTTTTAAGACCTCCTTTACGTCAAGACCATATTTTTTCTACTTGATTAGGTGGTCTCAAATCCAGAGGCCACTGTACTTCAAGGAAAAAGCTCTGACTCCCGTCAACCCGCTGCATTTCATGTCGGATAACCCTGATGGTCTTGACCATCTGCGTGCTATGCTAATCTTTTCAAATACCTAAGTAAAAGTCACCATTTTTGTCACAAGTCACAATCCCATAAATCAGACACCAGTACTGTGAAACATGTCTATAAGAACAGAGGCAACCTGGCAACTAAGGACAGCTAATCTCAGGCCAGAGCTATATTTATTTAGTACATGGAAATGGACTCAAGGAAATACGACCACTTCAGAATTCAGGCGAGTTTTTCACAGTCCCTTTGGGTGTCCCTAATTCCCAGGTTCTACCGTATATACATGTATATAGAATACTCTTCTGTATGATTATATAGTCTCTTGCTCCAGTTTAATAGTTCAGATGCAATCTTCTCACACACTTATACTATACAGTATTCCCGCTCTCATAAGGTGTTGCCAAGAAATTGAGACCACATCAGAAAGACAGCCTTTACGGAGATGGACAGCTAAGAGCATTTACAGTGAAACCTGTCTTGAAATCACTGCATCTCACCCCGTCACCAAAGACCACCTGTTGTGAGAAATTTTTCTAATGGCCAATGAGGTGGTCTTTCAAGACAGGTTCTACTGTACAGTAGCAATGGCAAAGATTTTCAGCCACATTAGAGAGGGTGGCCACAGCAGATAGTGGCACACACGTTGTAACATAATATAACACACACACAGTCTCTGGTAGTAAATGTAGTTTCCGATGTTAAAGCCTGTCAGTCCTTACCCCTTGGCCCAGTACTTTGATGATGGGGATGGCATTTTCGTTGGCAATACATTGGATGATACGGGGAGAGCCGTAGAGTGCCCCCATGCAGCTGGAGATGGAAGATATATAGAGCCCTGCCAGGAAGAGCACGCCGACTATCGATACCTGGAAATGGAATTGCTTCATTATTGCATGCATAACAGAAATTTATTATACAGTAGAGTAAAAGCCAGTTTTGACACAACCCCTGGCCTTGACTAAGAAATGAAGGCAGGTAGGTACATGAGGTCCTCTGGTCATCTGCAACAATAGGGAGAAGTACAGCAGAAACCTGCATACAGAATACGCCAGAAATAAGACTACCCCACAACTGAAATAACTTTTAACGAAGCAAAAGCTAAATATCAAATGCTATTTTTTTTAATGAGACCACCCTAGAATAGGGAGTATTTGGCACCACAAAATTTGCAAACATGAATAATTGGTTTCACTCAGATGCCAAACTACCTTTGGTCATTTGACTTCCCTTTAGTCAATCACATTGCATCATATGAAACTTCGGCCTTGTTTTTCTTCTTTCGGGTATCTTCAGAAGTATTTTCCGCCAAGGGGCTTACAGTACCTGCTGTTAAGATCACATTGGTCTCAACCGTGGGTGGTCTTACATGTTAGGGCTTTCATTGTATTGTATAGCATGGCATCAAATGGGATACTACAGCTACCACTAGCTCATAACAGGTGTCGATGGCCCGGCAGTGGGTATACCTAACCATGTTGAAAATTAAACTGTGAGGTTCCCAGTCTGGCAGTTTCTATCATTTTGCTATTCATATGCCCTGGTGGCACGGAAAGTTTATGACCCTCTGGGACGTACGTACCTTCTCGGCTATCATGTAGTCTGTCTGTAGGTCCATCCTGACACAGGTTGCCCCCAGTATGAGGGCAAACACCAGGTACAGAAAGGTGCTGGAAAAACAAAGAGCCAGTCACAATTAGAACAACAAAATATATTGCCCATACATGTATATCAACACTGAAATCCAAACCTGATACTGACCATAAGCTGGCTGAAAGTCACAGTCTAAGTTTCATGCTAGAACAATACTTGTAAGTTGTTACGTGTTCTACCAGAAGCTTTTTTAATGATACTGGTACTTAATTAATTGAAACACCAGTCCATATTTATTTAGTTTTGTTGCACAGTTATAGAGCATTTTACTAGTAAAATACTGCTACATTTAAGTTGTGTACTCTCTCAGAACGGCATTTCAAGCAATATGCCATATACTGTACCCCATAAACTGTAACACTTACACCAACTGTTACCACAGGGTCACCTATAATTTATCTCATATCTGAAGTCTTTTTTTTTAAATTCTGAATTGAAATTGTAATATATGTCTCCGTCTCTACAAGTTTGAAAGTGATGGCTATTTTCATCATAATCATATTTAATACTCTAATGCTCCAATTGCGGGTGGGGGGCTTTCCTACCTGACCCCTACAGCTGACAGTGTCCCCACTGGAATGTTACGGCCGGGGTTGCGCAAGTCTCCACTCATGTTAATTCCTGCGAACACGCCAGTGGCCGTGGGGAAGAACACGCCGAACACTGTGAAAAAATTCTCATTTTCCAGGTAGCTCGGACCCGTGTTATTCTTCAGCAGTATGCTGGAATACCCCAGGAAGCCATTTTCTGAAAGGAGCAACAGAAAACATTTAAATAAAGAGATAAATATGTTAGGTGAAATACACAACTAGCAGCACTACCACTACTATTTGTTTTCAGGGTTTTCAGGATTCGAATACAGTCAGGGCGCCCCCCTCCCCCCCTCTCTCCTCCCAAGAATTTGTGGTGTCCTCTCTAGAAAGTGTCCTTTAAGAGACCAACCACTGCATATTGCTAAAATAGGGTACGGCGGTCCTTGCCATTTAAACCCCTCCATTTATCAATTACCTCTATTCTAAGACTGAAGCTGGAAATTTCCAAAGCAATAACGTGATCAAAGTGTCTTACCTATGTCCACATGAACAAATGAGCCGACCATGAAGTCTAGCACGGCTACCAGTAGGACCATGAGGAGTATCAGCTGCAGGCGGATCACCCATTTCACTCCAGCTACGTTGATCACTGCAATGACACACACGACAGCTCTACAATTAGTTTAACTCACATCACAGAAAATTGGAGTTTGTTAATCAGCGATGTACAGGATATTTGCCTGCTTTTAATTAATTTTAATACTTTATACATGAATATCCTCCCAACATCAGGGTATCCCTTAATCATTCAAAGGCGAAAAGTGGACAAGTCTTGTACATGTACCAAACTTTTTTTAAGGCTGTACCAATAGCTACATGTAGTGGGCTTCACACAAAAACTTGCATGAACTTCTCAACATGTTCACAAGGCTCCTAATACAGCTGTACCACACATACTGGTACTATGATTTTACCAACTTAGGTTTATCCTTACCAAGCAGTAGCAACACCACTCCGGCGCCAATACCCCTAGGAATCCACACATTGGTTAACTCAAACAGGCCAGCAATAGACTCGCCAAAACCCACCACATACAGTGAGCAGGCAACCGCCTGGATAGAGGGACATGACAGAAACCGAATGTCACCACATGCATGTATATGACAAGCCAGCATCCCATGTACAACCAATTACTAGCCACTAAGCCACCCTCCAACTACTTTTTTTTTTGAGTGAAAAAAAAAAAAATTCAAACCCACCCCAAAACAGTACTCATTTCTGCTCATATCAGTACTCATTTCCACTCAAATCAACTCATCCCAAATCAAATGAACTCATTCCCAGTTATATCAATACTCATCCCAATGATCTCACTCAAACCAATACAGACTCCCTCTGTAGTCGAAAATAGTAAAGCACTACTTATGTATTAAATAAAAGAATTCTGACAATAATAAAGTGTAGTACATCTTGATGGCAACGTATGAATATCAGTAACATCCATGACATCTGTCTCTGCTTTCGCCACAATACATGTACAACATGAGTGAATCTATGCCAGTACTAGCACCACTTTGTCCTTTGGTGGTGATAGGGTGTTAAATATAGTCACGGCACTTGCAGTCAAAATTTCTGTCCGCTTTATCTAGAGAGATTGTCCACTCGAAAAAAAAGTCCTTCAAAAGTTTGCCCACTGTACACGTTGACACTTTCTCTACAAGTGATGGGCGCCAAAATTTTAATTCTGGTACCAAATAGCTACTGATACCTCCCCAAATTTTTTGTTCCCAACATGTTTTACCTGTCCAAAACAGTAGATGATGCCAACAGCTGCCCCCAGCCGTGCCCCGAGGACATGTTGTACTAAGAAGTACACCCCGCCGCTCTGCATCTTGCAGCGCTCACAGACCCCGATGGAACTGAGGGCAGCGATCAGGGCCACGCTGATTGTCATAAAGATAATGAGCACGGAGAAACCAATCCCAGCGTTGCCCTGAAAATAACCATAGCAACCATATCAACATCTATTAGTCCCTCTCTAATAGGCCCATCCTATTTGTCAAGAAATTGTGGCCACATTAGAGAGGTGGCCTTTGGTGAGGCGGTGAAGTAAATTCATTGATAGCAGCAGTGGAAAACATTTATGGCCTTATTGGAGATGGTGGCCTCTGTTGAGAGTGGCCACTAAGAGAGGGACCACTGTATACAGCAAACATGGTAAAGTCCCAGATCTAACATGTTATAGACTACCCCCGCAAAAAATACCATGCCAAAGTTAGGACCACTTATTGGTTGACCAACAGTTATACCACAATACTAATCAAGACCACATCAGAATTAAGACCATCTCAGAATTAAGACCACCCTGACCTCAACCACAGGTGCTCTTAAGTCAAAGGTTTCACTGTAATCAATAGCACAAAATGTCACATGTCAGGTAAGTCAATACAACAGCAGTCAGAAAGGTTGCCATTGGGTATAAAGTGAGATGTCAATCGACCTCAGTACACCTGTAAATTAAATAAACATGATAAAGGTTGGGCATAAATTTATGCCACGTGTGACATATCCACACCCAGAGGAGCAGTGGGAGTCGATGTGTACCAGGGTGGTCTTTTCGTTTCGTAGATTGACGATCATCTTGAGTATTTCCATGCCAAGGTAGAATGTGCATGCTGTATATATATCAGAGCATGTCCCTAATTTCCAGCTAGTTGTTAATTACAGATGCCTTTAATGGTTAGGTTCCATTATAACATATAAGTACATGTACCTGAATAAAATGCAGCAACTATATTATACCTATTTCCAATCTGTCAGGTCTAGTGCTGATCTAAATACAGTGAAACCTCACCTAAAAGACCATCATGAAATTAAGATCAGCCCAGAATTAAGACTACTAGGTATATCAGTTGGCCAAAAGTAACAAACCTGCACCAGTTGATTTCAGAGCAAAGACCACCCCAGAATTAAGTACAATTTGACCTTGACAATTGATGGTCTTGATATGGAGGTTCGACTGTACTCCTGGTACTCTCACTCATTTTGGAATCTATTGTGTTACAATCGTACTCAAAATGTTCAATGACAACTCAGACTGGAGGGCACCTGAGAGTTGCGATGTGCTAATGAACTGCCACTTGAGATCCAGTATCTAGAGCAAGTGCACTGAAACCTGTCGTGAAAGAACACTGCCATGAGAGACCACCTTTCCTGAAGGACCAGATATTCCTGGCAGAAGGTCCCACTTTTCAATGGTATTTAACCTGTTGCCAAAGACTACCCGCCTTGAAAGACCATATTTGTATGGCCAATGGAATGGTCTTTCAAGAGAGGTTCCATTGTACACGTTGTATACTAACCACCATCCAGCCTGTCCGTAAGAAGATAATCACGCCAAAGATGTTGATCATGCATGATGTGAATACGCCATCCCACGTCCCAAAGAGCACGGGTTCCGACACGAAGAAGTTCGCTTTATACCAAGGAGTGCTCCGAGATGACTAGAACAGGGAGAGACAAAGAAATACACATAGTTGCAACGTACATTTTCAGTATTTTTGTTGCTACATGTCATGTAGCAAGGTTAATATATTATGTATAAACTTATTTGGGGCTTTCTCTTTATTTCTACAATGTTCTACCAGAAATACATACAATGTCATGTATTCTAAACCTTGGAAGATCATATACAGCCCTGCCTTAAACAACACCATTAAGGCAGCAGTGGTACCCAAATGAACAGAGAGGCCCTGGAGCCTTGACCCTCCACTTCAGCAAATGTAACTACTAACTAGTATATTCAAGTATGCAGCGGAGTTGTACCCTTTTTGTTAGAGACAAGTGTTTTCTGAAATGCAGGCTGATTTTCAAACAAATGCACCAATTTTGGCATGTTTGAACTTTCATATCCAAATGACTTTTTGAAGTTATCCTGATGCAGCGTTTCGTTTTTCTAGGTATATGTTTCCCAGGCATTAATCATGTTATTATAAATATTGTCAAAACATATTTTTCAAACCTATATAATACAATGCAAATTTAAAATTGTGAAAACTCGTATACAATGTTTGGACATACAGTGTAAGTATATTTTATGCATAATCGGAGGAGCCTCTTAAGATAGTGACGATTGAACAACATTAAAAAGTTTAAGATGTTTAAAAGAAAATTTTGATCGATTTATGTGCATGTATATTATGTATTTATGTGCATGTATATTAACTTAAAGATTGTATATCCATTACATCACCCTGAACTGTCACTTGAAAGTTTTCTGATGTACCTAAGCTGCAAAACTATTGCTACATATATTTATCATGTTTATACATGTAAAATGTTAAAATATGATCTACATGGTCTAATAAGGAAATTAATTTATTAATGTTACATAACAGAAAACAAATGGAAAGCCATGAGAACAGGACACAGCACTGAGAGTCCATGCTACATGTATATGTATGTACTATGGGGTATTAACATGATTACCACACCTGTCACCTATACATGTACCAGCATGACTCAAGCTTGCACGACACTGGGTGCGCGACTGTATGAAACAAAGAGGTCTCACAATCCCACAATATGCACAGTTTTCAGACATAGTTTTATAAAGTTGACAGTGGCTATTGACAATTGCTTCCAAAATATTCTTGGGGGTCCTCCAAAGGTTAAAGAATTTCAATCATTATGGGGTGCTGCCTTTCAACTGACTGCATACACAGGTACATGATTCAAAAGGTTCATATTATTCTGAATTGCGCATGGACGCAACACTGCCACAAAAAATCAGGCTCTGCAGTACACTCTCCAAAAGGTGAAAAACAGTTCTTATGTAAGTATTTCACTTTCAACATGTTGTTCAACATAATCAAACTGCTGCCAACATGGTAAAGTCTAATACATGACAAGGGATTAAATCACCGGTATATTGTAATGCAGAGTATATTTTGTGGTACTGAATCTCCGTATACTAGTAGTGAGCAGCTGCAACCTATATAAATACAGGCGGTGATGCAAGAAACAGAAATTGTGCAAATACATGCAATAAAGGAATGGTTGGCACATACATATACAATGTACATGTACAGTAAAATGACATATGTGATATACAAATGAAAATGATATATGGCCATGTATTTGTAATTCTGCCCAATATTTATGATAATAGTTTCTCATTTCTCAAATACCGGTGTGCGCAACTGGCACAATCAGTATGTCACGGTATATACACATTGATATATTAAAGAATAAACGTATGTCAAGGTATATAAGGGTGGAGGGGGGTGAATCAGGCTTATAGTCGGCTTTCAACCACTCATGGTCATATCACCGGCTGCAAGTTGGATTCGGTGGTGTATGCAGGTGTATGTGTGTGAGTTAATGTGGACCTGTCTTGTTTGGGCCGAACTTAGGCATGTGTCTAATACTTTTTCAATTACAAAGCTGGATGGACAGTACTACAACTGAATGCAATTTACTCGTATAAATGGCACAGAGATCGGGCTTTGTTTACCAGGCAGCTTCGATTTTCGCATGTGATGTGGCCAAACGGGCCAAAACAATATATTATCATCAATTGGTATGAATTTGAGCTGGTGCTACCACAGGGAAATGTATGTCTATTATACACTGCGCTTTTATGAGGATTTGGTCGGTACACGCAATATGTTTAATGCGTCCTTCATAGTGCAAGCGTATTGTAGCGGTACAGAGTATAATGTTTAGCTAGCATATAAATGTTTTGCTGAAGCAGATGGTCGTAAATGACAACAGCTGATTTTATTATATAGGGATTGCAGCCCGTCTTAAAGCAACACCCGTGGCTATCTTGATTCTCTAGTGTCGTGTCAATAACGGCACGCCGGTGTGCCATCCACGACATACCTGACAGTACTCTGATACCGACGCTTATCTGACACAGTGACGGTTGACTGGACTTATGTCTCGTCATCTCTTACCTGTCATCTATTAATGACAGATGATGGCACAGATCGTGTGCCTGTGGCACAGATCGTATCTTAGGGAAGGTTGCTACACGCTCCATTGTTGAGTGTCTCTCTAGTTTAACTTAGGACTGAAGGTTTGTTTGCAGTTTAAAAATAATCCAAAATTTGACTTACATAAAAAGAAGGAGTATTTTGACTGGCCAGTATCAGACTGTAACATCCGGAGACGTGTGATTGGCTATAATTGACTACAAAACACAAATTTAAATTCAAACTTAGACTTATGCATTTTCAAACATTCAAACTCTATGCCTGGTCTAATGACATAGAACTGATGAGCATAGTTCTCTTCTACCAAACACAGAAAAGCCCTAACCAATAGGGAGTATTTGGCGCCACAAATTCGCAGTATGAATAATCGGTCTCATTCGGAAGCCAAACTACTTTGGTCATATGATTACCCTTTAGCCAATCATAGTGCGACAAATAAAAGCTCCGCCAAACGTGAGATGCCCCTGTTTTCGCGCCTTTACCCTTCTTTCGGGTATTTTCGGAAAATGTTTCCGCCAAGGGGTTTAAAATACTCTCTGTTACCACTGGCTAGCAGCCATCATCTTCCCTGCAGGTTACTGGAGCCCCCATTATCCAATGAACATGTTATGTTTGTATCGACATTTTGCATTTTACAAACTAACTAAAGGTGTTGACAGCGCAGTTCAGACTGCTGTATACTTTTAATGTGCTAAACATACGGAACATAGCTAGCATAAGTAGGATGACAAAACCAGATGCTGTCAACAAAGGCGACAAAAATATTTTTTTCTCCTTCGAGGGGGGGGGGGGGCGGTTGGTAATTTTAATTGTGACCAACAAGAATCGGCCATCTTTTGTGGGTTGTCGAGTGGGTTTGTAGTAACAGGAGTATGGCGAGTGGATTGATACATAGCAACAGGGATATGACGACTTGATATATACTAATAGCACTTCATGCATAGAAACAGGAATATGGCGGGTTGATTTATAGCACCAGGAATATAACAAAGGTACGATGACTTATTTCTGCCAAGCTAAAAATATCCTTTAACATTAAATATTTTTTAATTAGTATTCAATTTTTATAACTTTTCAGTCATTTTGTTTTAGGCTCATCGTCGTCGTGTCCATTGCTACTAACCCAACTATGGGATTGATGAAATCCATTCTCCTTTTTGTATCCTCCAGATCGGCCCTGAATTCATCACTAGGCCTTAACATATACTTCAGAAACTGCCCCACCCACCAGACGAACGGGTGGCCATGGAAACGCATGAGGCGGGGCGCCAGGTCCTCGGGGATGGACTGGGGTAGGTAAGGAGCTGTCGAGTGTACGCAGTCTCCTACTGGCACCGCTTCAGTACCATTAGCGGCTGAAATGTAATGGGATGATTTTCCGGTCACTATAACACCCAGAGAGGCGAAATAATACTAAAGCCAGTTTTGTTACTATCAACTGCAGCGTTTGCAGTGTGGAATTAGATTAATGGATGCGACTCCGCGCCCGAATAATGGTAAAGAAATCTAAATCGTTAACATGAATCGAGATGCCTCTCAGCAGACAAATTTTCTAAAATTCTAAGTGACATTACTTCATATAAAATGTTTCCCAGGCACACTTCATTTTGAAATTTATTGTTCATTGCTCCTCTGCCTTGTAAAGCCTTATCATTGAATAAAAGAAAATCTTATCATGAATAAAATATTGGCTTATCTTGCAACAGATATTAGTGATATGGCTAACAAGAGGCCCAGGGGACTTGACGCTCTGCTAGGTCACTTGCTAGTTTAAGAATACCAAAATGTAAAAACTTAGGACTACGATTAGCCGTTTCCGTGATATAACATGTACAAGGGCGGTGAAAATCAGAAATGCACCGAATGACCCCAAACTGAACTTGAAGACTTAACAGTCAAAAGTACTCTATATACACTAAG
>JAAUYG010260691.1_pt1 | contig 18997 bp, 12 predicted proteins | sample 7278091 | NCBI WGS metagenome assembly JAAUYG01 (sample SAMN14350201, study PRJNA611818) | marine sediment metagenome | isolation source: surface marine sediment (0.6m) | place: French Polynesia: Moorea | collected 2018-08
ATCTTCACTATAGCCTTTGCCCCATACACCCTCCCCCCCACCCCCCCCCGCCCCCCCCCCCCCCCCCCCCCCCCCCGCCCCCCCCCCCCCCCCCCCCCCCAACATTTGACATTTAAATACTCAAGGTCTGTCTGAGGGGATTCAGTGCATGTCTACGTTCAGCAGCCTTGTATCTTCAACAGCTCATCATCGAGTCAAACAGACCAAAATTTGGACCTCAGGGGTACTAAATGTAGACAAGGTACTTTTGACCATTAAGTTGTCAAGGTCAGTCTGAGGTACTGTAACTCAGCATGCTCAGTGCATTTCCAAGTTTTGGCGGGACTACATAGTCACCCCAGCTACATACATGTAGGTCCTTGGCTAACAGCTACATAGCTATTAGGTAGAACTCTCTTATTCCTATCTGGCAAGCGAAGCAGAGCGCCTGGTGCAAGGCCCGTGGGCCTCTTGTTCAAGTATTTGCTCAGTACAATATATTTTATAGAAGTATTATTGCATAATATTTCAGTCATGTACCTGTATATAGAGAACGTATGAGTAAAAGCAATGTCTGCAGAAAATCTATGGACTGATCATTGGTTTCGAGGATAGGCCGTATAGTGTGTATGAACAACTTTCTGAAACTCAATGTACTGGGTATTTCTGACAGAAAAAAATACAATTAATAAAGAACTTTTTCACTGTTGCCAGGGTTTTATTGATACTTGTTCAACATGACATGATACAGGTAAATTTTCGACACCTTGGTCATATATATTTTTTTTTTTTCAATTTTTGTTTTTCTCAAAGAAAAAAAATCACAAACCCCACTCAATCCTGGATCATAAGCTATGTAGTTCTCCATGGAGCGTCCACCCAGCCACTTGCATACACTACAACAGACACGCACATCAGACAATAGTGAGGCTTTAACGCCCGTTACATGTATTACTGCAGCACTAACATGGTGAGATAATGGCAAAACTCCTTTTATAAACTCGACATTTTAATAGGAAAATGTTTAGTTTTTTTTCTGGACAAACATTTCAAAACAACATGAACGGGCATAGCCAAAAGTCGAGTTTTTGTTTCAATTGTTCCCATAATTTCATTGACGTTTATAACACTCTGTAATCTTTCACCAGTGTTGTTTCATGGCAGTCGTCATCCCGGTGTGAAACACTCGGCACTGCTAAGCCTGTTGTCAAAGAGTAATACAATTTTTTGCAGAATACTAGGGGTACACATGGGTTAAAATCGAATTGGCTGTTTTTGGCAAATCAATCTAGTGAACTGACCAAATTCTCATCTTGCGAGTCACGATCTGCACTCCTCACTAAAGAGCGACTAGCGATTTTGTGCCCCGGTTAACTGCCAATTCGTGAGACCATTTCTGTTAAATAAAGAGTGATCTGCGAATCACCATAGCTGATAAATATTGATATGGGATTCAGATAGTGGTCTTCAATAATGATCTGCAATTCATGGTTTTCTGTTAAAAAATAAAATCGAATCGGGCCATATCTTATAGACCCATGTGTACCCTTAATATATACTGCATGTGTAGACCATCAAAACAACAGCGGATTATGATTATAGCCGCAAAATCACAGGGAATAAGATTGTTTACCAATGTGAATATTGCTTCTTAAACTGATGGAATGACGCTTCCCATAAAGTTTGCTGTATTTGTTTTAGTGTATAACGACTTTAACAAAGGCATTTACTGCAAAAAAGCCATCCTATTGCTTCTTTGTGCAGTAACCATATAGCGCAAAATGGTATTGTAAAGAAAACCTGCATAATATCGAAAGGAAATATTCTCATAAACTACTTCGTTAGACAAAGAAAAAAATTTTTCTTGTCCTGTTTCTTGTCACCTTGAACAGCCAAAATGTGAACACTTCCTACAAGTCATGGAAAATTCACAATTTTCTAATCTCACGTCTCAATATTTTTCTTTCCAGCGAAATACTACATTCATCAATAGATGTGTAAAAGAATTGTTTACTGTTCGACTCTCCCTAGGAGCAGAACTTGCAGACCATAAACGGCTTACCCCACATCCCATTTGGGTTAAAATTCCATTGCTTATACATAGATACTAGATGTCCTTCGCAGGGATGTCCAATCAGTCAAATTTGGCACAAAGCACAACTACACTGTAATAGCACTATGCAATACACTATATGTCATACACTGTGCAAATAAAGTAAACATTTCAGTCAATCACTAATAGTGTCGCATCTATTTCACAGCATAAATTGCGTCTATACATGAGAGTCATGTACAGAATTCCCACCCTCCCAGGAGCAACCCGCCCTCCCAAGGAAGTTGGGAACAACCCTCCCTCCCTAGTAACACCCCCACCCCGCCGTTATTATGCCAACAACTGTCAAATATACAGATACAACCACACACCACCATATACAATGCAAACAATGCCACGTGTAGGTCACCACTACACCGTCTCCAATACAATTCGTTTTAACAGCTAAGCATTAAAACAGCGACTAGCCGCAATAACCGAAACAACCACAGCCATAGGGAATATCTGCAAGTGATGCTGGTCTACGTTGGAGTCACAGAGCTATCAGTGGGTGGTTAACCACTGACTGCTTGATCTATCACAAAACATTGGATATATATACGATAGGACAATTCCACTCCACCCCACCCCACCCCATCCCACCCACTACAGAATCAAACTCACGACTAGACTGTGCACGTGTTGAGTGCAGCTCCACAGTTGCTGCTTTTTTTTTTTTTTTGCTGGCAACATTACATTAATTCATACATGTCCCCGAGCAGTTTCAAGCTTCCACCAAATATGGCAAAGACCCAAAGTCGGAACCATATAAAAGACTAGAGTGTGCACAATGTGCTTTCGAGTGTTTTTTTTTTTCTTTTTTCACACCAGGTGTATGCTTCCTGTGTCTTACAGAATGCCACCTAACATGTATTACTGTCGGCTTTCTGTACAGTGTCGGTAAACATTTTTTTGTACAATTTATCAACCAGCCTGTCTCGCTCGCAGCCACTTTCGATTCCACGACATACCCCACAAACCAGCTTCAGGACTGACCGGGTGGATCTGTCCATCGCTAATGCCTCTCTGCCCAAAATATGCAGTCTTCGAGTTTCACATACCTACATTTTAATTACATATAATAATTTCAGTCATTTTTACCAATGAAAGCCGATTAGAAGCTCCCGACACTCAATGTGTTGACTCTTCAGCTGGTGTGCTAGAGCGGGACCCGTGCCGTGAAGTAGAGGAGGTCGTGGAGTTAGCGGGACTATGCGCAGATGTTGCCGATACTGCGCTGGGACTCTGGGGCGCCACAGTTACAATACTGGCACTGGTCAGTGCATTGAGAGCGGGAGCCCGAGTGGGTGGCGCCGACGCCACCAGTGGCGATGACTGTTTAACGGAGCTGTCTTTCTCACTGTTCGCGTTTCTGTCCGTGGATGTACTGCTGGTGCTAGGGTTACCGGAGCGTGCGGCTAGGGTCTGGCCACACACACGGTGATGGGTCTCCCAATCTTTGTGTTGGCAGAATGAGCCACAGTATCGAGCCACGTTACAGCCGCTGCACGTCTCGCTTGCCTTGCGGCCGCAGTTCCAGCAACTCTGCTAGTGGCAAGAAAAAGAAGGCCTTGTCAGCTTTACCATTCACACATACACAGGACAAAAAATAGCAAACAAGTTCACTGTTTACAAATATACTCAAAAACAACAAAGTATACTCTTCATTATGGCATCAACATTATTACTAACATGGTCTAAAAGAGTAGCAACTTTAATACATAACAGAATGATAAAATAAATCTACCACAAATGCAAAGCTTGCACATGTTTCTTCTCTGAATTAATGCAAATTATTTGCTTGAAACTGGTTTAAAAGGGGTCACATGCAGTTAGCACACCTCGCTTGATTCCTCCTGGTGATTAATAGTAGACAGGACCTCGTCGTGGACCTGTTTTCGCGCCTCTGCCAATGCCCTCTCCATCTTGACCCGCTCTGCTGTCACCATCTCATTCGCCTTCGACTCGGCTGCAGCTACGGCTTTCTGGAGCTCAGCTACCGCCTGTCGCTTCACCTCATTCACAGCATCTTCTGGAAAGTCACGAACTGCTCAAGATCACTGCACAAGTCAGCCTCCCCAGTCAACAGAGGCAACTGCATGGTTTAGACTAATAAGCACGTACAATCCCTAATATTACCTGCGATTACACTGCTATGGTTTTCTTAAATATAACAGCTCCAAGAACAGGCAGAAGTTCTCACTTGCTTAAAAGTCACTCTGTATACATATACTGTTCAGCAGATCTGAACTTTAATATTTACTTGTATACATGTATATATTTATGAATTGGACTTATTTATTTATAATAATAATCTATTTATATATTTATTTATTTCTCTATTTTTACACTTAGGTATGGGATACTTTATTATTGTCTCATTCTAACGATTCTATCCCACTACCCACTACCCTGTTCGGAACCTGGTGCTTTATCCACTACACAAGTTTAGAAATTGCGGATAAGCAACTTACCAACTCGACGTTTATCATCACGCATGCCGCCCATCAGGTCCCCACCCAGGCTGCGTTTCTTCATGTCCGTGTCAATATTTTCCGAGTGCCGCCGCATCCACATGGCGAGCTCCTCACGATCCCGCTGGCTACGCTCCTGGAGGGCTGTCAACGCCCGCTTACACTTATCCACCATACTCACAATACAGTGCATCATCTGTAACATAAAAACAAGCAGAATACATTATTACAGTTCCTATAGCAAGTATAATTTTCACATACAAAGATAATAATACTTTCCAGCAGTGACAACTTCAGTGCTACGCTCTTTTCAGCGAGTATAATCTACTCAAAAGTTTATTAAGACATTCCACTTATGGCAAAGTGAGAGTTCTACCTTTAGCCAAAATATTATAAACCCTTTTTTAGAGTTTGCATTTTTTATTCCCAGCTGTGCTATGCTGCTTAAAGAGAGTAACGTTCTGGTCTTACGTTTTCCACATGTTTCCAGTCGTCTTCCAATCTTTCCAGATGTTCAAAGTGATCCGGACGATGATAATCTGAAAGTGTGGGGAGTACTGGCATTTAACATACAGCATGAAATGTTGCAGGATACAATGTGATTATGTGTTATACCATAAGAAAGCAGTCCTATTAGAGAGGACATTGAAGTATTCTTGTATGTTTCCATTATGATTCCATGTTGATCATGTTCTTATGTGTGTGCATTATGACAATGCAAAGCATTAGCAAGTCCTTCCAAGAAAACATTCAAATTTGTGTTTCTAAATATCTTACAGGGCAATCAATCAATCATACAAATCCAGGAACAGATCTTTGTGGACAAACAAACCAATTCTCTGTGACAGTACATTGCGGGTCTATACAAAATTACATCACTGCAATAATGCCATTATTTGCAGGTACATGTATAACAGTATCATTAAGAACCTGAATGAAAAATCTTTCGAAGTCCAGGCTTTGCTCATACAAATAAACTTCTGCAATACATACTGCTGTAATTGTTGAAATGCCTCTCTCTCTCTCTGTCCATCCTGTCTCGTTCCGCTCGTTCCCTCTCCAGTCGTTCTCTTTCTCTCAGTTCCCGATTCATGCTGATGTCTTCTAGGCGGATGGGTCCCATTGGGTAGCTGTAAGGAGGTCCTCCGGACCCCGGGCTCAGTCGCGTGGGGCCCACAGGACTAAGGGTGTGCGGGCGCTTTGCGGGATGCACGGCATCGTTGTGGGGTTCCATACCATTTTCTTTAGGTCTGCCAGAAGAAATATAAAACCTTTTTTTTAACAAATTTCTTAAATTGCAATACTAGTGTCAAATATGCTTCAATTTTTCAAATAAAACTGCACATTCACGGTACCGGTAGTTATCATTATTGACCAGTTCCTTATATTTACAAATATACGGTAGCAGAGTCAACATGTAGATCATTTCTTTGGTTGCTTCATGTGAAAAAAATCTTTAAAATTTGTCACAACTTGTTGCAAATTGTTGACATAAATGCCAAAGTTTATCATCTAACACACAGTGATGTGAAGAGACTGAATAAAGAGAAAATAACAGACTAACTACGCTGGACTTCTACCTGTCTGGGGAACGTCGTTTGCCATTCTCATTAATTTCTGGCGTGAGATCAGGAGATTCAACTGGGGAGTGGGTGGTGTCAAACAGAATGTGCTCATTGTGTGCCAGGTACTGCTGTGGGCTCTGCTTAGCCATCCGCGCACAGTGGAGCAGCTCACGTTGGAGTAATGGAAGGTTGGCCTGTGTTGGGGAAAAATATCAAATATGTTCACAATATTCAAACAGTCAGTGTAAACGTTACATACATGTAATGATTTACACAAAACAATACACCGACGCATTACTTTGTATCTTGGCTATTACTGTTCATGTTTTTTCCTGAATCGGAAAAAAATACTTGGACTTGCTTATCCGTTTACTTACTATACAGTGTAGGTCTAAAATAGTGCTTTAAGCATTCGTTTTCAACGCAAATGTGTATAAAGACAAACTCCCTTTCATCTGAACTATTATGTATAAAAGAAGAAATCATGTTTGAATTAATCGCTATACCTTCAGGAATGGGATGACAAAGGGCCTGAGAGGGAAGTTCGTAGCCTCCTGGAGCTTGGCATGGAATTCTTCTATAGACAAATGGGAATTCTGGAAAAAAAGAACAAACAGTTATCCTCAACCTAGTAAATGAAATTATTACAAACAAGATTTCCTTGAAAAAAATAATATAGCCAGTCTACAAAAATCTTTACCGTTTTTTCACAATGAGTAGTATTATTTTTAGTGTGTACTGACTGTATTAGAAAGATATACAGTAGTCCCTCAATTTTACAAACCTCTATTTGAAGACCACCCTTGATTATAAGACCGCTTGATTTGGTCCCAAAGGGCAATTTCTGTGTTAAATGACCTTTATTTAAGACCACCTGCAATATAAGACCACATTTTCTTGGTCCCATGGGTAGTCTTAAAATAGAGGGACCATTGTATATTATTGGATCATTAACAGTACACATGCACATGTAGTAGAGCCTGGCTTGACCCATTGCCCTTTATTGTTCATAAAACTATGGTCTCCCCAGAGGCCCTGGCAACAGGTTCGGTTTACTGGTTATATTAAGATACAGATCTTATACCAAAAAGGTATGGTCTTTCAAAACAGGTCTCTCGCAGCAATGATCTCTCTCGCATGACATGTTATACTGTAGATTTAGGCGAGCACGGGTTCAATAAATTGCATCAGTGGTAAGCAGGTTTTTTAAGCAGGTAATCATTCCGTTCCCCAGTTGCAGCATGTAGCATCTGCTAGCCAATTGATATTTCCTTTTACCCCCAAACCAGCTGAGACCAAGCTTGGCTTGCTAGCAGGGTAACAAATTATTGTAATATATAAAAGCAGCAGCCCTCCCACAAAAGGAGTACCAACTGGCGCACACTGCCTTTCAAAGAAGACAGCTGTGTAGGCCTTATACATGTTTTGCATGTCAAAAAGCCGATTTTTAATATATTCAAAATAGTAAGACTCAACCTATATGCACGAGGAAATACACGTACATGTAGGTTTGCAAGACCGTGCTAGAAAGCTTGGCTGGTTTATTTAATGAAACAAAAAATTCTCAACAGATGTGAAACCCCCTTGAAAATTATTATTGATTCTCTCGGTTTATCACGAGTGCCATATCATTACTGGTTCAGAGCACATTTGACACAACAGACAAAGAAATGCAGGATTTATGCCAACTATCAGAAAACATTTCTGAAACATCTGTGGGGATAGGCTCGGCCTTTCCACCAGTTGGCAAATTCATGTTAGTCAATATCGCGGCAGCTGTCTTCGCTTTGCAAAGTCTCCCTGGTTTATAATCACATCAATACATTGCTGCGCGCCTGTTATCAATTTTCTGTAGCCCTGATAACATTAAAGCTGTACGTATATACTAGACGATTAATCAGCTTCTGCAGCAATTGCATTCAAATTTCAGATTGGATAACGCAGCTTACTGCTACTGCCACCTAAACACTCACATTACCTAAAATACATTTCCGGTTACTAAATTTTAATTTATGCTACTCTTAAGTAGTAGAAAACAAGCATAATATACTCACCACTAGTCCCAAGACAAGGCTGCGAACTCTTTCCCCGATCTCCGGAGATATATCAGAACCAAACTGCTGTAACGTGGTCAGAAATCGTTTCAGTTTGCTCAGCTGGCGAGCGCCACATGCAGGTGGAAGTTGCTGTCCGGATGGTCCGCCAGCGAGAGATGGGGGCGACGGAGTGCGACCGTTCATGCTGCTGTGAGGGGAGTGGGCTCCGTTCATACCTAGCGAAAGAAAATGACACCTCAACTATCTTGTGACATCACAATTCCTGGGCTGTCAAAATACAACAGCTTTGTGTCTTCAAAAAGTTAACAAGGTGAAAGATTTATTTCTATGATTTATGACAGCAATCTTCAGCTCGTTAAAATCTTGATAACACTATTATAAACACAATACATTGTAGCTGGGCATTAAATAACCACTCTACCAGTCACCTCCTAGACAAGCAGCGGCCCACGTGCAATAGCATAACTATAATTCCACTGGCCACTTGGGGGTGACTTGGCCAAGAAAAATTATGACCCTGATATTGAAATGTTTTTCAAACTGTCAATTTACCTTTCTTAATTCTTTAGATCACTTCAATTTGTATATTTGCCTTATGGAGAATTATATTAGAACATTAGCCTGTGTTTTGATAACAATAAATAGGTAAGGAAAGACAGGTTCAGAATAAACACAAAGATGGTGCCAGTAATGATGGATTATAAGGTACATTCTGGAATTTTTGCACAAACAATTTTGTGTCTCAGGGAACATTTTTACCTGATATGGAACTGCTTGCTGAGAGAGGTCGGGAGGTCACGGGTGGCATATTGGTGGTTACTGGAGAGAGAGCTGGGTGTGTTGATGTCTTGCTTACATCCAATGCCGAATCTGGCATGCTGCTATCTCGATAATCTGGAAACACAACAAAGAGAAATATTAGGAAAACTCTTCAACCTCCAGACATGCTGAACCTAACTTTTAACACAATGGCAAAAATAGCAAAACGCGACAAAAATAGCAAAACGCGACAAAAATAGCAAAACGCGGCAGACACAGGAAAATACGTTTCATATCAGTAAAAAGCCATTTAAGACAAAATTATACAATTACATGTATGTTATGGTTGAGGATCACTCTCACAGCAGTCACCCAATGGCTGAGTACATAAATTTACCATCTTATATATCGTGGCCTGGTAAAAAGTCAATAAAACCTGTCAGGTTTGTAGCAAATCAATACACGATCCTGCAGATACCAATATCCAGCCATGTACCATCTGACACCGGCTGTTAACCAAAGATACAAAATGCTTCCAATTCAAAAACTCTCTGCAGATAAAAACCTTCAAGATTTAACAAAGAAGCCAATACATGTTGATATTGGCAACATTAATTTGCGACTATTTGGAGGCTGCACAAATTACCTGCAAAATCCATTCCTCCACAGAGTGGAGGAGACTGAAAAGGCCACAAATCAAATCCTTTTTGCATAGTAATCAGCTGAAATTTAATCTCTTGTTCACGTGGAATTGATCGACTGCAAATTTTAACACACCTAACACCTGAAGAAGGATGGTCCAGGTGATCTGTCAACTAATGCCAAGTGCGTACGCTTGCTAGGCTACAAAGCTACAAAGTGGCCACACGCCCTAAACCCAGCAAGCGATCTGTCTGCTCAGCTTTCACTCCTGCCACGCCAGACTATTTGCAGATCGTGTGAGAGTACATCGGCTCTGTGTTCCGAAAAGATTTTTTTTTTACTCCCTGTTTGGGCCCCTCTCTCCGGTATTATGCGCATGGTCCCTGGGACCACCATGCCAATTGCATGTTTCATGAACTGCCGAATGAACAAACACCTCCGAGTGAAAGGAAGCCAGGCAGAAAGATAAACATTTCGCTTGTCACAACGTTTGAGACTAAACCAAGGGTGGCAGCCCTACAAAAGGGAAGTAAACCATGTACTTAAAAGGGCTACATACCGTTGAACTAGTATATCAACCCCTGAAAGCCTGTAAAAACAGTCCCTAAGCTTTAAATACATTATTTTCATGCTAGCCTTTGTGTAGCCGAGCTGCCAGAGCCCAAGATGTCTTGACCCCGGATCTGTGAGCTGGCTTACCTTTGGGGACAATGTTCAGTAATTGACAAGCGTGTTCCTCCATTGTAACCCGGGTGGCCTGCTAAGAGACTTTATTGTCCCAAGGGCGGGATGTTGTTAGGTCCTGTGAAAATGTGCCCCAAGATCTCCAAGATCAACAATATTCTGTCACCACCCAAGGTATGTGGTCTCCCCTATTCAGCACTTAATTGAGGGCTGTCAGAAGTAGTCCAAACAGTTTCAAGTGGCTGAATTAACCTCACAAAGTCATGCAGAACATTGGAGCAAAAGTTCAGCATTATTACAAATTAGGGTATTACTCAAGGGGATTATTTTTTCAACAGCACTCCGACCCCCCACCTCCCATATTTCAAACCCTACATTCTTCCAAGTCCAATGTTTTGACATTAGTACAAAGCCATGGTGTTCACTTTATAGGAACGCCAAAGTTAAATAAATACCATATCATAAGATGCCCTAATTACTGACAATAGCCCAAACATGCACCCTGGCTTCCTGCAGTGGGGTGGGGTGGGAGGTAGAAGGGTCAATATTATTCTAAGCCTCAGGGCATGCCAATGATGGGTCCCTAACCCAACCCTAATTAAGTTATTCAAAGGGCAAACCAAATTAAAAAATTCATCTCCGGAAAAAAAAAATTTTTTAAATTTTTTGCCATTATTTTTTGGTTTAAAACAATTTTTTTTTCTTGGGAAATAAAAATTTTACAACTTAACCCCCCCCCCCCCCCCCCCCCCTTCTGACACATGTCCTCATGCAACCGCCGGTTCACACTGACTAAGCTGTTCACACTGACTAACTGCCTATATAGACTCCTGAGAGACAGGTGCTGATTATGACAAAGTGACAGAGGTGTCACAATGCGTCCTTTGTGACAAGTCCCGGGGTGAAGAACCCCAACAGAACCACACACAGACAGAAGGTACACCTGATATCATGTCAACCAATGTTTGAGGGTGGAGGGAGGGTGGAGTATTCCGGTGGGTAGGGAGCCGGGATGGCTTCCTCTGAAAGTCTTTCCCCAGATTCTGACCGGAAGCTTGTTCTCACAACCCTCAATTCTCCCAAGTTGACAGCAGATGGTTCCAGCTTCCCGGTTCACTCTGGGGAGGACACCATATGTTGTTGGGGAACACTAGCGGGTATGGCTTTGAGACCCGCAATAATCTCTTTTAGTTTTCCTCTCCTTTGGTCCTCCGGTCTGCCCAGTCCCACCCCCCACCCCCCTTACCCTGGACATCCTGCTAAGCAGCTGTTATATATTGTCTCTTTGCCAAGTGAACCTCAGGGAGAGAGGGAGAAACACCTGCAGGAAGCACTACCGGCTGCAACCTCAAAGGCAGCTTTAATAACAATGGCCCAGTTAAACTGCAAACTATGAAAAAGACGATTTATGGTCCTCTACCAAAATTAAAACCGGTGACAATAACTTATTTCATTCTAATAACTGGATAGTGGCTCTTTGCATTCAAAATCAAATTCCTTCAGTACTTAACTCTGTACCCTTAAATGTGTATTCTTAATGAATGAGTTCTAAAAGTTGTTTTGCATTTCCTTTTGACCAAAAACCCTGCCTTATTGGATGCAGTAGTAGAATTTATATTACTGGTAGTCTATATTTCTTCAGACATATGGGGGGGGGGGGAATCTAAGACATATGATGTCCAATAAATATATGTTGATGAAACAGCAATGTCAAAATTTGAAGACTGGAGTTTAGTAGCTTGTAGAAGGCGTTGAATGTCAGCTAAGGAGTAGATCTACATGTTGTATTGCCTGGTTTTCCCTACCTGGCCGCCTTGGTAACAACCCAACCCCTCTAGCTGCCCTCAGATGAGGTAAAACAGAGCATGCTCTCAACACAGGGCATGGTGGGCAGGCAGGAGGTGGCATCAAATGCCTCTGTTGATCCCATCCTCCTGACAACATCACAGGACGCTTCTGGAACATCTGACCGTTCATCTTCTGTTTGTGATAGGGATTTCAGAACTGGAATCATTCGGTATTCTGTGTTGTCTGTGATCGCTAGACCCAGCATTGACCCATGTGGGTCCGGACCTTCCTAGCAGCATTCTAAAGACCACGCGGAGCCCCCCTTTGGCCTGAGAACTCAAGGGGAATTCCCCAGGTGATGTCCGGTCTGTTATCTCCCAGTCTACAGGCCAGGGTTGTTATTACAGCGGCGTTGGGGACAGCAGCAACCATGGCTGGGCTGGCCATGTGAGTGAGAGCCGGGTGAGAGCCCAACGTGAGGCTCTCCAGCTGACAGCTGTCCACATGTTCCTCTTGGATTCAGCGAACGTGCCAAGCTCTGCAGAGAGCTCTGCGCCATAAGAACTGATCTCATTATATCATCCCAGTCAACTACTGTCAGTGAAACCAGCTGCAAGAAGCAGCACAGCTGCTTGAACTGTTACTAAATGAATCCAATATCTGAGCTGTGCTACGTCCCCAATACAAACAACAGCATAGATCAGTCATATTCCTGGTTATGTAGAGTTGCCCCATATATTGGATTGGAAATACAACAGAAATTCACACTATATCCATCTCCCAAATATTATACTAATATTTACTGATTACCACTGTTGGGAACCTACAAGGTATGTAACACAACATATTTTTATATCTTCTATTCTATCTTTATGTTAGACATGGTACACCAACAGTCCCAGAGCAGAGGGGGAGGAGGGGGGGGGGTCTCCTAATGAGAAAGAAAACATATGGACATACAATATATACATGTGTCATCAAAACATACCAATAAGGCTTATCTGAACCATGTGCTGTTTTCCCATACTACTAAGCATCAGAATATGCATTATTCACTGCTGTTCCCTCCATGCCCGGGTATAGTGGAGAACGCATCGCATCATTGCAATCATGTCAGGAAAATATCTCCCAATTTCTTGAGAGGCTCTGGTTTGCCCAGGCACCATATTCCTCATCAAGCAAGGACCCCACAGCAGCACTCTGCATGATACAGTAGTACCGAATACACATGTAGAGAGATATATATTTTCTTTTTACGAGAAAAACACCTACATATTTGGTATTCCTTCCCAAGCTATTATGTCCCCGCACCTAGATACATGAACTTTGAAATTTTTCCAAAACATGTAAGCAGAAACATCAAGCAAGGCAAAGCAGCACAGATTTACCAGACAATTCAGTACAAGGTAAAAAAAAGAGAAATTTTTACCTTTGGTGGTGTTTTAGACCTTATAGGTCTCAGTCAGTTTAGTGTTTTGCAACAAATATATATATTATCCTTCACTTTTGAGACAACAGTCCTGCTTATCCTTCAGTGCTCAATTATATCCACACTTCCACAATCAACACGATTCTTATCCTCGCCAAAGAACTAAGATCCACAAACACAATTTTTACTGCTGCTTAAATACTGGATTGTCAGTCAGACTAGCTCCGCCCACTTTTCCTTCTCCACCAATCAAAACATGGGCAGATGCTTAGGCGTCATTATTATAAGCCACTGTGGTAGACAGAAACAAAAAAGAAACGACTACTATGCTTTTTTTGTTGGTATGCAGAAGCCAGCCACTCAGCCCACTACCCCTCCGTAGGCAGGCGGGCGGGGCAGGCAGCAGCAGTGGGATCCAGATGGTCTGGTTGAAAAAAAAAAAGAACTGCTGGGAAATGGTGTCCAGGATTCCTGGCAGGACACCTGGCCTGGCGGCGTGCACAAACACAAACCAGTTGTGGGCGCATGTGTAACGATTAGAAAGCCAAACAATACTGGCGCCAGTCAGCTATCCAGAACACATGGCTAATGTCTGGCTCGGCACCGAGCCTGCTGCTTGATGCTCCCCAGAGGTGGTTATGAGATCCAGGCATGGGGCTGGGCTGGCTTTTTCAGGATCTGTGCCAAAGCTCGGGGTCCTGGAATTGCTATCACTGTATTCGTAATTTAATTTGCTTTCCATCCCGCTTACTGCCCAGGTAGCATTTTAGTTAATCCAGATGGGGCTAGCAGCAGACTGAGCTGGCCTTTTTACCTGTGGATGGAGGAGGAAAGCAGGCCTGGAGAAAATGACCCCAATTAACACTTATCTCCCAGGACAATTATCTGAATGTGAAGGAGCATGGTCGGTATAAATCATTCTGCAGCAGGAACATATATATATGATATACATGCATTTGGAATGTCCCCTCAAATACCAAATGTTATCAAAGAGCTAGATAACTTTGTTACTAAGGGTTTGCAATTGTAAAAACAGAAAGACCAGAATTCTCCAAGACGAAGCAGCAATCCGCCAAGAGGCTGGTGCATCTGTGAGCTTTTTGAACAGCCATCCTCCTAATGAACAAACATCTCCAGCTTGTGTTAGCCGCATGTCTATACAATCCCGGCTTCCCACTGTAACACTCCACTTGAGAAGCCTCTTGCCAAAGTGGCGCCAGTGCCCATCGGGATCCAATGTGTTCTCACCTGGGCGTCCCTAGGCAGTCCGCCAGGCTCGCCTTGTTTGATCTGAACCTGCTTTCCTCTAGATCTCTCGATTTTCTTCAGGGCTATAGACTTTCAGCTAATCCTTTTCACCTGTTCAAATCATAAAGCAAAAAATCCTCAGCTCCAGAAAGAGAGAGCTGTTCGGGCATATTTACCAACTGTCTCTCATATTCCATAGCCACCACCCCCAACCTCAAACACACCACCGGGATTATACGAAGTCTTGTGGATCAAGCCCTGGGATCATTGTGGACAAAAATTAGTTTTGGCCTTCTATCCATTCCATCCAGACCTGCCTAACATTCTTCCATCCCCCCCTCCCTCCACGGTTCCAGAAGGATCCAGATAAGGAAGGCCAGGGCCAGAGTTTTGCTGCCAGGAGCCAGTTCAGGTAAGCACATCAAAGGCACTGGTCTGGAGAGGTTTCACACCTAATCCAGATGTGCTGGCTGGTCACTGTAGACTGGGGACACCACAGCAATCAGGATATTACCTGCAAGGTAAGATCCCTGGCATTTCTTTGGTATCTGGCAAGACAAGATGATAAGGCATGAAGAGCCTTCGGCAGGCCTAAGGAGCTGCCCATAATCACCAAATAAAGTGATTTCAGCAAATTTGTTTCGTCATGAAAAAGAACCCATTTGCCAGCCAGTCATCAGGATCAAAAAGAAAGGGGGATTATCCAGATGTGAATCAAGCATTTCTCAATCTGTAAAGCAGGTTTGATACAGATCACAGGCCACACACATTGAAAAGGTATGGAAAACAAGAATGATTCAAAAATGGCAACTACATAATTCCCAAACCTGATCCCAATTTATGTTTTGCCACATCTGATTTTTATTCAGAGCATTTTCCTTATCTTACACCCCCACCCTACCAATCTAGTTATCTCTGTTGTTCACTGCATCACATCAAACAGCAGATTTGGTTGACAGCAGGGAAATGAACCCCTGTCAGACAGTGATGTTTTATCAGGGGCTAATGCTCAATGGAAAATGCAACTTTGGGGGGAGGTATTAAATTAATCTGTTTCATATTGGGTATAATCCTGTCCAGGATGCCAACTCAGGGTGGGGTTGAGGGGTCTGACTTCAAGGAGATATTCCATTCAGGCTAGCAGAGAATGTTCATTTAATTTCTCTGATCTGATTAGTAGCCATGTATGCAGTAGGTCATCAATATCATTGTGTGACTTATGCCAAATATCAACTGTATACATGTATTAATTTTGGGGTTCATGTAACTTTGTCTTTGCAATTGGTCCAAATTTTCCACAGTCATGACCAAAGACTTTGGTACAACATAACTGATATTGTCAGAACTTGATCAGATTAGGGAGGAGGGCCTCCGTGAACCCCCAAAATTGGTGGAAAAGAAAACATTATGCCCAAGACTTAGATCAGGTCAAAACCTAGATCCTACACTGTGTTACCAGGTACCGGGGGGGGGGGGGGGGGGGCCCGCCCCCGCTAAATAATATCGGTAGAATGAGCCAGCCCATGGTTGCCATGACACAATGTCACCTGCATTTTGAATATGCAAAATGGGCGACAGGAAATTAGTCGACTGTACTGAGTCGATTTCTCGTTTTCATACAACTGAGAAATCAAATTATAAACTGTCAGAGAATCTTGTGTATGGTGATGGCCATTAGTTAGTTCTGGAATAATATCAAAACATATATATGCAAATTAATATTGAGAAAGGGCTTGAAGTATGAAGAATGTACGCCTGTACACAACGGACCCCCAATTCCCAATTTTTTATCACACCCAAATAATTGCCTGTCAAAGCAAAGCCATCAGAGGGTCTCATACAAAGCCTTTTGTCATTTTCACTTCGGCTTTGGAAAATCTAGGCAACCATGATGGAACTTCAGGCATCTTTACTGATGATCAATTTAAATATAGGAAACAAATGCTTCTCGCCCCCAAAGCCAATGTTTACATGGTGCAAATCTTGTGGGAAGTTATCTTGGCTTTGTTGTTACAAGAAATGCCGCACATGCTTTGACAGTACAGGTTCAGGCAGAGGGATAGTAACAGCGGTCTGTGGTTGTAGCCAGAGGCAGTAAGAACAAAGGCAAGATTTGTGTTTTATAGTCGAACCCCTTTCTGTGGCAAACAAAGGATAAGAGATGTGCGTAGGTCTCACAATGACCATAGAACGTCAGTGCCTTTATAGCAGTCAAAGAGGCCATTGGTACAATATTAAATACAGGTCTTCTTTTTCTTTGGGGGAGGGGGGGGGGGGGGGGGGACAGAGGTGAAGGTTTTAACATTATATCCGACCAATGGGTGAACAGGTCAGCCAGGAGTCGGAGTGCACTGTATGTCTGCCCGAACTCAGTCAGCATACATGTTACTATATATAGTTCACACGAAACACTGCTCTTGGAGGGTGGGCTGGAGGACTTTAAACTGGGTTTAAAAGGGTAACTTTCTCCTATTTTAATAGTACCGGTATGTCGGTATTTCAGTCAAAAATAGTAGCGGCCATTGTTTAGATTTTCTTGCTGTTTTTGTGTAATCTGCAGTGAAAGTCCGATATTAATAATTATAAGTGATCCAATGAATCAGTTAATGTTAAAAATGCTATATTCCTTAATTATTTTCAACTATAAAACTCCTAACTCAAAGGCATCAGTGACGAATTTTACCGGTAGACTTATACAATACTTTTATATGTCAAAAAAGTTAAGCTTTTAAATCTTCTCTTTGTCTTGTCAACCTTATAGCGTTGTCAATGCTTTAGTGATGTCCACGAGGACGTCGCGACTGGATGGTTATGCCGCAGCAAACATGTTTCCTTGGGAACCGCTGCCGTCCGTCCTTCCTTTCCTTCTATTCGATAATCCCCGACGTTCCATGAATTATAGATGACCCACCAGCCCAGACAAAGGTTCGGGAAGCCAGTTGGCAATTTACCGGCTGGTGATCGTAGCCCATTGGGCCTCTTGTTTCAGAAGAAAAGGATACATTTCTTGGAAGAGATCCAGATGTGGAGGTTGTAAAATATCCAATGCTGATAATACCTGTAAAAAGAAAAAACAAAAAGAAATTACTTTAAATTAAACAAGAATAATTTTTTTTATTTTTTTATCTTACCATTGTCCTTACACTGGCAACTGTTTACGCATTTTAAAGGCATTCATCACTGAAACAGAAAATTTATATGATTATCACTCACCCCAGTCAATTGAGTGAAGAAAAGATGGCAACATGTACATATACTGCCTCAGTTTTATCATAATGGGTCTCCTGATGAAATATGCACACAAAGGATTCCACTAAAAATTGGGGACAATTTCTACCACACAAAGACTCTGTGTGAGCTGCACTTTTTTTGTCATATACTATGAAATCCAGTGCAAAAAAAAGTCACTCAATAGAATTTTTTGTGTCATAAAACTATGGTATTCTTAAATGTCAGGAAATATCAAAATAGTGTAAACAGGCTGAAATGAGGTGAGGACATGATAAAATAAATTACTGAAATTTTTAAAGAAATTTGAAGAAATGTAATAATGTAATGGTAACCACTCTTTGTTGGTCTTTAACAGAGTTGACTATTAAAATTTGGAATAAAATGATCTAAAATACAGGTACCAGTAACCATGTAAGGTACACGGAGGGCCACTGTTACCAGGATAAGGGAATAATTGCTACTTATTGCTTTCATTTTCCTTTTATGCAGGAACCACCACATCCTGCTAATCTTCACTCTCATCCCTTATGCATAGGGGTCAGGTATCTCCTACGTAACCTGCCCCACCATAGTGTTCTGTAGACATTGTACCAAACATGCAGTGCATTTCAATTATGGCACAGTTCTCCCCCCCCCCCCTACCCCCTCAAACCTGTATTGATTTACCAGCAGACAAAGCCCGTCCAGACAACCCACATGCATGCATGTTGGCCAAACAGTGATAAGTGATGCTGGCCGACAGACTTTTTCTATTATCACAGTAATATTAACCAGGGGTTTAGCCATGGTAATATGGCTAATATCAAAAAATCTAAAATCTAAATGTCACCTAACTCACAAAGGTCAATTTGGACCCTTGCGTGGCGTGTTGGGTTGAAAGATCATCTTTGCTACAGACATGATGTCTTGCATCGTCACGACTTGCGTCAGTGGTCAATTAAGGTGACAGGCATCACATGACACATTGTAACTGCGTCACGTGTGACAAGGATTGTCAGTGACAAGGATTTCCACCGATCTGACGATCTCTAAAACCGTACACGTCCTAA
>JAAUYG010137974.1_pt1 | contig 18990 bp, 24 predicted proteins | sample 7278091 | NCBI WGS metagenome assembly JAAUYG01 (sample SAMN14350201, study PRJNA611818) | marine sediment metagenome | isolation source: surface marine sediment (0.6m) | place: French Polynesia: Moorea | collected 2018-08
CAATAACTTCAAAGGATACAGTAACTTGAAGATGTGCGGAAGATAAGGGTGAAATCTGTGCAGTTTGAGTATTTCGGGAAAATATTCTCGTGATTTGCACGTTTATTTATCTGAGGACATGGAGTTACAGCTTTGGAGTGTGAGGAGGTAAGTTACAGTGTTTGAGACAAGATATAAAGCTGACGAATTCTGGAACAGTAAACAGTTCTTTCTGAGAAAAGTTAAAATGACTTAATGATTCCATCTTCTTTTCTTTCTTACGGCAGTTCAAAGGAGGCTGCATTTTCTTGGTGAACAAAAAGAGAGCAATTTTTTGTCCCCACCTCATGTAGATTTTCAATGTTGGTAGCACAATACTAAAACTGTTCAATGCGTTTACGGTTTTTGAGAGAAGAGGCATTTACCTTGTGTCTGTCACTGACGGTAATGATCCCTTTTGAAAACTTTCCGCCTAAGCAACTAACGTTTTGTTTTATTGACCAGCGCTATTGAAGTTCATTTCCATGCCTTTGGTTTTGTTTATGCGAGAAAGCCACATTCCATCATGAACGTTCGGAAAACTCATGTGGAAAAACAACCAGGCATGCGTGCCCAACTTCCACCAAAGTCCTCTGTCTCTTTCTGTGTCCACTGACTGGGGATTGAGAATTGCAGACAAAAATAGACGTTTTGAACCACAGAATCGTTGGACAGACTTTAAGTCTAACTTAAATTAAATTGGAGTGAAGAAAAACCGTGAAATGAAGTGAAATTCTTCGTGGTGATTTGTATACTTTTGTGTCGCTTTGCAGGAAAGAGGCCGGGCGCCCAAGCTCCATTTATCAGAAACTGTGGAGGAAATGAAAAAGTTCAACGCTCGACGAAAACTAAAGGTAAAGCATCCAACCTTTGTTTCTTGTCCATGACATTTCAACGATTCTTTTTTCTCCGATTTCTAATGCTGCCAAGAAAGTTCCCAAAGAGTTGGAGATGTAACTCGAAAGAATCTTCATTTCTCCACTGATGTGATATGACGCATCCTCAGTAGTTTCTTCTGCCCGCTGGTGATGACTTTGTTCCACTTCTTGCAAAAAGAGAAGAAAGTGTTCTTTCCGTCTGTTTTACTTATGAAACTGTTAAATGTGAGAAAAGGTGTCATTACTTTCTATGTGGTGGCAAAGAAAGCAGGTGGACAGTTTCTCTTCAGCTGCAAGTCCTCTTGTGTCCTTCCCCCCAAATGCAAAGCAATTTGTGAAAATTAAAAGGCAAAACAGAAATGAAAAAGGTGCATTGCAGAAGGCTTCATTTTCTACTCATCATGGTGCACGGTGGAAACCACAACTTTCCTTTTGTGGATTTTGAACCAATGGAGACGGGTAAAATTCAAAGTTGAAAGTTGTTGCTGATGAAGTTCTCATCGACTGGTCGAAATTAAAATTGAATTTGGCTTGCACTCCTGAAAAAAAAAGAACTGAACACTTCTCTCTGAGACAAATCTAAATTTAGAGTGCTCTTTTGCTCTTTTGCTCTTTTGCAAAAAAGGATCAGACTTCCCTGTTCCTTTACGTTCTGTCTGTTCAAAGAAGGACGGCCTTCTTCAAAGCAGATTTCAATTCAGGACATGTCATTCGCTGTCAACATCAAAAGTTGCCTTCGCTTCCGCCACAAGTCCTGCAGATGTCTTTTGCTTTTGTGTGCAGTGTGACCAGACTCTGGGCAACAAGTCGGTTGAAAATACATCTTCAACGCTATCATCATTGCATTGTGTTTTAGGGCGCAGTATTGGCAGCAGTATCCAGTCAGAAGTGGAACAGTTTTTATAACGACCCCCATTCAATGAACAGCAACGACGTGCTAGCCGACTTCAACGGCGATGAGGTCACTTCCTCAGGTAAGGACTTCATTTGATGTTTTCATCTCCTTTGGGGAAAAATGTTACAGAAAAGGTCTGGCGTCGAATTTGCAATGGAAAAGACATGAAAAATTGTATTTTGAGCTGAAGATGTCTTAGGAACAAATGCATTATGCTTTTGTTCTGGAAAGATTCGGCGCCAGTTGAATTGATTTTTGGCCTTCCCGCTTATCCATCAAGCTGTGGTCCCTTTTCATTGTTTGGCTGGTGCGGATTTCCAAAGTCTCGGGTTTTCGTTCACTGAAAAAGTTCTCAGAACGTGTTTATAAACAAAATCGTAAGAATACGAGTCTCATTGCGATTCGAGTCCACATTCAAATTTGATTGATGACACACTTGGGATCATATTTGATAAAGAGAAGAAATCAGGCTATTTTCATTTGCTGAAATTAATTTCTTGAGTTTTAGTGAAGCGAAAAATTTTGGGACCAAATTGCGTGGACTTTCTTTGGCACTGACTCCAGTTGCCATGGAGGCGATAACTTTGGGTTGGGGTGATTTATACTTCACTTGAGAGTGGCTGCCGTTTCTGAATTGGGAGAATCATGGGAACCGTTAAAATTGAACCATTCGCATTACTTGCGGCGAGAATATCTTTGTTTCAGCCGCTCGTAGACACTCCCGATTCTCCGATCAATTGTTGCCAGAGATTCTCGGGTAAATGATGGTATCAGATTTGAGATGGAGGTTTGCTTGGTCGATTGCAGCTGTTGTTGAATTAATTTGGTCAATGGAAACTGTTCCTGAACCACCAGTGCGAAAAATTTAATTTTCTTCTGGCCAGCAAGGCTTCCTTCCAGCTGAATGAAAAAAAAAGTCCGACGGAAAGTGGATTCACTCACTTTGTGTTCATGATTGTGGCTTCTGACGCCAAGATTCAGTTTTCGAGTGCTTTTTGTTTGGATTTGAAGTTGGCGAAAACCTCACGGAATCCTCAGAATTGTGCTTGGACTTTGAATCCAGTTCTGTGGTTGCTTCACAACTGAACTTTTTGTTCCGGAGAAAATGGACTCAAGCAACTTGCCAGCACCTTTTCCTGCCGACAAACACATTTGTTGGAATTAATTGACATTTAGATTGGTTCTTCTGCCGTGTCATATTTATTGGTTTGTTGCGCGTGACAAGGTTTAATTGGGTTCTTATTTTTTGCGGAGACGCTGCTGTTAGCAATATGATTCATTTTGTCGACATGAATCTTTCAGCTCGTGTTCCGTTTCGTGTCTTCAGAATTTAGACCTTCACTGTCATTTTTCCGGATGAGTCTTCAGTTGCACGGAGGATGTCGTGCTAATGTGGAGTGTTTGTCGTTCATCTCTTTGCCACAATGAACTGGGCATTCTGCTGTGATTTCCATCTGATTGCAGACTTTGTCAAAACTGGATTCTCTTGTTCAAGGAGTAAAGCTCGCCAGGTCTGATGTTAATTGTGCAATTGCTGAACAACACAACAGTGCGTGGAAAAACACCCGGACGAAAGAGGCTGCGTTATGGACGGCGTTGGAGAAAATACATCAAGGATCATACGTTTTCAACAAGGGGCACGAAAGAACGAATGGAAACAATCTGGCGGAAACAGAATTGTTCAACCTGCGACAAACGCAATAAAATGTTTTGGCAGCTTCATTGAAGCATTGTTAGCAAGAGTGCGGTTGTATACAAACGGGCGGAAAATGAGCAGGGTTCTTGTTGCAAAGTGCAAGAGTTTTCCTCTGTGAATACAGAGAGGGAGTTAGCGACGTTTGATTTGTTGCAAGGAAGTGGTGTCAGCCTGATGGCAATATTGTCTGGGTGCGAGGCAGCTAACCCATACTGTGTTCTACGAGTAAGTGGGTCAAATTAGGTCGCACGATTCTGATGTTCACAAGAGGGGCTTCACAGCTACTTTCGTATGGATGGAAAGTGCCATCGGTGCGCAACAAGGACATTTGGATGCATGCCATGCTAGAAGCATGCACTTATCTGTTTCGAGTGGGTGCAACTCGAAACAATGGAGGAACAGCTGCTTTCGATGGTTATTAACATCTACTTTGCGAGGCGTTGCACAGCCAAGCCAAGCAAACGGGTGACAGTGTGAATTTTTTGTTTGATCTATTGTCACTGCTGATGAAAACTGTTGAGATACAAAGAAAACACGAAATAGACTCCAGGAGGAACGCTTCTGATGGGAATCAGACAAAAGCCAAAACAGAAAAGCGCATTCTGCTCTTTGTTTCGCAGCAAGGAAAAGACACCTGAAACCCGTTTCAACAAGGATGCGCAGTAGTTATTTGCAACAGCGCATATGAATGGACAGGAGCAAAACAAAAAACTGTGGTGTTGAGTTTTCCTGCGATTGCTGTGCCATGGTCTGCTTTGCACACGTTGGTCACTCAGGATACAGCTCCAGTTGATATCTGGCGATGATGACATCTTTTTGCCGCTTTATGTGTTCTGTAAAAAATGCGTTTCAGCGTGTTTATTTTCAATCTGTGAAGATTAATTCGTGACCTAAGTTTTTGTCAAAATTATGCCGAGCAACATTGGCGCACGTGGAGTAAAAGGTGACGGCGTCATCTGCAGTGATCAGTTCTAGCAGATTTGCTGAAGTTGAGCAACCATATTCCAGGTTGTTCTTGGGTTGGTGACCACCTTGGCACACAGTGTTCTTTCCAGGTTGTTCTTGGATTGGTGACCATCTTGCTGGACACACTGTCTGAGGATAATGGGGTGCTTTTTTCCCTTGAGTGTTTTTTGCTGCAGGCATAAGACAACAGGCCCACCAGGTATGTCCTCTGAGAGAACATCATGCTGCCGCAGCTGGTTGGATGATTGTGAGAGAACATCAGGTTTGAGGCAGAACTTTGTTGGAATGGTTGCCTGAGAGAACATCAGGCTGTTCGTATGTGTGCCATAAACACCTCTTGCCTGGAAGGTGCAAATATGGTGAGCATTGTACCATTTTGCTGTTTCAAGAACTTTTGCAGCTCAACGTTGAAAGAAACTGAACAGCATTTGGGCGCAAAAGGCAAGGGCACACACGCATACAGCTGCTGTTTGGAACGGACGGACTCCGCCTTTTGAAGTCTGATGTTTCAAATTCAAGGTTTCAGCTTTCAAGGTCACTGTGCATGAACAGAGTGCAAAAGGCACCCCTGAAAAACCCTTCCATCAAAAGCGCCACCAATGACTTGCCTTGTTGTTCCTTTGCAGGAAGTAATTTGTACAGCCAACAAAACCTGATGATTGGGGTATCCATTTCTATGAATAGTCCCGCACAAGCAGACAAGCACTGTCCTCTTCTAAGCCACAAACAGTGCGAGCACTGTGACTAAAAGGCCTTTTTGACCTGCATTTACTTGGGCAGCTTCGGGAAGGGAACAGGTACTCAGGTTTGGACGCTCATTATTGCAATTTACTCTGACGTTTAATGACACTCGTGGCAGGTCTCTCAGAGGGAACATGTCAGTTTGAAAAGGCGAAATGAAAATTACCTCGGAAGTAAGAAAATGCTTGTGATGTTTCTTATCCGAGTTGATTAATGTTGAAATGGAGAACTGAAAACGTGGCAGAATCTGCCGTGACTGAAATGGTTGCGTTTGTGCATGGACTGATTTCAAATTTGGAGTTTTGTTTGGGAAAGTTTAGGGCAACACACAGTGCATTTGGGATTCTCTTACAATTCGGAAGTCTTTGATTTGTGAATTTTAAAAGGAGGACTGTTTCAACTTATGAACAAGGGTAATTCTGAAGGTGTGGAAGGCTTGGGACGCAGATGAACAGTGACCACCGCGGAGGAGTGGGAGGCCTAATTTCAGCAAAAGCCCATTTATGTTCTGCGCTAATGTGATGAAGTGATTACTACGTCTGTACGCAGCGTGTTTGTACAGTTTGCATGTTAACAAGAGACACTGCAGTCTTTTCTCGCAGAAGTCTGTTTACCCTTCTGTGTCCAATCCATGTGTTTGGCAAGCGGGCGGGAAGAAAAGGCTGCTGCACATGTGGATGCTGACAAATTTCCCTTGCAGGGAGGAATCCTGACGTGTGTGCAAGAACTGTTACCAATCTGCAGAGCACATTCAGTGGAACACAAGAAGCAAATATGACGGACCACAGCTTGAAACCTTGTGGAAGAAGAAACTAAGTTTTCTATCAAGTCTGGAGGGGATAGATCAAGCACTTAAGAGGAAGGGTGGACCTGATCGGAAATCCATTTTCACCATGCTGGTAACGGCCGACTCGTGCACGAAGAAGGACTGGCATCTAATGGACACCTTCCACGTCGCCAAGCGAGGTAAAGTGATTTCTTCCCGTGTCAGGAGAGGACACTTTCCACGTTTCCCGGAGTTAGCAGAGGACAAGTAAACGATACGCCCGGCGTGTGTGAAATTGCTTTAGCAGTCAGCGCGTGCTGAAAGCCTTTTGCAAATCACGTCTGGCTTTGTGACCGTCCGTCGGGTCCGTTGTTGTTTCGCGGTTGTGTTGGACTGAAGGATTCGGCAAGAGATTCGCGAGATTCGATCGTGACCGCAGGCTTCCTGTCAGTCGCCGTTGCCGCTGCTATGATCTCACGGGTGGTACTGGGGAGTGCTGTGAGCTGAGATGTTAAGCAATGTTTGCTGTTGCATTAGATTAATCAAGACATCAAGACCACTGAAAGCAAGCTGATGTTGCCATTATTTTGTCTTTCTGAAATGTCTATAAAGAACAACGGTGGTGAGTTTTTCAATCGAAAGCGGAATAAATCTGATTGTCGTGGAATGGAAGATATTCCGTCAGCATTGCCGTGATTGTTCTTGGATTGATGTGGAACGGATGAAAGAGACACGAAGGCAATGCGAACTTATCGACTGTGCGACGTGAACTCCTTTTTGTTCGTCCATCCAATGTGGTGTGCGGAATTGCAGAGAGCTGTCTTTGGAGTCTTTCTTATGATTCTGGCTTGGCGGTTTCTTGTATTCTAGTCTATGGGTTGTTGAAGGAGATATCCACAACTTGCGCCCAAAAATCACCAACAACGGTCCAGATTTGGCAGCTTGTTGGTTGTGGTGGAATAGTGAAGGCATTTGCAAGCCAAAGTTAAGGCTGAATTTTTTAAACACTCAAGTGCTGTTCGTTGTGGGCTCAAACTGTGAAAACAATGCTGTGGACAGATGTTCAGAATTTTTGGATCTGTCTTGTTTTCAGTCTCCTCACATTCCTTGGTTGTGTCCTCCGTGAACGCCTGAAAGAAAAGCTTTGAGATGAAATGTATCACATGGCAAGGCAAAGGACCAAAGTTTCAATCAGCAAAAAGAGAATGTGGAGTCGTTGACTGCAGCACTACATGATTAATCAAGCTCTGTACGTTTGCATGATAAACGATTCTCAACACAGAGCAAATATCCAGTGTGGACAATTCTCTTTATGCTGCATGAATTTTTGATCCCCTTGATGGAGGAATATCTTGGTGGCAGTGCCTTAGTTTTATGCACTTGCTGATGCCTATCCTGGTCCGGGGCACTTGATGACAGAGAATCAGAAACACAAGGCCGCTTCTCCAGGCAAGGGAACACACATTATAAATTGAAGGCTTCCAAAAATAGAACCGACGTGTTTGGCTGCTGTTCCCAATTGGTCCTGCCCACACCAAATGTAGATCTTCCAGAAATATAGTCCTGGGAAGTGAATACAGAGCAAAAATAGCGGAGAGAACTGTGCACAAGAGTTCATGCGCAATTAAAGGGGAATACACGAGGTTCTTCTGGATGTCGTGTGGCAGCTTAAGCAAAGCTTGACCTTGGACATTTAGTTCTGAAAGAGCGAAGGAAGAGTGCTCTTTTGCACGGATAAATGAGAGACTTTCGTGATTGAACGGAATTCAGGATGTTTTTCCTTTTCAGGACTATCATGAGAAAGTTGATCAAAAGGACGCAAGTCATGAAGTGGACTCAATTAGAATGTACTCTACTGAGCGTCGAAGTAGCCAGAAGATGAGTCTGTGTGGGAGTAACCAAGGGACGAAAGCTAGTTCATTTCTCGCTTTGTTCCCTTGTCTTTCGTCATTACTTCTGTCATCTGATCGTGTTGTTGTCAGCTGAAGACGTCTCCCCGACCTTTCTCAGTCCATCAGCATCTCGTCTCTTCTCACTGTGTCACCAGGAAAGGATCTTGTCATCACTATTGCAAACCGAGGATGCCTGCTTACTGCCACTGAGATACAGTCCAGAAGATGAGAACTGAAGCGCATACTAATCCACACAGAAATAGGTCACTGTCAGGAGTTTTGGCGTGATCGGGACGGAGCAAAGTAGCATCGTCTGAAAGTGGCACTCGTTTTACATGTTGCTTCATTTGCTGCCTGCAGCCTTCACGTCACCAATGGGAAACTGAAGAAAAGAACAATCAACCTGAACAGTTGCCTTGACAGCAGTGTTGTGTTCACATTGCTGCTCTGAATGTGCAATTAAAAGTGGCAGGAGCTGTGGAACAAGGATATGGTTCAGGTGAAACTTTGGCGAGACATTGCGACACTGGCTCGTGCTTTTGTTGGAAAACTCAAAAGACATCCAACTGCGAATATTTTACGTTTTCATGAAGCTGCAGTTTTCCTGAGAAATTTCAATGAAACGGCCTGTGAATGCATATCTCGTTTCGTTTGAAGATGGAAAAAAGAGCAGAGGTTCTGCCTGGAGCTGTCTTGTTTGGTTTCATAGAGAATGCACAGTCATGCCGAGCAGAGCTTCTGTTTGTACTTCATTTCGAGGAAAAATAACGAGCAGCTTGAAGAAAAAAATCCAGAAGAGTGTGTGCAGGCGTGTGTTCAAGGAGTGAGGGAAACTCAGACGGAGAGGAGTGAAACAAAAAGCAGCTTACCTGGAGGCAAATCTCTTGTCTGAATGAAAGGAGCTGTTTTTCATACGAATCCTTTTTGGTCAGAGTGTTACTTGAGATACATTAGAGGAAAATGTCATTGCTTTCACAAAATTACTTATGAAGTGGCAAGCCTTAAGTAGAAACAGCTTGATGAATACTCTGAAGGGTGTGGAGAAAAATATGGTCCATTTACGTCGCGTACCTGGAGGGCTTGATAAATATGCAATCGTTTCTCAAAGGGAACTGGGCTAAATATTACCCTGTCAATATTTACTCGCAGAATTCTCCTTTTGTGGATAAAACCCGCTGGAATATGCTGCTCTGCCATTCTTAGTACTCGAAGGCAGGAACAACTGCAATAAGTGACGTTGATACGAACATTACTGCTGGATATCTGACCACCATGCTGGTAACAGCTGCGCCGCCATGCACTAAGCGGGACTGGCATCTGATGGATACTTTCCATGTTGCAAAACTAGGTAAATCCAAGAATGTGCAACTTCTTGCTTTTCTTTCCGCTTTGTTGAATGCGTTTGATGTCTGTTCTTTCATTTTGCGTCTTTCTGTGCGTGAACGTGAAGTGTGTGTTGACGTCTTCCAGGACGTTCCCAGTTGGATGTGATAAACAATAACTGTGAACATGACAACGAGAGGGCAGTGTGGTAAAAGGTTTCCTGGCAGGGATGGAGCAGTAATGCAGCTGACAGATGTTTTGACTCTCATGTGCATTTTACATCCACGGAAGTCCAGCTTCAGGATATCCTGACATTCTACGACTCAATTTGCCCAATTTAATAAGCATTTTCTCTTTGATGGAAATCTTTGGCCTTCTTCTCTTCGGCTTCACATGGGAGAAGAGCAGAATTCACGCTACGTCAGGAATCTGTGCAAAGTAAGCAATTCTTGATGAACCAAAGGTTAGATTCCCTCAGGTGCATGGCGGTTCATCAGGTAACGTTCGCAGGCCTTTCTGGTGGCGGGCAGCAGGCAGTTAGCCGTGTTATTTCCCTGTCAGTGTTCATTTACGCTTCCAATACTGTTGGCGCAGAGCCGCAGAAAAAGCACTTCTGAGCAGAAATGTGCTTATTGACGGGTTCTGTCGCAGCCCTTGAGCATGAAAGCTTTAGATTTCACCAAGTGTGTCTTCAAACGTATTGTGTTGCCGTATTTGGGGAATTCGAGGATCGCAGTTGAACTGCTTGAGTCGGAAGTGTGTGCCTTGAATGCGCGGCTGTGGATTCGGGTTTTAATTTACCACAAAATCACATTTCACCGCTGTGGGGCAGAAAATTGGATCCAACGTTCTGTTTCTGCTCACAAATTTTCATTCCTATCCCAGTGGAATGCTCATGCCCTTTTGCACTCCTGCATGAACATGGAAAACCTGAACGTTTTATGATGGCAATCTGAACCCCAGAAGTGCTCGTGTTGCCGAAAGGAAAATCAGAGAGAACATATTAGATTTTGACATTTTTTCTCCGAGACATCTCAGCGTTGAAGCTGTTGTCTTGTCCTGTTTGGAAAACGAAGGCAACTTAAGCGCATTCTACATCTTCCCCGTGCTCTCTTGCCGTCTCCGCCTTCCAACGTAAACGGATTTCAGCTGCAAAGGACACACATTTGAATATTTATTGGCCTTTTAGTCAAGGAATCTTCCACCAAGATTGATGTTGAAACACGTGATGGTAACAAACAATTGCTATTGGCTTTATGACAGGCAGATTTGCTTGTTGATGATACCTTGCCTTGAAAAAAAAACAAAAAAAACTGTGAACAGAAGACCAGGCAAACTTTCACACTTGGGGGTGTCCTGTTTTTCTCTGAACGATCCCTCGAGGGACATCCAAGAATCAGAAATTGCGGCGAAAGACAAGATTCATAAATCCATGCCTGAGATGAAAAGGTAAATGAAGCCTATTGACGAACTGATGTTTGCCTCGCCATTCCAGCCATGTTTCACGCGACCTTGTTACGCCGACTCCATAATCATATTTGAGGAATCCTGTGCTGGGAAAATTTGCCTGCAAATCCCTTCAATTGCTGTCAATTGCTATCTGTTGCTGGTAATATCAGTTGATTGTGACAATGTTCAGTGTCGGGTCAGGTGCTTTTCAGAGCTGCAGAGAATCACCATCTGACCCTCAGTCTCTCTCAGACCTTCCGCCGTGTGACCGGCATCGCGCATTCGCATTTTAAAATAGTTCTGTTCCTGCCGTCGGATGGATTTTAGTTTCTTGAGAAATGTGTCGTCTTTTTTTCAAGAAAATCTTTGAGGATGTCTTTGTGAAAGCATTCTTTGAAAGACTATATTTAGGACAGATTTATATCTTTTTGTTGGGAGTGAATTAACTTCGGCAGAATGATACCAGTTCGTGTAGGTTTGTCAGGTAAGGCGAAGAGTATCTTTCCTGTTAAATTTCTCACCATCTGACGAAAATGACGTCTGGTAATTGGATGTTTGGCTGGAATTTCGGTTTGCCAAAGCGGTGGTGATCCATTGTTAGGTTTGGTGAGAGAACTCCAAGAAGCTGTTGAATCGTACGTTAGTGGGTTCATTAGGAGAAATAGGTGGTGTAATTGGATCATACATCTCCCTTAAAATCCCACAACAAACGAGGTCATTGGAACGCCAGGATTCTGGAGGAGACTAACATGTTCTGCGCACTCGTTAGCGTTGGAATGTGCTGTGAACCTCAAGAGGAGACCCGTTTGATACAGCACTGGCACGGAAGCTTGCAGCTAGAAATGCTTCCTTGGGATATTGTGAGGTGGTTTTTACGCATATTTGACTCGGGCTGAATGCTGTTTTCTTCTTTTTTCTCGAAAGAGCGTCCAGAAGAATGAAAGCAAATCTGTGGACGCCTGGGGCTTGGTAGGTTCCATAAAAGTTCAGGGACAGCTGGATTTGGGGTCTGAATTGGGTTACACTGGTGGAGCTTGACAGGGACGAAATTTAACGCGGTCAGAAACAAAGAAGAACTGCTGTTTGTTCGGGACAATCACATTGTTGTCCTGCGGGGGTGTGTGGGAGCTCATAGATTCTGGTCCGAGCAGTGGCAATGGGACTCGCTGCTTTAGGCAGGAAAATCAGAAAACATTCTCCCACCCACACGAGAAGAAGATCTAAGAATAAAGAGAAATCTTGGGGATTTGTTTATTTTGGTGAACGGGGGAAAAAAATCTGGAAAAATGGAAAATGAAGTTGATGACAAGAAACCCGTGAAATCGAATCCTGTGCACACACTTCCGACAGCAGGCAAGTGGAAATAAACAGATGTCAATGCCTGGAACTGGTTCTCTGTACCTTTCCCCACAAAAAGTTGATGTGCAACAAAGCTGACAAAAAGCAGTGTGAATGGCTTTTTCTGCTTGTGTCCTCTGTGACACTGACACTGGTGTTTCTTTTCATCCGTATTGGGGACTTGTTCTTTGGCTGCGGGGTGGGGGGTTGTTTTTTCAATTCTTGTTTTCAGCAGAAAGCTTCTGTTGTGTGGATGTCAAGGCTTAATTTGCATTGCAAACTGATTTTGTTGTTCATCACCAAAACACGTGCAGTCCATTGGGTTGTCTGTGGCTGATTTACCTGGATGTTCTGGAAATGGTCTGTTGCGGATGACTTAAAACAGTTTGTTGTGGCTGCGATGGAAAAGTTACAAGATGATGCCATCATCAAGGAATCATGTTTGTTGCTGTGAGCCACACACCAGAAGATTGCTCGTTTTCTGAAAACGGCGATTGCCTAACAAGGAGATAGATCAGGCAGTATCGCTTCCCTACTTTGGCGAAGATGGAATTGTGTCACATCTTGAGCTTGCGCGGGAGTAGCGTACAGGATTTGCAGTGGCAGTCAGAAGACATCTTTTCTGGCTGAAGATTGACGTGAATCTCAGTGCAATTACATGGGAACGGCTTTGCGTTGGGAATGTAGTCGTGACCGCAGGTCTCAGACGGAAAAAGACAGAATTGAGACTGCGTAGTGAAACTGCGTCAACAATTTCTTTTTTTTCTTTGCAGCGGTGTCACAGATCCTGGACAGTTTAGAAGAGATCCAGTGCTTGACGGATTGTTCGGATCGTGATGTCGACTTCCTGCAGAGCGTCTTCGAGGACACACAACTACATGCCTTATTAGACGTGAGTGCTTGCTACATGTACTTTTTTTTTCTGGCACAAATGCACAGTTGTCATGAACACAATGACAGTGTGTTTTGGCGGGAGTTGACATCAAACCTTTCGGAAAATGACGAGCCATCAGAAGCGTGAACAGTTGGTAGCTATCTCTGGTTTTGGGATTCTATTTTCGCGTTTACAGTGTCGGTGAATGTTATTTAATTTGTGCTTTGACCTGTTTGAGCAAGAATATTTGGGAGCATGTCATTCCAATGTCATTTCCAAGTTGGAACACGCATCAACGACACAAACGTACCAGTTCTCGATTCTGGTTCCTGGATTAATTTCTGGAAGGGATTGGCAGGAAGACGGGTTTTTGTTCACGGTTGGGTTGGCCGTTTTGCTGTATCCCGAGTCCCAATTTGCGATGGATTTCAGTTGATGTGGAAAATCATGAAGCTGTTCCTTTGCTTCCACAATGCAACCACAACAACATCCAAACTATGGCAGCCTTCACTTGTTCCATCTGCAGAAAAGCGATGGAGACACTGTTGAGGCTATTGGAGTCGTTCTCCCTGTCGTCTTTTGGTGGAATGAGTGGAGACGAGACCTACGAAGATTGTTTTCACGTCGCAAGTTGTTGTTTGTGCATCTTGCTGAATGTTCAAAAAGGATGTGGTCTCATGTTGACAGTTTAAAAAAGAGATCGCACGTCTGCGAACCTGCTGCTGGAAACCCCAGCAATTCATGAGCGTTTTCACTGTGTAAAACTGTTGCCACAAACAAACGCACACAGAAACCTGTTGCATTCTGCCCAACGTACTGCAACTCATTCTGTGGTGGACAGGGTGTGAATTCATGTATTTGTGGTGTCAGTACTTTCTTTACACCCCTAACTGGGTTCTACTCGCTTGATTGAAGAGCAGATTGACCATCAGACAATTTGCGTCCAACTGGTTTCTTAATTCACGGGAGAGAAGATGGGGCATTCTCACTGAATACGGGAGCAATTTGTGATTGTTGCGGCGTAATCAGCACAGATGCATCATGTGTAAGTAGTGACCTGTGGGACCAGAACTGGCTGAGGTGCTTAATCACAGTCCCCACTGGCTATTTTGGTAAAGTCTATGATGATCAGATTTCTTAGTTACGGCTTTCGTTTCGTTCTTCCAAAGGAGAAGGACATGATTGGACCCCCCCCACCAAAAAAAAGTATTCCTGCACCGAAGAGCCTCCCCCATTTTCCATCCTCCATGGTGCTGCACAACAGCCAATTTATTCTAACTTCGTTAGGGGGTTGGTGAACGCCTGAATATTCACAAAGGTCTATTTCTTGAAATGTTTGTATTTGTGATCAGAAATTTCTGACCAGTCTTGCCTTCACAGATTTATGAACACATCTTGTTGGTGCTCGCAAACTCAGATGGTCGCCTGTTTTGTTGTGGTTCCTGGACGCATCACAGGAAATGCTGATACATGTTTGAACGGAAATGTGCCACACTGTCTCTGCAAAAGGGTCCCTCACAAATGAACGGAAATGTGCCACACTGTCTCTGCAAAAGGGTCCCTCACAAAGACATTTGCCAATTCCCCCTGATCTTGTGATGAGAATTAAGGCCTGAGGTTTAGGCGCCTGAGTGACGATGTGACAGCAAGAGAGGTGGGTGGCACAAAGCACGTTTCTGCGCAGGTGTAGGCCAGTCCTTCTGAAGGCGCCTTGGGCTTCTTTTTCAGATTTGCGCATCAAGATACCTTCTCTCTTCTTTCCCACTACACACAGTTATTTGCAAACGCAATTGGCCCAGAAAGAAATGGCGTGGATAGTTGAAGCATAGTGATCAGATTTGTTCAGCAGAATGTTCGAATAAAGTTCGTTGTGGGCAACCATTGACGTCTGGAAAAACCTAGGAAATCCACTCAGTCGAATCTGAATGGGGCACAAATATTGTGTTCTGTAAGACGGAGGCGGATAGCACTGCTTCCCCCACCAGTAAAGCTGTGTACTCAGAGTGACTGTGTGCTGTAAAATAATCCCTCTCTGTGCTCTCACATGCTCGTTCACAATCACTCAGAAAATTCAGAGCAAGATGCTTCTGAAATACGAGCGTCATTTGGAATATCGAAGTGCCAAACAATTTTTAGAAACTGGAAACGTCTGAATCACAATGGGATGGAAGGACAGGATACCAACTTGTTTTTTTGGTGCGATGTAATGCAGGTGTTGAACAGAAGGGATGGGCAACTTCCAACTATTGTCTCTAATTCTCAGTGGAAGAAAAATTAAAGACGCTGTCTCTTCACTGGACTGGGTGGTCAGTTTGCGGTGGAATGAGACGTGGAAGACCATGATTGACGACAGAGCAATGTGACGACAGAGCAGTGTTTCGGCGTCATTGCTCAACAAGATCAACTGCTTACAGTTTTAGAGTGTTGTTTGAAAGCTACAGTTTGAGAGTGTTGTTTGAACAGATCCAGCTGGTCAGGTTCTTTGACGAGATCTTACCCAGATCGGTACAGTGTGAGTGGATATCATTGTCCACCGGACGTGAATGGCTTCTTGCCGAGACATGATCAAGTCGTTTTGTGATGTCCCTCCCACTGAGCTTGGATAAATTCCACTGCACTAGGCTACACAGTGATAAGACCTCAGCTTCTCTGGACATTGTGTCAGGTTCTGTTGCTTCAGCAGACATGACATGTACGCAAATTTTATTGTCTCTGAAAACGCGAATCTGGTATTAAAGTCTGTGTTGGCGTGATGTCCAAAGTGCAACGTGTTTGCTGAGTGTACTGAGACGGCCAACTATTGTACATGATTGATGGTGTGAATTATCCAGCTTGTTTTCCTTTTGCGTGAGCCAAAGCAAACGTAGGAGCCCTTGGGAAGTTGAGTCTGTCAAACAGTCAGCTATTTTGCTTGCAAGGAGGGATTCCAGAAGGCACGAAACGTGTACCTTTGCTGTAAACGAAGAAGCAAATTCGGGAGTACCAATCAGGCGGTGACAATTCCTGAATATTTCGGTCGCTTGTTTGTTTCTCTCCGCTTTTGCTGCAAAGATAAATGATGATTTTTGATGGCACATGAGAGGGAAAGACAACTCATTGATGTCTTTGAAGACAAGAGACAAGGAACCGCTCCACACATACAGACGTCAAGCCTGGGAGACTTGAAAATCTGCAGAAAGTAGCTATGGAGCGAAAAACAACAGAAGGCAATGTCGCCCTTTGTAACTGTGGTTTAGAACTTGTCACTTTCATTTGGCTGCGTCTCGCGGGAACTATCTTTCTGCGTTTTGAATCAATTACTGGACTGACAGAGTGACGTGTCCTGCGTCGCGTACCTGCTCCCTGAGCTGTCACCCGGACAAAGCTGCCAGGAGTGGTGGCACCCGAGTAACTTTTGGAGACTTGATGAAAAACTACTTTGCCAAAGAATGAATCTTGACAAGGGTCTGGGATTACATTCAGGATGGCCCAGTTGTCGTGATGACTGTATCGACCTGTCTGTGTGCTGTCTCGTGCTGAAACGGAAATTAAGATCACACAATTTATGGATTTACGCACTGTGTCAGTCAGCTTCGGGGGAACTTTGCTTCTCCCGCAATGCACACATCATTTCAGAGCAACTTGCCAGTGGAGCAAAGTCCATGCATTCTTCAGATAAAGCAACTCATTAAAAGATGGTCGTTGGGATCTTTATTGGAACCATGCAAGAGAAATAACAGTCATCAATCAAGTCAGTAATGACTTCATGCAAGGACGCCAAGGATGTGTTGTGTTCAAAACAGTTGATTCTGCAGGTACTAACTGCAATGTAAGTGCATTTCTTCGTTGACTTCAAGATGTGCTTGCTTGGTTCAGTCGTCGGAGAAACGAAAGAGTAATTTCTCACTGATTGGGTTGTAATCTCGTGCTCTCAACACATCATGTACACACTGCTGTAACGAAAATGACAAGGGAACGCAGCTTGTTTTGAAGACGCCATCAGAAGCTGTTTTGGTCTTTACTCTTGAGGAATGTTGAAGCTAAACGAAGCGAAAGATGCGCTGGCTAGAACTGCGTTGAAAGTGATCTTGGACTGATGGGTTGCAAAATGCAAGGGATTATGCCAAAATCCGACCGCACGATGTTGAAGAACAAAGCAGTGAGAATGGAAGATGGGATCACAGGGATGCATTGAAATTGCGTTAAACATGCTTTGGGATTCAAGAAGCACTGAGAATGGAGACCTTCACTGTCAGAATCCTTCAACCAACAGTGACAGAAACAACAACAAGTGTACTGTTAATCAGAAGAAAAGGTTGCACGGTGACGAAAACTTAGGCTCTTTGTTATCCGGAAACGACTTCAGAAGGCGCAGACACTTCACTACCATGCCCATAAACTATGATAGGAGTGGTGCTTACAAACGTTATGTTCACACTACGTGCTGTAATGCGGCACTCTGGTCCACGGTGATGGGATACTATCTCGCTTCTATGGTAAGTAGCGATTGTAACCTGGGCGAACGCACTCGGAAACTGCCGAGGAATTTGTCAGTATGTGCTGGGCTGTCTCTTCCCGTTGATCCACATCACAGGAAATTGTCCGCCTTTGCGCGTGTGCAAGTTGCAGCCAACATAATCTTGTGGCCTTTAAGGTAGGAAACCCTCTTCGACAGAAATCTTCCTCACCAGAGTTGCGCAAATCTATCACGTGGGTTTTCCTTTTTGTTCTGAAGACTGCCTTTCGTGTTTCTTTGGTGGACAGAGCCAGATTGGTTTAGCTGTCCTTTTGAGAAAACACTGAGTGCTGCGCTCTGTCTTCATTTCTCTCCTTTGGTTATTTCTGTTCCCACGTAATTGGTGTCTTCAACTGCCATGGAACATGAAGCGTCTCGAAGAACTGGGGATAATTCCACAGACGTAATTGCATCTACAAACGCAAACACAAAGTCACTGAGTTGCACTGATTTTGTCCTTGTTGTGTGGAGAAACAGCACAATGTCTGCCACTGAAGCTTTGCTTTTCCCCTGAATTTTTAGGCTGCGCTGCGTCAAGATTTCACAGCTGTTTTGGCTTGGGCTTTGCATGAGAATGTCATGTTTGCTTTGTGCTTCCTTTTCCGGTATTCCGGACAGGGACCCCCTTCCTCACTGTGGACCCTCCCTCTCCCACTGCAGCCCATCCCAGCGCAGTTCGCAGAAGCACCAGCAGATTTCAGACATGGGTTGTGATGTGGAGATACACGCAGTGCGGAAAGCTTTCACATTAGGCAAGTCACGGAAAATGAGAAAAAGTGGAAAAGTTCAGGCGAATATTAAAGGTCAACAAAAATGAAGGATTTGGCATCTCCGCATATCCTCTTTCAGGCTTTGCCAAAACTTTTGTTAACTTTTCAGAAATGTCATTCCTTGCCGAAAGGAAAACATTGTTCATCCCCAAAACTGTCTGGACAAAGATGATTTTTTTTGAAACAAGAGAAAATGTTAAGGAGTCCTGAAACGGTCTTGGAAAACTTAACAAAACGAAGACTTTCACAAGTTTTCCATGTGAGAAAGGAAAAGACGACAAAATGCAATTTCCCAAAGCGGAACCAGTTGATGAATTCCTTGAAGTGAAAATGTCGTCTTCCGCTCTCGGCATGAATATTTGTGGCAGTTCAATGAAGAGCAAGAAAGTTGCAGGCAACGCTGCTCACAAAATTGTATTCATGAGCTGTTTTCCCAGAGCTGAGCTACAGATCCAATGAGTAGGTTTCAGCTGGGCAACCTGTGTTTAACCAGAGGCAAGACTGTGCTTTATGTGGACAGTTTCATTCCAGATTGGCTTTGACTTTTCGCTTGTACCTCGGAGGTAGAATTACTGGGAAGGCAGGTTTGGAATTGTTGACAAAGTTTTGAGCTTCAGAAAATTACCAGATTATACAGTTAAAGAACTTCAACCTGGATTGATCGCTTAAAAAGTTCACATTGCAATCCTTAAAAGGGAAAAAGTCATTCTGCGTGTCTTGTTTGTCTCAAAAACTCGGCCTTTCACTGGAGACTCGTGACTGACTGTTTTCCTTGCTTCCTGTGGACAAGGCAGAAAACAGAGTGCGGGAGTTTGTTTATGAGAGCACTCTTCGTGGACGCAGGAATGTAGGAAAGGAAATTTGTGTCATGATAATTCACTGCATTGTC
>JAAUYG010141529.1_pt1 | contig 18985 bp, 18 predicted proteins | sample 7278091 | NCBI WGS metagenome assembly JAAUYG01 (sample SAMN14350201, study PRJNA611818) | marine sediment metagenome | isolation source: surface marine sediment (0.6m) | place: French Polynesia: Moorea | collected 2018-08
ACTGCATGATCAAAAGACCATACCAGCAAGGGGCATTCATTGACTTCCGGCAAACCAATACAACTAGATTTTAGATGTTTATTTGACTCTCCCCCACTTTGACCGTCACCCCCAACCAAACGACCTCGCAATATTGGCGACTAACATAAAAGAATTACTGGGGTATTGTTCTTGGACCTCAGCATAATCTTCAAAGGCTTGTAATTAGATCTGGCATGTTTGTTCATGGCCAACTGTCTGGGTACCTTAACTTGCGTGTTGACTGCCGGGGTCGGTTGTTATCTTACCTTTCAATTTAGCCCGTCTTATGCCTTAGGTCAGATTAGCATGTCACGGTTCAGTGAAGCCAAATACTACATAGGCAAATTAAGTGACCAACATTTAGTTACAGTCTCTGACTCTTCCTTTATTCTAAACACGCCTGTTCCTCAATACTGCAAGTAAATCGTCCGCCATAAATTAAACTACAAATACGGCCAAATGGCTGAAAGATAAAATGAAAGTAAAAAGATATGGGTAAGTGAGTTTTCAAAAGAATCCCACATAAATATGCCTATGCTGCGATTTTTATTTTATTTTTTTTTAAATTATTTATTCATTTTTTTATTATTTTTTATCGGGGGTGGGGTAAAATTCGAACCCCCCTTCACAAAATCCTGCATCCGCCCCAGACGCTAGCCAGGCGTGTTATCTGTAGATGAAGAAACATTCATCCAAGGTGTTGAGGTGGAATATAGATTTGAACAAGAATCCACCCTAAAATAGACTTTTCTCTACTTTCCAGAGCTCAGGAAATTTTCAGGCAGGCACTGAAAACGAGCGAGATCCGATTACGTGTGATCAAGACCCAAGCCCCTCCCCTCCCCAAACAACCCCCACCCTCCCAACCCTCGACGAACCTGAAAAAACAGCTCTCTGACTCCCAGGGTCAGGGTGTGGGGGGCTCAGGGGGGGAGGAGGGTACAGGTGGAGTGACAGAGAAATCTATAGACAGAGTAGTCAGTGACACGGCTGGCATTGCTGTCCCTGTAACCCCAAGTAAGACCCCACACAAAGAGCCTTCCTCCCCCACCTCGCCGTCCGGGCGCGGTGCCCCACCCCCGGTCCCGGCCAGGAACCCTAACACAGCGCTGTCGTCATCTCAGTCCACATCCAAAACGAGGCTGCTTGCTTTGTCCAACACGCGGAAGATTGGGCAGAAAATACATATTCAGCTGACGAAAGGTAGTGTTACATGGTGGCATCCTGGCAGGGGCAGCAATCATTGTGTAGTGTTAGACTGGGAGCTGCAAATTTAGAATAATTGATGCAGACAAACAAGATCAGATACAGCAAGGCAAGACACTACAGGTGGATGTTCATTTGGGTTTATGTGCAATGCAGAGGTCATCATAATTTGATTGTGCCGTGTGATACATGTCATCAGTAAAAAACACGAAAATGTTTATCCAAGATATGTAATGATTCTCAGTAACATCAGATGACCATCTGGTGGCACCAGATTGGTTTTGTTTGCTCCGAATTATAACAAATGCATTGCCGTAAAACTTCTGAGTTAAGACAGCAGAATGCTTCTACTGTATCTTCCACATTTCTCCTCTCTGTAAAGTAGGACATGGATTTCCTGCAGTAGTATGTATGGATAGTTGAAGGGACACCCTTCTAGAAAGGACACAAATTCTTCGGATCAAGTATGCATGGTGTGCATTTCAGCAAAGGACACCTCTCTAATAAGGACAGAATTGTCTATGAGAAGAGGTGTCCCTACTATAGGGGGACTACTGTATTGTTATCCTCCTGTTCCCCTCTGTCAGGGTCCCAGGGCCTGGGATTTAGTGTGACAACTCGCGACAATCCCGCAGGCGGGAACCCACCCATCTACATCAAAAACATCCTCTCGAAAGGCGCAGCAATCCAAGATGGCCGTCTGAAACCAGGGGACAGGTTGCTTGAGGTATGTTATTTTGGGTTCACATGTTGGATCATCTAAGAACACCCCGGTCTCTCTAGTATGTTCAACAGAACTTCAGTACAAGATTGAGTTATGATCGTAGTAGTAGTTCAAGCAAACTGTTACTTGATGCATATATTTCAGCCACATTCTTCTAGCCCAGAAAGTAATTCTTCTAGAACATAAAAAATCTCGCAAATATTAAATGGATTCTTTCTTCTTATGTGACTCTCTGAAGAGACCTTAAGCTTTTGGTTTAATATGACATACCTGTACCTTATCTGTTGACTGCATGTTAGCATATTCCCGCTGACCGATATTTGCCCTTTAACCTCTTCCCAGGTGAACGGAGTAGAAGCGACCGGGAAGTCACAGACTGATATTGTCGGCATGCTGCGCAATGTCAAATTGGGCAGCGTCGTCAACCTGGTCATCAGTCGACAGGTGACAGAGACAGAGGACGCGGACGGTGAGAAAAAGGAAGACACAACTGAATCGGTAGGAATATGTGACATATTGACACATCACGCGTCACCCTTACTTGTATATAGACAAATGTAAAATTTATTCACAGCAAAGTATGTCCAAGGTTCCAAAATGTGATTACATGTATATCAAAAACAAACAAGAACATTCAAGTGCACAGTGTGTGAAGCTGTGTTTGCTAGCCTTGAGCCTGTGTGGTGTGAGATTTGCTATGTATTTGCTAAATACTGGTAGTAGCCCGATTTTCCTGTATATTGATATTATCTCCACTCTACTAGATATTACTGCACGCTGCGTCCAGTTTGCAAAACATGAATTACTACTGTACTGCGTCCATTCACTGTACAATGCATGTCCCAAGTTTGCTACTGCCATATGTTTGCAATGAGAATATATTATATTGCATATCAGTGGATAGAACCATTTAACGATCATTTATTTAATTGATAGAAGATTGGATGGAATGGATGTGTCTATTTGGGCATATAACTGTATACCCTGTGTGATTGAGACCATGTATACACATGTATATACATGAGAACATTATCTCTCATCCCTATGCTGTCTGCGTATCTGTCCTGTGACCGTTGGACAGCCTGTGTCTGTGGTAATCTGTCCATGTAAGACATTGCGGTAGATGACTCTGATACAGTACGTCTGTTACTGGCCCAGGCCCTAACAACAGCCTAACACGACATGTATGCAACACATTCGTGGGGCCTGTCAAAAGTATTATAAGGTTTCCAGCAACTGACAGTAGAAAAAACATTTTGAGTGCACAGTGTGTAAAGCTATGTCGCCACCCTTGAGCCAATGCATGCAGTTAGGATGGTGGTAGAGGAGTTGCTTTTATACTTTCCTACTGAATCACTGTTTTCTTAATAAAGGCTTTAAAATCCCAGATTTCCAAAGTTTCAGTCGAACCCTAACCCCATTTTCATAGAGACATCACTGTCAGTGTCTTACATGGAGGGAGTTACGTTGTCTTGCGTCACCATGTACATTGTCTGCACCCTGACATCCTCTCTTACAGCCTGCCAAGTCGTCCCCATCAACAGAGCAACCCGCCCAGTCCACACCAGCCACCACGACCACAGACACCAGCAAGCCGTCGTCACTGACGGAGAGCACGGAGACACTGACTTTTGACATTCCACTAAACCAGGCCAGCTCTGCTGGACTCGGTGTTAGCGTCAAAGGCAAAACCGCGAAAACCGAGCAAGGCACGACGCAGGACCTGGGAATATTTGTCAAGGCTATACTTGACACTGGAGCGGCGGCCAAGGTAGAATACGGGCAGCGAGACCTCGCACCACATTTGATAACTTATTTGCGGCATGTTTTGCTTTTGTGTTAAAACCTGGACTGGCTTTTCATGATTTTATTCACTAATATTCAGGAAAGTAGAAAAAATATGTCATTCTGAGAAACAGGCCCAACGTTTGTTTTATGTGGACTTGTATTTTTTTTGTCATTGGTTTATTTCCTTTTCTTGAGATTAAGCATGCCAAAAACATTAAAAGTTATAGAGTGAGATATTATGTAGCTTTCATGGCACTTAGGTGACTTCTTTGGTTCAGACTATTTAGTTCATTTACCTTCCATGCCAGCTGGCCGTTTGAATGTGATTCTGCAGTTTTAGCTGACTTTAACCTTAGTAACGCTTTATTTTCCCTTCCACAATCTGTACTTACATCAACAGGATGGCCGTCTCAAGGTGAATGACCAGTTAGTAGGTGTCAACACTGAAAAACTCATGGGCAAAACAAACACAGAGGCTATGAATATATTACGAACTGCCATGAAACAGAATGGCCTTTCATCCAACCATATCGTGCTGTCAGTTCGACGGACAATGCTGTTAGCCTCGGCCGATCCAAAAATTCAAATTAAGGACCAATTAGATGCCTCAGAGATGCGTGTCAGTTTGTCAGAAGCTGGATGGGAAGAGAGACTTCGGAAAGAGTCTGAAAGTTCTGGAAGTGACAGTGTGTTTGTTGTTCCTACGTCTGGCTTGGATACGAACAAAAATATCTACAGTATTAATGAGAAAAATTTGGACTTCGCCAAAGGCAAGCTTCCAGTTAAAAACCTGCTTCTTGAAAACCTTGCCAGCCAAAACGCTCTCAGGAACATGTCGTATCAAATGGCAACTCACGAAAGCATGATGAACGATACACATGCAACCAATGACAACGATTCTGTCTTCATCAACTTTCCGCCAAAAATACCCGGGAAGATGGCCGTCGTTGGCGGGGGAGGATTAATGTCTCCCACCATTAACAAGGAACCCGAGCAAACTGTGATAATAGAAGAGGACTCCACGCAACCTCAAATGGTATACAAAAACAAAACAAAACAAAAAAAAAACCCAGTGATAAGGCTTTTGTTTTAATTGTAACCTTGGAATACTAATATCACAGTGCTGTAATGTTGCCTACTGTACCATTTATGTTGATCCTAGCACGCGCGTCTTTGTGTGTGAATTTCCGCCCCTATTCTGTGACAGTTCTGATGCAGTTATGCTTGACTCCTTATTATCACAATATTTAGTGTTCATTATTAATTTCTTTGCATGTCTTAGATGAATCACAGGAGACACTGACCAAAAAAAAATAACACATACCTGATACATATCATGCATCTGGCATGGAATTAGTATTAGTTGTTACGCTGTACATCGTTCTTATATTGATTGAATTTGATGCCAGATGTATACACATTCATTCCCTATGTTACGACAAATTGTATCTGTAATATACTGCTGAAGTTATTTAAAAAAAGAATTTCTGTAAATGTTTTTTGTGCCCTTTTTTGTGTTTTTTGTGGACACATATATGTCCTTCTGAGCAATTTCATTAGCTAATGTAAGTGTACTTAATACCTCTAGCGTGTCTGAAAATTTGAAATAATTGTCCATCATTGATTTGTAGTAAGAAACCCATTATGGAGTTCTCATGATAATACTTAAGTAATTTTCTGTTACGTATAGGGTAGGGCCATGTTCTAATGCCCGTTTATCATCCTGGGTGTAATATATATTCCTTATTATTGTACCAGCGACCAACTCCAGGCTCCAAGATCCGTCCCGCCTCCACCCTCGGTTTCCTACCCGACAGCCCGAACAGCAAGCTGGCCCTCAAAACCACAGCGTCCAAAAGCAACGAGGATCTTCTAGACGGGGAAGCTCCGGTGCCGCCAGAATGGCTCGCGGAGTTTGAAGAGGGAGAATCAGAGATGTATGAACATTAGTCCCTGCATTAATTACTAGTATGGAAAAAATGCCTTTCATAAAAAAAACATTGGAATTAAAATAAAAAAAAAATTATTAAAATATTTAAAATAGAGATGGAAATATGGAATGGCCAGGGAACTAAGGTTGGCGTTAACAGTTTGTGTTTGGAAACAGCCACAAAGACACACAATGGCAGAATCACGCCTTCTATCCACTGAATGATGAAGTTCTGGTAGTTGACAAAAGTGTCGAATGGTTTACATATTTTAGCAAAGAAAGTTAAAACCTCTCTGTATGGACCTATTAAAAAAATTTTTTTTTTCGACTTGAGCTAAAATTGCTGTGTGAAAGTGCTTGCCATAATACTCTGCATCAGTTAAGCCTTTCTAACTTGTAATAACATAGATTTACCGGTAATGATATTTACAGAAAATTCTTTGCATGTTTTTTCATGTGCTTTCCGAATGAAAGTCACTAATTTACCTTGGATCTAGCAAATTTATGTCATGAAACATTACCTATTCTCAGTAAACAAAGTGCCTTTCTAGAAGGAATGCTCTTGTTTTATGTCATTTTGTGAGATATTCATCATCTTTTTGTGCCCACCCTCCAGGAGTCCCAACAGTGAGGAAGCTCCGGGCTTCCACAGAGAGGGATTCGGGCGACAGAGCATGTCGGAGAAACGGAAAGGTCACGTCGACCCACGTAACTCAGAGTTTTACCAGAAGATGAAGAATGGCAAGGGGAAGTCGGAGTCGACTCAGTACCTGTCTGGTGAGTGTGTGTAGGGAGGAGATTGGTCGGGCAGTGACGGGGGAGTTGAGGGAGTGTGCTGTGTCCAGGTTACAAACTGGAAATATCCAAATGGGTAATTAGTTGGGGCACTCGTTAAGAGCATTGCTGATCTGAGAAACCTGCGAAGTTGTTTTGGAAATAATAGCCATGGAGACCCTCAAAAAGTTTACTCTGGTTAATACCTATATTGTATAAGAGTGACGCTGAAAGTAACAAAGTCGTCAAAGATGGTTGAGAACTGTTGTTAGAGGTACAATTGATAGTCACGGATTTCTCATGCAATGAGGCTGCACAGTTTGGATATTTCTGGTTTGTGAAGTGGGGGTTGCTTTACCAATATGTGTACAACACCTTAGTCCTGTTAGTATGTGTTTAACATACGCTTTGGTGAGGTTTACTATTGGCTGGATATGCTGTATTGAGTGAGGTGTGATATAGAGGTGGGCGAGTCCGAGGGAAAGATGTAATCGGTGGAAATTCACACAGGTGTGCATATGTTTCAACAGCCAAACTTCAGGTCCTGGCGCTTTCCTCATCCAACTCATAGCAAAGCTTTAACATAACATAATATATCCAATTTGGCATCCATTCTTCCAGTTATCCATTGTTTAGTCAGTTGACTTTAAATCTTTGCTGGGACGTCATTCCCACTCCTCCCAAACATACCCTGCTGTGTGCTGGTTTCTTGAAAATTCTTTAAGTCTCAAGGCAAACTTAAAATCCATTATCACATGTATCAGCTGTTAGCAAACTGTGCGGTTTGGATACTAAAAATCTGTTTGGAGCTTAAAACTGTTCTTGAGATACCAGTTCCACAAAGGGGGGGGGGGGGGGAAGTTATTCTGAATTGTCTCAAATAATATGTGTTGAATCTTTCCGTGAGAAAAAATTTCGACATTCTAAGTTTTGACTTAAGTTAAAAATGTGGACTTTAAGTATTTTCCAAGAACCTCAGCACCAATGTTCTTCCAATCTTCCGTTTCTGTCAGAAGTTTCAGTGGTATTTTTGGAGGGATTAGTTTGACATTAACAAGCCGTGTTTGATTTTCGCCCCTTTCTAGCAACCTGGGATCCGCGGAGGTCTGCATTCAAGCAGGTCAAAGGTAACGTCCTGGTTGACTGCAGAATACTACGCTCCGCTTCCTCGTTCCAGCTTACTTCACCTCAGCACTTGTCTGTGACCTTGACCTATGACCTTAACCTTTGACCTGGAATGTTGACTAATAGCCTGTTGTTTTTGGCCCTTTGTAGCTCTAGCCAGATGCATTCACAGCCTTCCAGCTTAATTGTATGGCTTTAGTGGTGTGCAGTGCCCATACAGGAGACCGTATACTCTGATCTGCATATATGATAAAAGAGGTTTCTTCATATATACAAATATATCTACTGACTGAATGCTGGTGGAATATGTATCACTAAACTTTCACTCATACGCCTTAAACTAACATGAAATTTTCAATACCAGTATGGATCTGGACTGTCAGAGCAATTTGTTGCACATTCATGTGGACAGCTCAAATACTGTAGTTTACGGTATCCTAAAATGATGACTGAATAAGACTCGTAGTCAAATTTTTACACCTGAACCACCTGACAAAGCTCATTGGCTGTACAGTTATTCAAACACGCCAAAGAAGACAGTTTCAATCTCTATTCAGATAGGCGGCGATACCTCCCAATGATCCAGTGCTCCTATTAGAACGAAACCAAATCTTACTTTAGGTAGTGCAGTGGGTATCTGTTATGTATATACTGCCAGATCCAAGAACTTGTTCCAATGAAAATCAAAAAAATTCATGTAATCTGCTTTTGCTAAAAGTTTAAAATACTTCCACACATATCACCGGACCTCTTTACCTACTTTTCTGTACTTCCTGTGCCGAGATGTGAACTTGTTGCTGGAGTGGCATGCCCATATTTTGTGTCTCATGCTGCGCTGATGGAAATTCTGTTCTGCTACAGTGTACTACAGATGTGCAATTGTCCCTGTTAATTCAAGGACATCTATCTATTGCATATTGACTATTTTTCCAGCATATATGTACCCATATGGTGTTTCGTATACTATGACTGCTGTCAAGTCTTGGCTCTGTTGTACATAGTCATATATATCATGCATATGCATATCATAATATTACCATATTCATAACCATGTATTGCTCTCACTCTGGCTTGATTATTTACCACGTGTGTACCCCAGTGTGACCTTTGACCTCATTAATACATTAACATTCAGTAGAGATTTGCATTAACCCTTGTATTACAGGCGGGCCAGACTCTGACATACCCAGCCCAGGACCACTGAAACGTGCAGGCTCCGCCGAGATGCTTAACATTCAGTCCAACGGCACATCCCGCGCTTCCAGCCAAGATCGTATGTATCTATAGAGCATGATCCTATACCCATAGTAAACTGTGTAGAGCATCAGGGCACTCTTGAGTATTTCTTATAAGTGCATTATGTGTCTAACATGTAGGTGCTAACTTAGATTTACAATGAAAACAGCTGTAAAGTCCTTATCTCAAACAAACACCATGGTTATACATGTTATATTAGCACATAATATACATGTAGGGCAATGTTGCTGGACTGGGCTTGTGCAAATGTGGAACCTCTACTACACTAGTAGTCTATGATCAAAGCAAGGCTGAATTGCTACAGTACTCAAAATCAGGTCATTCAGTTAGGTTCATGATTGGATTGGATCTGAAGTTGGTAAAATATTTCAAATTTGTACAACGCTTTACAATTTTCTGGAAAAGAAGTACAGGTTTTCTAAACTTACTTGTTTTGCTTCCTGCATAAATATACAATTTTGTCATATATCAGAAGTGCAGGATCCTTGAACACTCACATATATATCGCTGCCTTTCCTAATACTGGTACTAACTTTAACCCTGCCACCCCTGCACCCTATGCAGCATGGACTGACCCATTTCAATACTATTACCCTGACGTGTATGATAATCGTCTACCGCCACCATACCACCACCGCCACCACCGCCGGATGGACTCTGACCCTCTGACCCCCTGGGAGTTCGGTAGCCTGGGAGAGTCCATTGCCAGTCCCAGGGGGAGGCTGGTGTCCTACCAGTCTCAACCATGTCTCTGTGACACTGGTATGTGGAGGGGTGTCAGCCTGTAATGCTGCCATTCCTCCAGGATGTTGTAATCCTGTGCTACCCATCACATACACACAGATATTGTATCCCTACACTAATAATCGTCTGCTACCTACCCCAGGCCTTGTGCTATTCACTACACCCATCTATCTGTACAGTGTGCACTGTGTACCAATGTACCACAGCTCTATCATTTGTCTATGTGTATGTTTTCTCAATCTTCTCCACTATGGTATGGCTGCGCCTGCTGATCTTTAAAAATAGCTAGAGAAAGTCAAACTTTGACAAACATAGGAGATGCTTATTTTGCTTATTTTCTGTCCGGAGAGTGTCCTGAATAAGGCTTGTCATTGACCTGAGGCTCTTGCTTGCTTCTTACAGTGGCTTAAATTGTCTACATGTAAATCTGAACTTCAGGGTACCAGCAGTATCAGAAGATACAGAAACCATGTTTCACATTTGCACTTTGTTTATAAAGTTTCCTTTGTATAGGTCGTATAGTGATACACCCTTGTGTACTACTACACAGTGACATTTCATCTTCAGTTGAGTAATGAATCATCAAATTTCTTTCGAACAGTAACCGCACCAAAAGATCTCAATCAGACAGAAAAGAACCGACACAGATAATGCTCCTTGCTTTTACTCTGTTGCGAGGTTTCATTTTCCTTCACTGCCTCCCCCTGCCTTATATGTATATACGTGTATATACGTGTATATAGCACTTGCTTGGTGTGGAAGAATGATGAAATCCTGTATACCAGTACTTTATATCAATCAATTGCTGACAGTGGTAGGCAGGGCGCTTACAGTATGCTGGTTGTATATGACCAGCATTTATTAAATGTTATTTAGTAGTAAGAGAAAGCTGGAGTTTGGGGATCCTTTTTTGGCGTTTGTGCCCCGTGTACCCCTCTTCCTACCCAACCCCCGATTCCCGTACCTACCCCTATATTCAGTCCCATCTGCTTACTGGTGTCTGGCCCCGGAATGACATACAGAAGGACTGTAAGGTGATGGAGTACAGTTAACCTTGTCCATCTGTTCAGTGTTGTATTTATACATGCAAAGGTGTTCATGTATAAATAGCTATAAGGCCCAATATCATAATATAAATCCTATTGATATATTACAGTGTGGTATGTTAGTAGGTAATGGTTATGTGCTGTTACTTCACAAGGTCTCACAATTTGTACAAGGAAAGACTCGCTGTAAAAGTTGGGGATGCAGTTGGAATGCATTGTTAATTCATTCATTTCCATCTTTTGTGAGCCATAAGCGATCCATAGAAATTCCCGACTCTTTCAACCACATAGTCTGATCTAGAAATACCCAGGAAGCCAGTGACGCTGCAAGCATTGTCCTGGAAGCTCAAATCTTTCCTCACAATTTTCTCCGAAGTTACATAAATGTGTCAATAATTTAGAAACTTTTACAGAGGTTTTATCAGGTTTCTCATAATTTGTTTGTTAAACCCTATGGTTGCCATGGAAAGTGTTCTTATACCCTGTTGTTACCATCCTAACTGCTGGTGTAGCCTATTGTTACTATGGAAACTGTTATACACTATTATTGCCATGGAAACTTTTTGTTATACTGTATTGTTTCCATTGAAACTTATAATACTCTATTGTTACCATGTTTAACTGTTGTCTTTTCTCTCATTGCAGCTGCCCTAGATGAGCTCGGTCCAACCCTGGGACTGAAGAAATCCAGTTCCCTGGAGAGTCTCCAGACTGCTGTACAGGAAGTGGCCGGAGATCCAGAAAGCGGGGCAGCGCCAGGCAACTACTTCAAACCCCCGAACCGAGGGATGGTTAGGGGTCGTGTCTGTAATGACAGCTTCCGAGCAGCCGTGGACCGGTCGTATGATGGACCAGTGCCAGAAATGGAAACATGTGAGAAATAGTCCTCGTCTTTTGGTGCTAAAAGTGTCATGCTTCTGATCCTTGAGAAAAAAATATATCGGTGTAAACATAAACTTTAGAAACAGACATTAAAGTTTCTGCCATCACCGTAGTAGTACCGGGGTAGTAGTAGTAGTATGTTTATTTCAAACTGAATCAATGGATACGTGTACGATGTCAATAGGCATCATAACATTACGAGCATGATACAGGCTGGCCCCACCCACCGTAGCTATCAGCTGTAACCTGTCACAGCCTCAATTAATGGTGTAGTGAATAATAAGTTTGACATAAAAGAGATGGACAATTTCGTGTGTATGTGTATGATATATGGTACTTTGGGAAAACCAATAGGTACATATACTTTGTATGGCTTAGTGTGAAAGTAGACCTTGTTGAGCAGATCAGCAGTGATAACCAATTATAGCTGTTTCTCCAGTACAAGAAGAAGAAGAGGCCGCCTCCTCCATCGTCAGTCAAGCCCTGTCCCGCGGTTCTTCCTTTATGGGACAGGAAGGCCCGGGGGACGAGAGCAAGAAGAAGAAAAAGGGCAAGAAAGACAAAGAAAAGGAGAAGGATAAAGAAAAGGAAAAAGGAGGCTTTAAGGGCCTGTTCAAGTAAGTTTGATCTCGCTGATACCTTCTGTGACCGATATACTATACATGTATTGGTATCATATAATAATACCAGTATGTATTTCATGATTTATTCAATGTGTAACACCACATGTTTGCAGCTACTATACAGATCCCATAAATAGCTTTTTATACGAGAAATAAATCTCTCTGGTGCTTCACTACATTGTAGGTTTCCTCAGTATTATCTGACTTTGCACAAAGATGCATTCTATTATAGCTGGCCCACTATGGGTGTAGCCTTGTTGTAGCAAGTACTCAATACAATATGTGCATGAATACTCCATTCTCATTTATGTTCCAGTGACATTCATTGTAATAACTGTTTCTGAGTGATACCATTGATAAATAGAACCTAATCTGCTGTTGTTCTTTCAGGTTTGGCAAAACGCGAAAGTCTGTGGAACAGAAGACGCCGAAGGCTGCTACTTCTACAGCCTCCTTGGTGTCAGCCGACGGAAAGGAAAAGGATAAGGCAAAGAAGGAGGAGAATGAGAAAGAGAAGGCAAAGAGAGAGGAGAGTGAGAAAGAGAAGGCAAAGAGAACAGCAGAGGAAGAGCAGGAGAGGTATGACTGATTCTAAACCAGGATGAGAATAAGTAGTAATACCACTGGTTGTTTTTTGTCACAAAGTATGCAAGAATTTTATACATTATAATTATAGTCCTGTTTATATACAGTTTGAGTTTGTCAGCCGAAGCTAGAGGTTGGTGCAGTAAGTAACATGCCTTGTAATGCAGTTGCAGGGTATTTTGCACGCTGTCCTAATAACAGTCTAGAATCTCACTAACATAGGTATACAATATATTGCTATGTATATAAAAGTATGTACTATATATTGCTATCTAGTCTGAGTGCAGGGGGACTTGATCTTCATTCGGGAATTTAATGCGCAATACGACAACTATCACTATGAAGATCTGTAATTAATTTTCAGAATTAATGAGCAGTACAAGAAGCTGAAGGAACAGCAGCGTTTGCTGGACCAGCAGAGGCTGCAGGAGAGTGGGTCTGCCATGCCTGCCACTCACAGAACAGCGTCTCCCCCTCCTGTCGCTGCAGTTAGTCGCGCTGAGCGTATCCAGCAGCTGCGACAACAGCATCAACAGCGCCATGTGGCGAGACAGGGACAGTATCCTATGGATGCGGAGGAGGAGTTGTATGAACGTCAGATACAGGAGTATGAGACACAGGTAAGGGGGTGTCTCTAAAACTGACAGTTACTAGTACAGAGGAGCTGTATGGATGGCAGATACAGGAGTATGAGACACAGGTAAGGGGGTGTCTCCAAAACTCAATATCACAGACCCAGATGTGCGCTAAAGCTGAGAGTGTAAAATAATCTCAAGGGGACTATTGCTAACTTTCATTTTAAAATCACAAGTAAAAGTGTAAAATTCCTCAAACCACAATGAGAATGAAAAAGAATCTTGAATGTCATTCTTGAAGGTATAAATGTTATCTTTGCAGGTGAAGAAATTGCGAGAAGAGAATCCCTATGGTAACTTTCCCTTGCCACCACGACGACGGCACTCTGAGGATCCTTTTGCTGGGTGAGTATTTACAAATTCACCAAACTACCTATATGTATGCTGATGTATGGGGACACTTCGATCTTCCCAGGTTCATTCTTCTTTAGTTGGCATATATATAGGAAATATTGACGTCTGCAAAATAGGTAATATTGGAATATATTTTAAACAGCTTATTGAAAGCCAGGCAGTGAGAGACCAGACTGCTATACAACATGTTCTATGCCTTGTAGTAACAATATTCCGGTCAGGTTAGGCATAAAGACACATATAAATTCTGTAAAAACATGGGTTTTCTCTGAAAATTTATTAAACAATATACCAACACTTGTTAAGTTCATCATTTTAACAGCAGCACTTTTTATGTGCGCACTTTATTATCCTAATTATGTGACTTTGTGTTATCATAATTATGAAATTGTATGCACATGTTATCTCCAATGTTTGGAGTTGGAACAAAACAAATAACTAAGCCTGTTAACATTCCAATTGAAGTTGTCTCACCACTCTGTGGCCTCTGTCTGATGTATTCCAGCGCCGTGTCGTTCGTAGACGGGGATCACTACGGCCATTACCAGAACCTGACCCAGATCCAGCAACAGCTGAGACGTCAGGATCAATATAAACAGATGATGCCGCCACCAGGACAGAACATCTATGGCCGCTATCCAGAGGCACTGGCTCGCAGTGAGCCTCACATCGACTCTCACATATACCAGCGGGGGTACGGCCCCCCACCCCCTCGCTATGACAACCGAGACTGGGCAGGCAGTGGTCACTACCCCCAGTCCCAACCTGGGGGTTATTACCCCCACACCCCACACCATGCCATGCCACCCCCGACCCAGGCTGCCCTGTCATCACGTAGAACTGCCTCCCCCTCCCGTGTCACCAACCAGACCCCCATCAGTCAGTTGAACTATGTGACAGCGGGACACACATCACGGACCCCCGGGGGACCAGGTCCTCCCCCTCAACACCGTATAGTCAATCCCCAACCCCAACATGACATTTACTCCCATCACCCTCTTCCAACACCCCGGACTTACACAGAGTTTGATGACCCAAGACGGACCTATAATGACTATGGATATTCATCGTTGCCGAGACGACGGGAAACCCGTACACAGAATGGGTTTACCCCAGGGTCTGCCCAGGTATGAGTGATGCTGGGGACTGGCTACTCAACCAACAGTATTGAGAGTTGTCACCCTGGAAACCATAGCCCTAGGACTATGTTCACTGCCCCATTGGTGGCTACGATACCGGGTAGCAGCCGTTCAGTGTAGTGGTGTGGCATACAATGGTGTAGGACTGATGCTCTGCTACTGGCCACTCGGTCTGCAGCCAGACCCTGAATATGCTGAATAAAACCTGCAGACGACCTGATTGTCTACAACCTGTTCACATCCCTGCCAGGGGGAATGTATGGATACACACACTCCAGTGCTCACCTGTATAATCTGTGGAAACTGAAGCCTGCCTGGCGTACAGATCCAGGAACAGTTTGTTTACTCCCGAGTTCTGTAACAAAGCAATGTGTCACCTTAGGTTGTATATGTGCTTACTTTCAAACGATATGTGTGCAGTCATCCATGTCTCCATGCATCAGTTTATTCTGAAGCAGAATAGACATTGGTTTGCTCCAAGAAAGATGTGTCAATTAATACACAAAAGTAATGCTACTTAGTGCTGTGATAGCATTCAATGGATTGTGGCTTATATTGTGTTAAACCTAATCCAACAGGTATGATATGTATTAAATATTGAACCATGAATTATGTGGCTTCCCCCTATAGAAGCACTCGCATGGAGAGACTACCAGTTCCGTCGCTGTGATAGAAATAAATATTTTAACATGTTAGATCCCTAGCTTTGAATGTTGATACAATGTATGACTACCAATAATTAGATGGCACTGGCTGGGAATGAATATAAACCAAGCTATCTTCACTTCCACTATCAGGAATTAGAAAATAGCGTATGTTAGTGCGGAGACATCTTAACTGTGGATTAGTAAGGCACCTCAGTATAGTTGTCATCCAGGACATCAGACTTTGTCTTGATGTACTAAGTACATTATAATAAATTATTGGTGCTACTAATGAGTGAAGAAAGTAGGAGAGGTGATATGTACTATATGTCGCCAGAGGATGCACCTCCAGTGTTCAGACAACAGTATAGTTATACTGTAATAGCTAATATTTTGCTGCGATTAGTAATTGCATGGTTAGATTTAGGGTGCTTTGAAGTGAAGCTACTGTATGCTAGAGAAGCTTTGAGACAAAAACACATTTCAGCCTACCGGTATATTTAATAGCCTGAAGAAATCTGAGAAAAAAAGCTTTGACCTGTTTATAGAGCACAAGACAAATGTGGTACTGTTACTTATTATGCAAAATCTTACTATGCCAGTTTCATATACCTGTTCACCTGTCAGGTATATATCATAGCACTCTACAATTGGTGATGAAGTTTACCAGCCAGTGTATTGCCATCTCCATACTCGCTAATGGAGAAATAATGAAGGACTGAGGGACCCAACTTTTAATAATAAGCTCAATACTCCATCTAAATTTACTGTGAAATTCTATAACTGGGTCATACACGTACTTTGTTGTGACACTTGCGTTTTATTGAGAAACTTTTACAATAATAATGGTCGCTCTCTGGTCAAAACTCAGCGGCACAGCTACAGTGCAGTTGAGCTTCGTACTGTACCCAGATACTCCAGGCCATAGCCATGGATACAGAATGATCACATATGTTTGTAATTTAAACATAGCTATATAGGCTATCATAGCTATATAGGCTATGGCTACAGCACTTTAGAGTGTTCACTGGCATGATTGACCTTTCCAGTTACGCTAAAACCAGGAAGCTTTGTTAGGTTTATAGGGAACTTGTGGTTTTCTGTGTTGGAAGTTTGGTTAATAGCAATGTTAGACTTTACCCTGCATGTTACCTCAAAAGGATGTTTCAATATGTGTGCAGGTATGCACAGGTTAATGCAATAATTGTACAATTGTTGATAGTTTAGTATATATATGCTATTTAGTTTTCATACTATAAATACGTGTAAAATATTTTAATACTATATTTTTACCCAACACATACTGTATATTTTTCTGCATGCTACATGTGTACATAATTTCATCACAACATATCATGTCACATGATATACATCAAAATAAACTGCAGCCGAACCTTTTTATGCATTCTGAGTTTTTCCTTGAAGTTTTTGTTCAGCCAGTTTGGGGCATGACAAACCATTTTGGGCATAACAAACCTAGACAAGTCACTGTTTCAGCGATCTTTGAAACTATCTCACACTTTTAAAAGGAGGTTTGCATGTGTCGCCACTGAGTACAACCTGCAGTATCTCCAGATAGCCAATTACTTCACAGGGATAATCTGTACTGTAAGTGTTACTTTTATTTCTGTACAGCTCCTATGTGGTACCAAAAAGCTCTACTACAAATTACAATTATGTGATTTTGACAATGTCCATAGTTAGTACAAACTCAGGAACCGATTACCACTAAGTCTAAGGGACACATTCCAAATATATTGTAGTCAAGTGTTTTACCCTATTCCATAAATGACTAAAAGTTTTAATAGTCTCACTCTAATTAGCAGCAACTCGAAAGAAAAAGCGGACATGGATCTAGCTGTATAAGGCGTGGGTGAGGTTTGTTTTGCCGAAAAGAGTAGAAATGTGCAAAAGGGAAGTTTTCCATCTTTAAACTTTGCCAGTATAAAGTTTCCTTCAATCAGTTAAACCCATGTTTGGTTTGTGAAGTCTTTCCATACCATGACAGGCGAGTTTATGGCAAATCGGTTAGGTTCATTTTCCAAAAGACTATTGACTAGGCCCAAAACAGTTGATTATGCAGCATGGGTCACCATTGATTACTTGCCATGTGGCAAGCTATATCCATAGCACAAAATCAAATTGTAAATGAACATTTTTTGGTCCAGAATCTAATTAATGGGACTTCAGATAGCCACCCCACCCACCCCCTTCAGATCGCTTGGCCACTTTTCAAGCTTTATATCAGTCATTAGCATGATTATTAGGACACGAATTTGAAAGTATCTGATTACTTTAGATAGTTACATGATCACTTTTATTAGGCACCCAGTCCCCTTTAAAACCAAGCAGGGGACGGGGTGGGGACATCTTTTCAAGTGATTGTAATATCCACATGCACAGAGATCAAGAGGAATCCAAAATCATTCTGAAAATACCGTATGTGTGATCCAGGACAGGCACAGCAGAGGTCGGCAGAAGTAGAGATGGAAGGAGGACATGTGATCTGCTCAAATTGCCAGAAAGCAAAGGTTCTGGGTTCCCATAGCACAAGAACAATAATACGATTCCAACCTCCACAAAAGAGAACCGGCATGCTGCCTAGACAGGATCCCCATCTGAGATGACAAGGTAGAAATAAAATTAAAGGGACTGAAGATCTGTAAGTCCTGCTGATCTCAACAAGCTCAATAGTCAGGTACATTGTAAGGCTGATACAGTCCTGCGTTTTTTACCACTGCATGACTGGGAATCATTTTGCAGATCTCTAAAGGAAGGTCGTCTGCCCAGATGGAAAAGGCAATCACCAGTGAACTACGTATACCACCTAGTTAGCTTCACTGCAGCCACATGCAAATGGGTGGATGAAGGGAACATGTCCACAAAATATATCTTAAGGCATGTGATGAAGCTCCCCATTAATGATGTAACAGGGTTAAAATTGTATAATTTAATATATGTTGATACAGTGTTAAGTTCTATACCCTTCGTCGAAGGTCTCTAAGGAGTGCCGTTCCTGACCCGTTTATGTCTACTCCTGTTCATGTCTTCGGAGGTTTCATTGTTTTAACTTCTTTGTCTAATGGTCACCCGTCTCTGCCCCGTCTGGTCTTCTGTTTCTGGTTCCAATGTCCTTTGTCTGTGATGCAGTGTAGTTGAGTAGGTGTCTCAGTCTGTATTCTATAAAGGATGTCTCAATGAGTTTCATAACCAGTCGCCTCTGGACGGGCTTCTGTCGGATTGACCGAAGTAAATGCCAGAGGTGACGATATGACGATTTCACGAATAAATTATTTCCATCAAACTGGTATGAACTCGTTATGTTCTGGAAAGAACCACCACTTGGATCACTTCAAAATTTCATACATCTTTACAATGATTTATCTCAAAGTTTCAAGTGTAGCGTATCAGCCACTTCCTGGGTTATCTTGCCGTTAAAGGCCAGTTGGAGTTCTGCGCAGTAAAATAGGGGGGGTGTAAACAATCACTTTAGCCTCCCTACAGTAAG
>JAAUYG010175233.1_pt1 | contig 18984 bp, 11 predicted proteins | sample 7278091 | NCBI WGS metagenome assembly JAAUYG01 (sample SAMN14350201, study PRJNA611818) | marine sediment metagenome | isolation source: surface marine sediment (0.6m) | place: French Polynesia: Moorea | collected 2018-08
CGTCATTTTCATGTTTAATGTAAAATGGTAATAATTCTGTTTGACAATGTCAATACTTACATGAAAATGAGAAATAAATTATCAATCAATCAATGACCTTGAAGGTCAAAATCCATATCGGATACATTTTATCACCCACCCTCCACAAAATCGGGTCTAGCCATAGCAAATATTCATGGAGGACTTTCGTATCAGGAAAAAACTTCCCTAGGTCATCATACATGCTGGGGTAGTTTTTCGGTATAATGTGCCTTTTCGCTCGACTTCACGGATAAAATATGTGAAAAAGAGTATTCTGTGCATTAACTTCCAGAATCCGAGGATAATACTGGTCATATTTCGTAAATACTATCTGTAGGTAAGTGCCATCCTTGAGGTGTCTTGACATTATTGTGGCAGTATGGCTGACATAGTGTGCACACAGTACACCAGATTTTCCCTACTAATTTCTGTTAACCATTGTTAACTGTCAATATTTGGCAAACCATTAGAGACAGACCCATAGTTACTGTTAAACACTAGTAGAAAATCATATATGGAGAGTTCAGCCATGCTATTGCATTTGACCTTGAGTGACCTTGAAGGTCAAAATCTGGATCGGACAAATTTTAGCGATTTGTATGTACAGTATCATGAATATAGAGTGGCCAAACTTGGACCTATGTTTTCATTGAAAAGGTACTAGGACTTCATATGTGGAGTGTTTGGACAGTCCCATTGCACTTATTTGTCCCTCAGTGACCTTGTTGACCAATGTTAAGGTCATGTTGGCTTGCTATGTGAAAAATCAAATTAGGGTGGTAACTGTGTGTTGATGTTAAAAAATGGGATGCCTCCTCGCGTTGTAGGTAACCGACTGTCTAGTTTTAATCCCAAGAACAACTGATATACCTGTAAAAGATACAGCATTCTACACCTGTTTCCAGTATTCAGTATTGATTATTGGTATGCGGATGATTTTACGTATACTACTTTACCACGTTCTGGTACTTGCTGGGGGGGGGAGGGGGGGTTGGGTTATATAACTACATAACTTGGTTTATTTGGTGCTTAGAGAATGAGTTGTCATGTTGATCAGGTTTTGTGGAGATATACAGGCATGTGTATTACTTCGCTATAAAAGCCCAGTAAAACACACCAGTATAACTTGGTCTGATTGGTGCTTGGAGCACCAGTTGTAATCTTGATGAGGTTTAGTGGAGATACAATGGTCCCTCTCTTAGTGGCCACTCTCATCAGAGGCACGCACCCTCTTTAATAAGGCCACAAATATCTTTCGCTACTACTATCCATGTATCTACTTCTCCCCCTCACCAAAGGCCACCTCCCTGATGTGGCCACAGTTTCTTGACAAATAGGGTGGCCTTATTAGAGAGGGACTACTGTATACAGGCATGCATACTAATTCGCCGTAAAAGCCCAGTAAACCATGCTCGGCAGTTCACTTAGCGATATTTTGGCAATTAACACACGTAATAGTTCTTTTCTAGCCTATCATTATCCTGCGATGCAAAGAATTTCTCAAACAAATCTAAAAGATTCAGGTTGCTGAAATATAGATAAAAAGCTTCACAATGATCTTGCAGTGCCAGTAGCAGACTACTTTCATTTATATCGGCTTGCACCATATGCTTAGAGTTTAATGCGTTAAGTTTCACTGTATTATCATTTCCTAATGAACTGTATTGCAGACAAATGCTTCCTATCAGTGCTATTTTCCCAATTGATTGAGCACCTGAAAATTACCCTCATTTTGCCCGGATGCCTCCAGTGATATATGGCAGTTTAAGTTCCAGTATCCGCAATGTCAATACCTGAACCTTTATAAAGCTGTGGTGTATTTGTGCTTCTAGGAGGTCCTGTCTGGCCTATGATGGGGCCATGCAGGCATCCCATGACGGAGACAGTGCGTCTGGTTCCTGCTCCTGCCGCGGGAGTGTCTGCTGCCGGTCCTGGATAATACATGGGGCCAAACCCTGGGCAGGCCATAGGGAATTGTATGAGGGTTGGCGAGCACTGCATGGCATTGGCACCAGTGATGATTGCAAGGCCATTGGCAGGCAGCAACGTAAAAAGAGCTTTACGCCATGGAAAATGGACCACTGGTGAAATAGAATAACAGTGCATCCGCGTCCCGACAGACTCCCGAGGCGATCGTTTGGGCGGGAACCATATTTGGGGGATTTGTAAGTACCGTGATTTGGAGATATACGGACTGAGGAAATGCAATAGAATGTTGCTGCTGCCTGTAGACACCTGCTCAGTGCTGTCAGCCGCTGTTCTACAAGGCAGGATGCCCAGGCTGGTGACAGTAGAGGCAATACATGTACATGTGTCTGGGAGAATGGGACACCCAGAAATACCTATTACAGACCCTGTCTGGATAATGTACCGCGAATGAGATGTGAAAATTATATATGGTATACATGTATAGGGATGCTTTGTGTAGTCCGAAAGACAAGGTGAACAGCCGTGTGGTGGTGGACCGGGAAGGTGGTAATTTGCCAGCTGAGTGATACAAGCAATACATGCCACATGAGCCAGGGCAGGCCCCTGCTGCTGTGAAGATGCTAGATGTGTGTCTGTATGCCTGCTGCCCCTGAGACATCAGCTGCCTGCCTCACTGTCTGCCTAGCCAAGCAGAGATCAATGTGGAATAACAGCCTTGATTACACTGCAGAAATGTGCCATCCAGTCACAATTCAGAGGTATGTATAAGTCATTCATGACATTGGTACCTGATGCTCAGGCATGTCTTTTAGTGTCCGAGGCAATATGAAAGAGAATGCCTCATCCATGTACAGTCTCCTGTTTCTGAGTGTGCTTTCTTGGTAAGCATGACTTCACATTTAGACTGGGCCTGGGATGATCGCAAAACAAAAATGTGCAATTCTGTAAGACAAGATTGATATGTAAATCTTTTGCATCTAGTGAGCTCCCTCCCCCCCCCCCATAACCTTCAATTTAAGATCATGTTTATACTGGCTGAATGGGTGGTCATAAAATAAAGGGACCACTGTATGCATGTGGAGTAGAATATAAGTAGTGAAAATATACATGTGCTTAATATAATATACAGTAGTCCCCCTGTAATAAGGAAACCCCTTCTGCCAAACACTACTGTCCTTATTAAGGAGGTGTCCTTTGGTGGGAGGGAGCATGACATGTATTCATGGCACTTACTGCCAAGAATATGTGCCCTTTCTAGAAGGATGTCCTTTCTAGAGAGTGTCCTTTAAGAGAGGGACAACTGTATGCTGCTTGCAGTATGTAATATAACATGACAAAAGGAAGGGGGGGGGGTAGGCATGTGACTTGAAAGTTACAAATTGCATTTATATTTGCTGTTTGAACTGCACATCATACTGTACCCAGTAACTGCAATAACTAGAGGGCTATAGCTATCATTTCTACATCTACACCTACTGACATCATCTATCAGGTCCAACATCAATTTCTTCCAGCCAGATGCAAAATACGAGTTTGCATACATGTATCAGTTATGGTAAATTTACAGGTATATGTCCAGGACCTACATTGTACATGGCGATCGAATGTGAGATTTATCTATCACACAGTGTGTCAGTTCATTGCATCTGCTCATACACACTTGTGTATCAATGAATTTGATCGATTAAGGTCTTAGTCTTGAACAGATCGTTTATAAAGCTTTAAGTAAACACACTTGTGTATCAATGAATTTGATCAATTGAGGTCTTTAAGTCTTGAACAGATCATTTATAAAGCTTTAACAGACATTTTAATTTAGCTTCCTTCACATAATATCAAACATTTAAGATATATCCTTTACATTTTGTTCAAATTAAGAAAATTTGTGCCTTAATGGCAGCAGTCCCTTAATTAGGTCTTTTTCTTTGCTGAGATCAATTTTTTGCAGGCACATTGGTGTTATGCAGAAGTACAGCATCTGTCTTCTGTATGTGAGATGGCAAGCCACCTATTTAAAGGACCTTTAAGGATATTAGACTATATGGGTATTACAGCTTTCAAAAGAAAAAAAACTCAAGAATGTTCATTTCTGTGATATTTTTTTTTAAACTACCAAAACGAGTCCATCCTGCACTGCATGCGTGCATGCTTTCCCTGGACTGTTTCATGAACGTTTTTTATATCCAGGGAAAAAATTAATTGTTGGATTCTTACTTATTGTGCCTGGATAGGAGATGTGGCTACTTTTAGTAAGGTCTGCTCAAGACTACACTCATCCTTTACAAACATCTTTTTTTTTCTTTTTTTTTTTTTTTTGAACAAAAACAGGCCTGGTTATGTTAGGAAGAAGAAGTCTATCATATTTTCTCATCCATGCTGTACCATGCATAGTAACACTGACAGCCACTACTGACTGATAAAGCCTGGGGTTTTATGGCATGAAGGATCGTCTGGGTTATGTTTTGCCGTGAGTAATAATGTAGGAAAAGTATCCATGAAAAGCAGAAAAAAAGCCAAACATTTATTACTTGTATTGGTAAAATGCCAAGTTACTGCAGGATCTTGAAGCACGGCTTCTGAAAAAAAAAAAACTTAAAAAATTGGACTTAAGTTCAGTAATCACCATTGACAGCCATTGTTTTTTTCCAACCTTAAGAGCCATGTCGGACTTGAGATTTTTGTAAGAAATTTGTAAGAAATAGGCCTCCTGATACCTACCTCTGCTGGGAATTAACTAGGGATCAAGCTCAGAACATTGCTTGCATCTGCAGTAATATTGTCCGTGGTTTTCTTTCAAAGTTGTAGACTTAACCTGTTGAGCGGTCCCTGTAATACGGTTATGCCAGGTTAGATATTCAGTGATGTGAATCAAATTCTGGCAGAAAATGTTAACATTGCTTGGAAAAAGGAATCAAACTAATTTACACTTAAGCACTTGACTGTTTCTACGATTGCACTATACATGTAATGTATTCTGGCATCCGTGCTGCAATATCTGTTGGTTCATACCTTGTTTGGGTTGGGAGTATTGCATTTACATCCCATATAAAATCGACATGTGATGAACTCTAGATGCGAGTTCACGTTGATGCTTCTCATATCTTGTGTAGATTTACAATCCATTTTAATTGGCAAGACTAAAGTTTATCTGTTTGCTTGAACTTCATGGCATTAAATTTTGTTCTGCTTTCGTATCACTGTGGAACCCATTTACAGATGTTAATGGTTAATTCTGTAATGAAAAAAAAAGTTTTTTTTTTGTGTTATTTGAGCTTTAGGGTTTGTTTTTATTGTGACCTTTAGAACACATGCAATATTCCCTGGACTACCGTTGGATAAATCACTTGATAACATTCACCCATCTGAGTACATATCGCAGCATAGCCAGTTATCTCCACAGTTATAAAAGAGGGGAAGGGCTGGGTACAATATTTACAGTGGTATACATGTATATGGGAATCAGCAGCTCAGCCCATCTGATACCTTTCGCTTGATGTTACATCATTCTTGACAGGTTGGTTATTTGAAATCCTTGGAGGCTGCTTTACAGTGGTCTATCCAGCCTGCAGTAGTGTACATGTATGTCTGGATTAGCTCTGGCAACAGGTGGGACACACACACACACCCATCCCCAATCATGTTTACCTGTAATCTGGATCTCAGGTGTACTCCACTTTCGGTACCCCATACCTGTTTCCAGGCATACTGTAAATGCTGGATCTAGCAGCTTGGGGAATTTGAGGCCTCATCCAGAAGTCACTTTCTGCCAATTTCTGGATAAATCTTAAGTCCCAAAATGATCTTAAGCATGGAAAGACAATGGTTGTCATTTTAACTAGTAATCTATTTCAAGACTTAACATTTTTTTCTCCTGGCCCCAAAATGTCAGTAACTTACATGTGTAAGTGAAGATTGTTTTCCTATAGTACAGGTTACTATCTGTCAGAAAAAAAAAGAATACCTTATGCTTTTTTGAAGTCATTTGTGTGTATCTACTGTAGGTATGCAGTCATTTCTGCCATGTACATGTAGCTTACCGAAAATAAAAAAAATGATAATGAAGCATGAAAAGTTAACCTGATTAAAAGAAGCGAGGATCAGTAGATCAAAATAGGGTGGAATACATAATTGACACATATGTGCACTGGCTGTAGGACTGAAGCAATAGTTTTAAGATAATGAGATGCAAATGCAATGCCGTGTTTTAATTTGACATGGGTGCGTGTGACCGGTGGTCTGAGCTATATGGCAGTACATTTTACGCCATGTATTCTGTATGACACATATTTCTTTTGTGGCAATGCTGAAGTGACAGTGTGTGAGAATATACCGACATAACACAGCTTACAATATTACAGGGGGAATGCTGTCATCCAAGGGGCGATTCTGTGGTTTTATGTATGATTTTGCTCAGCAGGGATACATTGCATGCGGCTGTGAACTGATAGTAATAAACAATGATCATATTTTGATTTATATTTTATTTTCTTTGCAATTGACAAAAGCGATTTGTAAAACTGTGTATTTCCTGCACACCTGCAAGGTTCAGTCAGCAGTCAAGTAGCCAAACCGCCGTGAAGCAGTTGGAGCGGCCAGAAAATCCTTCAGTAAGACACCTGTACAGGCAGTTATAGGTCCAACCCGTGACTGACTAGTTCCTCAATATGAACAATTATGATAAAAACTTCTAAAGCTCCAAACGAAGCCACCTGTTCAGCTTACACTCAGGCCATATTGTACAAGGTGGAAAGTTTTCTGTTTAACCAAAATTATATTACCGGTGGTGATGTTAACTCAATGTTTGATTAAAACTTACATAAGACTTAACGACAAAATTACTGGTTTATAATGACAGGTACGTTTCTTGTTGCTTGTGTGTGTGACACACACGGATTAAACATGTTGACATTTTTTTGTAAAACATACCGGTACATGTATTTCAGAATACCATCCTGTTGTCTGAGGACCCCGGATTCCATTGGAAAGAATAAGTGACACAATTTCTTGCATAAAACAAACATCCAACTACTGATTTTAAGAAATTACTAAGCAGATTTTCTGTTACAGGCTATCAGTATTCTAAAAAAAGTTGAGAGCCGGATAAAAAATGGGGGTGGTACAGTGTATTTCCTGAAGTTCCAGTGGGTTGGAGTTTTCAAAAATACTTAAGTCTAAGTTTTCAATCTGAGCAATATGATTGGCTAAGAAAGTGACTTATAGTCAAAACGTGGGACTCCAGTATTTTCGGGGACTCCAACCCTGGACTGTGATATCATTTGGCTTCGCAGTGGCATGTATTGTGAATAGGATTTCCTAAACATGTATATTGTACCGGTATGTCTTAACTGTCTGATGTTGATCATTACCTGTTGTTTGTTCACACTGGCCTGAATCTCTGAAGTAAAGTTTTAGAATAAATTCACTTTTATGAGAGACCTTTTCATAAAGACCACAATTCTTTATTGGAAAATATTTGTGATTGCTTTTTGCCTGTAGCAAAAGACTACTTCTCTTGAGACCGTATATTTTTACTAGGCTGAGCATAAAAATTTAGGGTTCATCCCTCAAGATGTAGGAACAATACGTCAGCATGTGGAGTGGTTATAATGTATGTGCATGCTTTTGTTGGCTAATTTCAGCATAGGGTGGCATACGCCTGGCAGAATAATTGTAGGCTTTGGATGTCCTTTGATAATATTCATGCTATTGTAACCCTTTTTTTAGCTTATGTATAGTTTTTTTGAGTCGGGGACGCTTTCACTCGGTGGGACATCGGGGACTATAGGAAACCATTCAGCTGACCTATCATGACCTAGGGTCACATTTTGTGATGCTGGGCTTGGCTGAGCATGTGCCCAGTCCTATTTAGTCATTGTGGTATTAAAGCTGATGCATGTAGTCTCCCCAGGTCACACCGCTTTGCTACACAGTCACCACAAGTTTACACACAGCCAAGACGCTGTATTCATCCACTGCGTAAGAAACAGGTCGGTGGACTGTGGATGCAGGAATTTGGCACATATATGTTAAGAAAGTATTTTGTTTGTCATAGGCACAGTATGGGTCAAGGGATGGAAGTGACTTTTATCACTGTATGTATACAAGGATTATGGAAATTGTTTCATGGTGGGTATAAGCTGCGACCTTTCTGTGGTTTTATGGCTGGAGAGAAGTGCTTTATGTCGAGAATTTTGTGTAACCTTAAAAATAAAAAGGCCATAAATGGGATTGGATGTTGCGTTGCTGACATGGCCAGGCTGTATGCATGTATTGTATGTCAGTTTGAATTTTATGTCATCTTAAAAAGGGACATTTAGGGGTAGTTGCGTACAGCTACGGAGGTAAGTTGGTGAAACTTTTATGGTCACCATGACTCTGAGATGTCCACAAAGATCGAACTTTGGAAATGTTTGAAGAAAGAAATCACAACTTCGGTATTCTACTCATTCCATATATTGTTATTTTAGGTTGATTTTGTTACATGTATTTAACCTTAACCTAGATCTCTGCTCCTGAAGTACTGGTATACAGGAATCCCTGCAATAATACCATTTTAAGACTTTCGAATTCTTGTACCGGTATTTAAAGGCTGCTTGTCATTGACACAAATTTTATACTTTTAATATAAATATCTTACCATTATAGTACCACCTTCAATTTAAGACATTTTTCCAGCTGAATGGGTGGTCTTAAAATACAGGGACTACTGTACAATGTCATGTGCCGAAGAATAACTGGTTTAATTATTAAACATGATATCGTAGAGATGGATTTATGCACAAACATAATAATGTGCATATCTACAACATTAGCTATACAGCGGTCTTCTAGTTACAGCCCTTTATTTTAAGAACATATTGATTATAAGACCACATCATTTGCTTACAGAGTGCAGATTTTAGAGACTTAAATGTTTACTTTAATTAAGGTCACCTGCTGAAAAACACTTTCAAAGCCCCTTGGGTGGTCTTAAAATAGAGGGACTTCTAATTATTTTGTTTGCTTTAGCCAGTGTTATATTATAATATGCTGTTTTATGCTATTTAACCTGAAACTTTTGCCAAAACTTTATGATGCTAATCATTCTTTCTGAATTTGCTTCTTTTCCTTTTTCTGCAGTCAGGGAGTTATCTTTGCGGTCCTGTTAGGAAGCATGAAATACATGTAACTGAAGTTTATATACCCAAGGAGTGTTGCATGTACATGTACACCAGATAACATCATGATAAACTCATGTATCAAGCTCTATGATAGTCCACTGGGCCCAGCTTCCACAAAAAACTCTGGTCTGGAACAAACTTAGCATAAGTAATCTCCTTTCCCATGCTTAAGGTCAGGTCAGGTTTGGCTTAAGTTTTTTCAAGAAAATTCAATGGTCCCGACCATTGATAGATAATGTACTGGGAGAGGTCAGGGATACATGTATGTATTCAGTCCAGTGTATTCTTCTGTTGGTGTCATTTGCCAGTCGGGAGTTTTATTGCCCAAATAAGGCTGTTTACTACCATATTATACACATGTGTGGTGTTGATTGGTGTAATCGCAGGACACAATTGTAGGGGAGTTGATGCCTGTTGGAAACACATGGCAACTGTATGTGGGTGGGACATGAAAAAACTATTTCCTCGTTTATAGCATCACATCCATGTATTCTGTGTTCTATGGTACCAAATACATTTTGTTTGAAGTCGCGCTTGGGGGAGGGGTACTTAGTGTTACTGCAGAGGATAGATAATATCACTCAAGGAGTGCAAAGATATTTAATAAAATGCATAAAATGGTGCTAAATCCTGAAACAAAACTTTGTTATAAATACCGGGTATTTCATATATTCAGACATGCTAGTGATGATTGTACAAATTGTATTTGGTTAGTGCATGCAGTAAGATTGTTTAGATTTTGGCTGACATGTGACTGACGTATATACAGTAGTCCCTCTCTAATAGGGACACCCCTAATCTGCCAGACAATTCTGTCCTTATTATAGAGGTGTTCTTTGCTGAGAGGGAGCCTCACATGCACTCACCATACTTGCTGTCAAGGATTTGTGTCCTCTCTTATAGAAGGGTGTTCCTTCTATAGAATGTCCTTTAAGAGAGGGACTACTGTATGTATATTTATATAACTGCGAGTTCATGTTACTACCATCCCAAGCAAATTGATACACTTACATAGTACATTGTATGTCTGCATGGTCTGTGCATAACAAGGATGATTTTGTAATTGTTGCCTGGGAATTGTTGTTTTCAGACCCCAATGTATCTGAGGCGGGCCACCATGGTTCAGGTTTCAGTATTCAGAGATAAGCTAGGCAGTAGGGTATATGTATACTGTATGGATATTATAGCACCCAGCGATTTATTATGGTGATCATATCTTACTTTGGAAAGTTGGCCAGACTAGTAGAGTGTACTGTATATCTATGTTTTGGGATACCTGGTAAGTTTTATAATACCCGATATTATGTAACTGCATGATAGATATTAATAATAATAATGATAATTGGCATTTATATAGCGCCTTTTCCAAAGCCTTGTTCAAAAGCGCTAGATGAATGCAAGCATAACAGTATTAATAGACTGGTTTGCATTGTTGCACTTTAATATGAGGCAGCTGCTAAGCATTTGAAAAAGTTATTACTGTACAAAAGTTAATCGGTATAAACTTGATCAAAGGACTTGCTGTATCTGTGTAGGACGTTTGCAAAGGGGTCAGTGTGTTATTGATTTAATATTTTGTCAAGTTAATAATGTCTGGTGAATTAATTACTGGTGATTATCAGCATGTAATATATAGTTACAGGCCATGAATTATGATACAAAATTAGGTACATGTACTTAGAGTTTTGGGCATTAGTAAAATCTTCTCGGTAATGGCAGTTACGACACTGATTATATGTTTTCAACTTGGCATCATAAAGGCTTATTAGTTTGATCTTTCAAATTGAAAGTTTCAACTTATTAGACATTTCACTTTTTTACAAGACCAACAGAAACGGGCATTGATGCACGACCTTCGTTCCACACCAATGTGAGAAATATACTTATACATGGATTGGTTGGCCAGACGCACTAAAAAATGGGGTATTTGTCTCATTCATCAATTTGACATAACATAGATTAAAATAATCTAATTTAGTACTTGAACACCACCAACACAAATGTATTCAATCCATCTCTAAAGTCCAAATGCATCACGGAACCGCCAAAATGCGGCCATATAGAGAGGAACTGACGGTTCCTAATACCCTACATTTAATAGGAACCGTCCGTTCCGGATATCTCGATGACGTCACAAAGGCGACGGTTCCTCCAGGTTACTATGGTGTATATAAGCACCGTACCTATCCCAATGTCCACTCCTCTGATGAGATCGAAGAAAGACAATCGAAAGGCCTTGGGACATAAGCTTTTTATAGACACTCAGTGTTTGACCGACCTTGCCCTCTTTTGAATCAGTTATTAATCTAGTTTGGACATATTGAATGTAATTGCATACCGGTACTCAACGTCTTGGAAAGAAATTTTGTCATGTTTACCCTGTATTTAATTGCCATTCGCTGTCCAGCAGCTTCATGCAACTGATGTGTTAATGTGTGTACTTGGTGCCAAATTTTCTTGTTACATACGTACAGACCTGTATGTTTTTCTAAGTCTGAATGCTGTTTTATGCCACGATATGTTCATACTGAGTATATGGTAAGTGAAATTTGCATGACACTAACTCAGAATATGTCACATTTGTATAGCTGACACAGCACACGTGTACAGTGTTTCAGCAGGGGAAATAAATAATATATACCAGGGTATAGCAGATTAGATCTTTCTTGTTTCATTGAATGAAGTCAGGTCTAAATCATCACAGCTATTATGTTAAATGAATGTCACTTTGCATTGTACAAACCATATGTGTCATGAGCGGGTGTCTTTTGAAGATGCCGATATTTATGGCTACATCAAGGGTCAGGCTTCAAAAAAATCTCAAACCCAAATCTGATCTTAAACATGTAAAAGACAATGGTTGCCAAGGTGATTAAGACTTTTCTGGAAACGGGATCCATGTATCGATATTCTCTGTTCTATTAAAAGTGGAAAAAAATTACATACCCTGGCATATGCCTAGCTATACAAATGTATATCTATTTTTAAGACAAAGTCACCCCAGTTCAATTTAAAGCCAAAGTTAGAACATAAACACTGCATTAGAACATAAATACTGCATACTGCATAATTACTACCATCACAGGCGGCAGTAATCATGATTACACTGTGCCCGGGTTATGTCAGTATGGGTAGTAGTTGGAGTGGTTAGTATACTACAAAGGCAGTTACATGTAATACAAGACTAGAATGCAGCAGCAGCAACAGTAGTACCGGTAGTTAGTAGTAGTAGTAGTAGTAGTAGTAATATTACCACTAACTAGTACCGGTAGTAGTAATAGTTTGACTCCAAGCTTTAAGTCTCACTATGGCATACCTAAAATCTCTGAGAGTAGCTGAGCCATAATTGGAGAACTTTATATAATGGTATGTAAAATTTCTTTAGAAATACCAGACATTAGATCCTCACGCAGTCATTGGTAGAATATGGGCCACTAATTGAATATAGTATGTAAATATGATGCAGTATGGACTGAATATTGATGTGCTGTCAGAAAGAATTGGAAGATATATATGCCTTAATTATAATGGTATCAGGCTAATATGGTGGCAATTATATAGTAACTGTCAAACAAGGATTTTAATGTCCAGAGAAGCAGTACGTTTCTTAAATGTTTCTACTCTTAAGAATTAAACTTGAAAAAAAAAAAAAAGATATTTGCTACAAAGCTTGGAAAGGACAACAGATACAGTTAAACAGTTAAATGTATCTTCAATGAATTGCAGTTCTTAGAAGAAAAATTAGGTCCAGGGGTATATTTACATTATAGGTGAAGGCACATCAGACAGCCCAGAACCCAGTGGGGGTGCATGGGGGTAACATGGCACTTTGTACAGTCAAACCTGCTCTAAAGATCACCTGCCTATAAAGCCACTTTGCTTGTGAAGAACATATTTTATGGGTCCTCGGGTCCTTATTGAACCTGCTTTTTAAGACCACCTGTGTAGCACCTATAAAGCACCACATATTTTTGGTACCTGGGATGGTCTTTATATTCAAGTTTCACTGTATACAATTGATAGAAAGGAGAACAGCATATCCATTATTGGGAGTAGTTGAAGTAGTTTATTGCCAAACAGACCAGTTATTGACCTTGTATGGATTTTTTTTTTTAAATTTCAAAGCAAGACATTTCAAGTATTGTCCTTGTTGTCAGGGCTTTCGCCTTGTACAATGCACATATATGTGTAACAGGCTACCGATTCATAGTCAGAAAGTTTACCAATGATCTATATCGTTTCGAATGTGCCGTTGAACTACTTGGCAATGAAGTGGCGTGATGCCTAGACTGAGGGCCGTGCGCCGCTTTCTTTTGAAATGATATATCAGCCTAAACTGATGGGCTTAAAGACAGTAGGAGCCCCAGAGCGCTGATGTCTTTAAACATGTTGGGGGTTTTAAGAACGGCGGTTGAACGGCACAGGGGGGTGTCTGGTTCTGTCAGACTGGCGTTCGCCAGACCTGGCGTGGCTTCGGTAAAGAAACTTGTTTACCCTTCATGGCCACAAAGAAAAGGGGTTGTGCTGGGGTGCGGAGATGAGTCTTACGGGCCAAATACATGGCTTTTTACTGGCTGCATTTATGTGTCCTGGGTGATAACCCGCTTTATTGAAGGAAGTTTTGTCCAGATTCAACCGCCAGGGTCATTGATATAGCGCCAGCTCATACAGACTTCAAACAATGGTAAAATGTGTGAAGAGTCGGGCAACCTGTCACCATTGGGGATATATCCGCTGGTGATGTGTTGGTCATTCAGGATTTGACATGTGAGATGTAATTTCTTCATTCTCATTGGTAAGAAAGTAGAGAGAGAGAGAGAGAGAGAGAGAGAGAGAGAGAGAGAGAGAGAGAGAGAGCCAGTTCAACAGAAATAAGGATTGGTGTGAACAAAAATCCAATTAGAGCTATATGCACACTACAAAAATTGGGATTATATGTATATACCATATGAGGAGCTCTACCAATCAGTCTGTAGGTAGGATCCTGTTCCATGATCAAGGAATATAGAGTGTTGATGTTAGTTAATTGCTTGCAGTTAGAAAAAAAAAGATTGGAAGGCCATGGGTACAACTACTGTGATCGGATAGTGCAGCCTATTACCAATTAACCTGGCAAACAGTGGACATCTGTGTCCGTCCGGCTACCAGGACAATTGTGCGCACAACTTACTTTGAAGCAGGAAGAGCACTATCGACTTATAGCCGGAGCATCATTAGCCATATTTTTATACTGTAGGTGAATACTATTACCTTACAATAAAAAATAATTTTATTTCCACAATATTCCATTAAAAGGGTATGTATTAAAATTTCAAATGGTAACTTATTGACTTGCATGGTGGCGGGGTATATGTATATTATACTTTGTGGCATTAGGGAACACCGTCTTTGCTATAGCAGATAAAATGCACATGTTGCATAAATTCACATTATTTTTCTCAAAAGCTAACAAGTATACTGCACGCTTGTCAAAATGATTAAAAGACAGAATGAAAAACATATACAGTGGTCCCTACGATTTAAGACCGCCCATTCAGCCAGCAAAATATGGTCTTAAATTGAAGGTGGTCTTAAAATAGAAGGATATTTGTACTGAAAATATACAAATGGTGTTACTGATATCTGGTCTTAAAATGCAGGGAATTGTTAAATAGAGGGATCTTAAATCGCAGGGACCACTGTACGGTGAAACTTGTATATAAAGACCACCCTAGGGACCAACAAAATGTGGTCCTTTAAACACAGGTGGTGTCTGTATACGCAGGTTCCATAACATGGAAAGTATATCTCTGGGGACCTGTAAAATGTGGTCTTCATAGCAGGTGGTCTTTATATATAGGTGGTCTTTAGCACAGGTAGACTGTACATTGTAAAGGATTTCGTGCTTTAAGAGAAATTTGTTGGTGTGGCTGTCCATGCAGAACAAATGAAAAATGTCTTTGACATGACAAGTTCTGCGCAGACCCCATGGTGCAGGACAAATGGTTAGCACACTAGTTAATTGTAGACTATGCCAGACTAACCAAATATTATGTATGGAACTAAAGGGCCATACTAAGAAATGGGTATAAATGATCGTAAGACTTCCATGGCCACCTACAAAAATAAATAGTTGTGTCATCACTGTCTGACATAACCCAGACTGGCCTGCCTGGACAAAAGCCCTCCATGCTTGAGGGCACTGTAAGTATGCTGACCCTAACCTCCTGTTCTTGACCTGCGAGACATACAACTACCACTTAGTCCAGGTTACCGCATCTGTAAATACACCAGATCCCTGGGATCTAAGTTTGCTTTCAAAGCACAATGAATCAACTGGCGGACCACCAACACTTCCACAAGTGGAGATACATGTACATGTATACTGCAAACTATCATGTAATACTACATGTACCTGTAGGAGATAATTGTGGTAATTAACACTGCTAGGATGGTTAACTGTAATTACCTGATTTGCAGATGCTATGTATCAGCAATGACAGCATTTAATTCCTGCTAATTAACAACTTCTGGCTTTTTCAAGTCACAACATCGGCAAAAGTTGGACCACCATGCAGGCAGAGGCTGTGAGAAAATGTTTGCTTTGATTGGTACAGAAGTATTATATTTTCCGCTTCAGTTATACATCTATTAATTTATAAAAAAATCAGTAAATTTGGCCATTTCTCTTATTAATTATCAGGGTCATGTTTAAATTAGTTGTCAAGGTAAACGTTTTATTCTTTTCTTTGTCTTGTTGCAGATGTTACTGGAGGCTGGTGATAGTGATAATCTGACTGGAAGGTGCGTGTTGCCAGTGACCCTGGCTTGGTGACCCCAGTCCGGTGACCCCAGCTCACTTGTGATTCCCCACTCTGGGATTGTACACTCTGGATTTATGCAGCTAGGGGATTGTGGCCAGTCCGGACTCAGTTTGGATAACATTGTGCTCTGTGATGGATTAACATAAGAAGCCTGGGGAAAGCAGCAAAATGAGTTCCTACAGAACTTCATACCAGGTTAGTATGCAACAGATGATGATGATGATGATGATGATGATGATGATGATGATGATGATGATGATGATGATGATGAAATAATCTTATGTCCCTGAGCTACAGAAATTCACCAGAAACAATGTGTTGTAGGATGATACCTTATATATGATAATGATGATTGATGGTAATGTCAGATAAAATGAAATCTGAAGTGTATATTAGGCCAATCAGACTGTGCCATGATTTCATACACAAGCAGAGATGTATGTTATAAACATGATGAAGGAGATGTTAGTAGTCCTGGATGAAGAAATCCTTTTTTTTTTAGCAAGAAAATATTTGTTGAGGCTTACAACAATGAATACACATGTAAATGCTCCCACATACTAAATATAAAGTCTAGTTGATAGATCTCCTTCAGGATTTGTCCGAATTGTAAGCAACACATTTTGGTGGATTACAAGACTTCAGAATTTCTGCAAAACTATTTGGCTGTACTCTAATATACTGGAATACACGAGTAAAGACAGCGTGGAAACATTTTAAATGTGGCTTGATGATAATGGATACCCATTTGTGAAATCACATTGATATAAGGATGTTTTTACTCAAAATTGTATATAAAGCTTGTATACAATTAAAGATTAAAGAAGGACAGTTGTATGCAATTAACTTAATGAATCTAACATGTAATATTTCATGAGCCATAAATGTAAACTTGAAACTGGCATTTAAAAAAAATTGTATTGCAAAGGTTGCATTCTGAAACAAATTTATAAAAGAAACATTACTCAGGTTCCTGTCTTGCAGTGACAGCAAAGTTCATATTCTCACAGCTCCAGACACAAAATTAATACCGACGTATGTTACCAAGGTCCACAGCAGATGTCATCATCTCCTTTTGAACATTTTACGTCATGAAAATTTTACATTCAAGATTTTTTTGCGCCTTTAGAGCATTCAGTCCCCAGGGTTTGAGGACTTGACATTTGATTTCGGGACTTGAGTGTGAAACCAATTTTCAGAGCCACCTACTGTTTCATGAGACAAGTGTAGAAGATTTTCTCGCCTGGTGTTCATCTACCGAAACACACTCTTTTTTTACCACTGCTTTATAAGCTTGGCTTTTATAATATTAACCAACCACCAGTCTACCTTGGCTGGCAGGCCTGGTCAGGTTACAATTCTCTCCCATTCACTGCTATGAATGGGGACAATTTATCCTGTTATAGAAGAGGCTTAGGACATATATTTGGAAGGTAATTTTTGCCCCCTGACAGTTGACTATTTAATGCCGCCAAACGGTTGAGCGGTATATATATGTGCAGTGAAACCACCCCTGTACACATGGGTATATAGTAAGATGAAAGGTATTATTTTTGTGTTGGGCGCAGGGTATACACATAAGTTTGCCCATGTGATATGCACTGCACGGGCCTAAAATTGCATGTAGCCATATGGTATGTCACAGGCACATAAATCAGTAACCGGCAGCGCTAGCTGTGTCAGAGAAGCTGTCACATAAGAAAATTTGTGCCTTTGTTGTTTCTTGAAGGACACGTCGTTGGCCACCACTGTGTCTGTGTGACCTTTTGTAATGTTTTCAATTTCTCCATGGAGACCCCCTTTATTCTATCCTAGTCAATTAAAGGACCACTCAAAATGTCAAGAAAAAGTAATTTTTTTCATCCCGTGTATATTGTACATGTAAAGACTTGGAAAACTGAAAAGAAGGTTTCCCGTCTAATGGGCAATTAGTGTGACCACACTGTTAAAACCTGGTATAACAGTGAGAGCACTTGCCCATCTTTTAAGAATATACAGAAGAATGTACTTTCATATTTACAATATCGGCACATGAAATTAAAATACCTTTGAATAACCCAACGGTTTTATACCCTATGGAACAGAGTAATGGGTAGTCAAATAGGGGGCAAAAATGTACACAAAGGGTCAATCGGGCCATTTAAAAAAAATCATATAAACTGCATGGAGATGTCCAATCCATGTAATGTTAGCCTTTAAGGTGACAGCGACTCGATACCATAACACCAATATACATGTTTATACACAACGTGTAGTAAGTACAACATGTACCGTGGTTTATGTGGGCTAACTGTGCTTTACACAGAGATTATTGGGGGCAATGTGGATACTTTGGCCTGTAGGTTTGTTAGTTTTGAAGTGTTATTACCGGTGTCATATTGGAAATGGACCCGGTGGAAATATGTACCCGGGATCCATTTTCCACTGGACACCGGTATTAAGAATATTTTAAAACGCCAGAGAGTAATTAGGTGCACAATAAACTACACCCATAGCATGCCAGGCAGACAAATGCCTACTATAGTAGCCATTAATAATAAACAGGCTATATAAAGCTTTGCCACATCATTTTAATTTGACCTTGAGTGACCTTGAACCGTCAGTCATGTTCTGTTATTGCAAGGAGGAATAAATTACAGTAATTGTGACAGCGAATACAATATAGAAAAAGCAAGTATACCAGGGATGACTATTTGAAACCATGTAACTGAAAATCATTTGTGAGGAGTCCAGTTATGTCTACAGAGAAACCTGTCTTTAAGACCACCTGAGAAATATGGACAACCAGGGAATTACGGATGGCTACCATGATCACCTTTATAGCAACACAGTACCTAATAGGTGCGCATGCCCCTCCACCAACAAATTTTATACCACACCAGCTAAAGGGTAAATTCATAAATGTCTAGTAAAACCTCAGAAGCTCGTCAAGAAACAGTAAGGCATATTTGGGTCTGTTTGGCCACCGCACATGGCATTGTCCTATATGCCTCTTCTTTGTAAGCATTACTAGTATAGGTTTACATGAATGGTTCCTGTATGCATGTGTACATATACATCAATGAATTGTA
>JAAUYG010223173.1_pt1 | contig 18980 bp, 18 predicted proteins | sample 7278091 | NCBI WGS metagenome assembly JAAUYG01 (sample SAMN14350201, study PRJNA611818) | marine sediment metagenome | isolation source: surface marine sediment (0.6m) | place: French Polynesia: Moorea | collected 2018-08
ATTGCTATTACACATTCAAACTCCTATGTGAGGTGTCCATTGCAGCATAAATTTTACCTAGAAGGGTGTTGAAGGTCAAATCAAAGGTCAGCAATTACCTTATGTAACTGCATAAACTCCAGCAGGTGCCATATTGGATTAATTACAGCTGCACCATTTCATTCGAGCCTGGCTGACCTTGAAGGGTCAATTCAAGGATTCTGATAAGGATGTATCTTATTGCCAACCGGGATGCCCCCCTCGCGTTGCACAGCAACCGACTGTCTAGTTAACCATGATGTCAATCCAATCAGACGAGACCAAGAAATCCGGTAAGCGCCTGGTCGGAGACGTAGATTATGAGGCATGTAAAGCCGTGGCATCCTGGATCACTCCAGTTCCTGGTGGCGTCGGACCGATGACAGTGGCTATGTTGCTTAGCAACACAGTTGACAGTGCCAAAAGGACTCTTGCACAGCAGGTATGATAAAACGTTCATGTACATGTAATGTAAACATCCTGTAAAGCACTACTAGCAACTGAAGTCTTGTAAATATCATACCGTATATGTCCAAATAGAAGCACAGTGCGCAGGCTTTGGTGCACGTCTTTTAATTTCAGTAATAAGCCTGTCGTCTGGTACCTACAATACGCGTATAAACAATAAACAGGAACCACATGGACCTTTGTTTACAAAGAAGTGGTGATTTGTGCATGTGTGTTGTCAGCCAAACAGACCGGAATATCACTCGAATTTTAATGTTTTTTGATGATCTTTTGATATTTTTTATTATCAAGCATTTGGTGTGAATTTGATGTGGTATGTTGGTTGCTGGAGGGGCTGGCGCATCTATTAGGGACTGCGCTTGTATAAGGAAATATACTATATACAGAAAAGTACTTAAAGAACTATGCACTTTAGATGGTCTGTTAGTGGCCACTCTGTACAGAAGCACCCTCCCTAACGTGGCCGATAATTCTTTGCAGCTGCTACTATGAATGGACTAAGCTAATCTCTTAGAAAAGCAAGCCGCAGTAATGTTGCTACATCTTCTATCTTGATGGATAGGTAGTTGTAGTGGAGTAGATCTTGTATATTGTAGGTGGACTCATAAAGAACCCACCAATAAATCGGATGTTCCCTGCTCCTATACTGCAATAGTGTTCAGAGTTCTCAGTTGGTTTTCGTCTCTTTGTTTCTCAGTCACCTGAGTGGAAGATCAGATATCTTCCTCTGGCTCTGAAATCGCCTGTTCCAAGGTATGTCCTACAGGAATAATGCGCTTGCTATGCAAGGGTTGCTTTCAGTAAATTTGAAAGATCGAGACCGAACAAATTTGTGCGTTGCAAGCAGCAAAGGTTCCACGTGCAGTATGCCACTTCCAAACAAACTAAAGTGGTAATACAACTGTATATTGCATCCAAATCAGTGCAAGCAAATACATGTAACTCTTTCCACATTGTACATTTGTTTGAGATATGAGGCATTAAGTATTTGTGGCATGGCTAGTGCTATTGAAAAAAGGATACAGTATTCCCTCTGTTTTACAACCCTCTATTTTAAGACCACTCTTGATTATAAGACCGCTTGATTTGGTCCCAAATAGCAATTTTCTGTGTTAAATGACTTTTATTTTAAGACCACCTGCAATATAAGACCATATTTTCTTGGTCCCATGAATGGTCTTAAAATAGAGGAACCACTGTATTGTTCTCTGTGCATGTATATGCTTGGCAAAACACAATGTACAAAGTTTTCTGGACACGTATTACTAATTGAATAAAACAAAACAATTATGGTGAAAGCTCTGTATAGAAGTGTGTTTTAATGTCTTCGCTGTCTCTGCAGTGATATTGAGGTCGCCACAGCACAAATCCCAAAAGACGTGAGTGAAGTAGCCCAGGAGGTGGGACTTCTCCATGCTGAGGTGGATATGTACGGCAAGAAGAAGGCCAAGGTTTCCCTTAGTGTGCTAGATCGACTGAAGGACTGTCCCAACGGCAAATACGTCGTGGTCACAGGGTAACTTCAATATGTGCAGTGAAAAATGAATTAGGGATTTGTAAGGGACTAGGGTAAATGTTCTGAATGCAGAGATAGTATTAATTCTCAGATGCATCGCTATATGTATTTGTAGAGCAAGAGACGAAGTAACTACCCTCAATACCAGGCGGTGCTTATTTCTGCGATTGGTCTTTCTGTTACTACTGTAGGCACTGTGTGGCCTGACAGGTATCACTGTGACACGAAAGCTTTACACATACCCATTCTAAGTGATGTGGCTGTAGGTGTGTTTGAAAGTCTTCTCAGTGCAAACCTGGAAGATTTCCTTCCCTGTTAGATAGAGCATGTAATGATATGTGGCGGTTGAGAATATTAATCTTAAATGCAAGGAACAACTGAGTCAGACAGCTTTGATGGATGTGTGTGCTACATTTTGATAACTAAACACAAAGTTGTTTAAAGATATACATACATTGAATACTGTATATTCAGAATTTCCAAGCACAAATTTGAATGATTGCCGATTGTTTATAGGGTGAAACTAGGGCGTTACCAACTCATACTTATCCATTTCACACATGCAATGGATTGGCACTCAATAAATAACCAATAATAATAATAATAGTAATAGTAATAATAATAATGTTCAGTAGCCTGTTGTGAAGTACAGAGAATTCTGTTGTTTACCATGTGCTGTCTCTGTCCCAGTATAACACCGACACCACTGGGAGAGGGGAAGAGTACCACAACCATTGGTCTCACACAGGCAATGGGGGCCCATCTCAAGAAAAACGTCTTCGCCTGCGTTCGACAGCCATCTCAGGGACCAACGTTTGGAATTAAGGGTCGGTACTGGATTGTATGTTTCTACTGGGATGTCAGTACAAAGTAACCCTAGATAGGATTCTTAATTTCAGAAAGAATTGCCCTGCAGATCAGGATTTTGTTGTGTTTTTACATACTAGAGTTTGAGCAATTTTCTTTTGAGCAGAATATCTTGTCTATCACAAGCTTTACGTACACTGAATAGAACTCTGGTAGGATAATTTATGGTTTTGGTCCAACTTAAAAAAACTGATGGGGAAATTCAATAACCCCGATGTCTGGCTCTCTTCTTTCATTGAAACGGTTTTCTTTGTCATTTATGTGATAGGATAATAATAATAATGATATGTAACTCATATTGCACATATCCTTGTTGAATGCTGAGACAAACTCAAAGCCCTTTCATATGTGATTAAGCCTGGCAGTCCTGTGCACTCTAGCATTCACTCAACTTCCTGGGAAGCACACAACCGTATGCATGCTTCAAGTGGCAATGGATACCGGCAATTAAAGTGCAATTTGGAGGGTACTTCCTGATGATCCTGATATTAATGACATGTTTGTGCCCTTCTGTATGTAGGAGGAGCAGCCGGTGGAGGGTACTCCCAGGTGATCCCAATGGATGAGTTCAATCTTCACCTGACTGGTGACATCCATGCCATCACGGCAGCCAACAATCTGCTGGCTGCCGCCATTGATGCCCGACGCTTCCACGAGCTGACTCAGACAGACCAGGCGCTGTACGGGAGACTCGTACCCAACAAGAAAGGCCGGCGCGAGTTCTCCAAGATCCAGCTGACACGGCTCAATGTGAGTGGGTTTACCAGACAACAGCAACAGTACATTAGTCCCTCTCTAATAGGGCAACCTTATTTGCCAAGAAACCATGACCAGATTAGAGAGGTGGCCTTTGGTGAAGGGGTGAAGTAAATACACTGATAGTAGTAGAGGCAAAGTTTTATGACCTTATTAGAGAGGGTGGCCTCTGTTTAGAGTGGCCACTAAGAGAGGGACCACTGTACATAGTAATGACTGCTTCATGTGTTGATTTTACTCGAAGTGTGTTTTGGTAGTGAAATGATCAGTAATTACACAATAACGGGTGAGCTGCAGACCCCTTTCGTCCAAATTTTACTAAATATTCTTCACCGAGCTTTTCAATTTGGACAGTAATATTAATCTACCGTAAATGCCAGCACATATTTTTTTTTAAGAACTGTCCAGCATAAAGTGTTCTGAAACTTTTTTTTCTCATGGCAACTCCTTATTCACACCGCATTAACATTTAAGTACAGGATGTGCTTCCAACTAAAGAGGAACTTGCATCTCTGAATATTTTCCTAGAGAATGTACCTACATGTATTTTTCCGAAAATTCTTGTGATTTTCCAGAAAGCAGCAGGCATAGCAACAACAAAAAAAAAAACATTGTCTCTCTAACCAGACACATTGTGTTATTGTGAACAGATACAAACTGCTAAAAACCACTTGTAATTATAGAAACTAGGGATCACCAAAACCAACCCTGATGAGCTGACAGAGGAGGAAATTGGTCGTTTCGCCCGTCTTGATATCGATGTGGATACCATCACGTGGCAGAGAGGTAGGTTGGGGGTAGATGGGGGGGGGGGGAATCCCATTTGATGCATCCATGACACAATCAGACACTGTCGCAATCATAAATTTCTCAGGATACAGTCGTCCCCCTCTGCTAAGGACATCCTTCTGGCAAACAATTCTGTCCTTATTAGAGAGGTGTCCTTTGGTAAGAGGGAGTATTACATACATTCATAGTACTTCCTGCCAAGAATTGAGTGTCCTTTCTAGAGGGGTGTCCTCTGCAGAGAGTGTCCTTTAAGAGAGGGACTACTGTATCATAATCCTTGTACATGTGTAAGATTCCGGCAGATGAGGTGATCGCGTTTTCAGATGACCAGAATTGTTCGCCACAGAAAAGAAGTATCTAAAACATTTTGCAACTTGGCTATGTTTGCTGCCATATATAAAATTTCCGGTTACTAAGTTTGCTGTCATTATTCATAAGGGGCCAGTTTCTAGGAGACTCTTTTAAGTCTAGAAATGAACTCCAGTTCTCTGATCATCTTCAAGTTGGTAACCAGCGTCTTTTCCATGCCTAAGAACAGTTTTTGTTGAACTTTACATATCTCTAGTAACCAATCCCATGTCCCCCCCCCCACCCCTTTTCACAAAGGATGTCATATGATAAAAATGTTATTGGACTACAGCATGAGATAATGCATGTGTGTGCCTTGCCAGGAAAAAAAAAAAAACAAGACAAAAATAGATACATTGTGTAAATGTAATAAACACACATATGTAGTCTTAGATGTGGAGAATTTAGCAGAAGTGGCAGTCTTGTATGGTAAACACTACTGGCTTTTCCTGATCATAGTCTTAGAGTTAAATGTTGCCAGCAGGGTGCTTGAACAAGGTTACTGTAATATTATATAATATAATATTATACAATATAAGACAACCTCTTTCAGTGATGGACACCAACGATCGATTCCTCCGCAAGATCACCATTGGTCAGTCGCCAACAGAGAAAGGACACACACGAGAAGTATAACTACCTTTCCTTAAGATTTTTAAATTTGATCGTTTTGTCTGCTACTGAAACTTTGATTTAAAATGTGTCAGATATTGCTCTGGTCTCCTGGTCATCACTACCAGGGCTAGTATTACTGGTACAGCTGCTGGTAGTACCATTACCACTACTATTTACTGCTGCAGCTACTACTACTACTACTACTACTATGACTGCTACTACTGCTATGACTACTACTACTACTACTACTACCCAGTACTGCTACTACTACTACTACTACCCACTACTTCTACTTCGCCACTGATAACAATTAGCAGTTGAAGCGGCGCTATATTAAGTGAATAATTTGTATTTGTACTACTACTACCAATACTACACTACTACCAATACTACTATTACTAATACTAATACTTGTATTAGAAATACAGTGGTCGCTCTATTTTAAGACCACTCATGGGACCAAGAAAATGTGGTCTTATATTACAAGTGGTCGTAAAATGAAGGTACTTTGTAATTTAAACCACAAAATTGCCCTTTGGGGCCAAATCAAGCCGTCTTATAATCAAGGATGGTCTTAAAATAGAGGGTTGTAAATAGAGGGACTGCTGTAATAGTATTGCCATTAATACTGCAACCACCACCACTACCCACTTGTGAATATGAGACATTTGTATAAATTTGAACCTTAACCCCCCTCCCTCCAGTGCCAGTTTGACATCACCGTGGCCAGTGAGATTATGGCGGTACTGGCCCTGACCACCAGTCTTAGTGATATGAGAGAGAGACTCGGCAATATGGTCGTCTGCAGCAGTAAGGCAGGAGACCCCATCACAGCCAATGATCTGGTGAGCCATGATGCCTTTTATGGTACATACAATGATTTTTTTATAACCCTCACTTTTCGTAACCTCTGTTACTTTAAGATCACCCTGGAAGAGAAATAATGTTATGGCTGTTGGTAGTTTACTTTAACTGTGCTTCCAATTTAAGATAACAGTTATTTCCAGACCTCTTGCAAGTCAAGACAATATTATGGAACTGCTCCATTGATCTGCTTTATATCGTAGTTTGTAAAAAAATTACACACGTTTTTGTCACTCAGGGTATTAGTGGAGCCCTAGCTGTGCTGATGAAGGATGCGATTCGACCAAATCTTATGCAGACACTGGAGGTAAAATAAAATATTTTACTTTTATCCATAGGGAATAGAAATTATGTATTAAGGTGGAAATTGGCTGGAGATTATCACTGCACAATCTTGAACAACAGTGCTGGGTAATTAAAATTCCGGAGGATGCTAAACTTCACAAAGTTGAGGCAATGTGCATTGAACAATATTTCTGTGGCTGATTCTTTGATCTGAATTGGATTGAGGCAATGTGCATTGAACAATATTTCTGTGGCTGATTCTTTGATCTGAATTGGATTGTAGTTTGTAAAAGTTAAACATGTTTTTTTCATAAAGAGTATGGTATGTTAATGGAGGTCATGCCTAAACATTTGTTGTACAGTGTGACCCAGCATTAACATTAACATGTAGATGATGTAAGTATAACACTAGGAAAACGTTTTATTACAGTATATCAGAACACGTTACATTTAGCAAACTTTATGTGGAAGTCGTATATCTGCAGGGTAACCCAGTGTTTGTCCATGCTGGACCATTTGCGAACATCGCTCACGGCAACTCATCTATCCTGGCTGACAAGATCGCCCTCAAGCTCGTGGGCAAGGATGGATTTGTTGGTAGGTAGCAGGCATTCCTGTGATGCATCGAGAACTTTCACAGCAAACCGTGGGTCGGACTGACTTGACTTATACCTTGGCTCCTTCAAGAGCCTACAGACCAGTCGCCCATTTACTGCAAATACGAAAGTGTTAAAACCAACAACAGCAACAAGTTTCATATGTGCTTTAGGACTATCCCCATTAAAAACTATGGGGGGGTGGGGTGGGGGGGACCTGAAACATTTTCAGCCTCCCCTTGCCTCATATTTCAATCCCACCACCCCTTACAACATATTTCATTTCTTCTTTCTTCTCGCCATACACATTTGTACTGTGATGCATTGTTCCGCACCCCCCTAAATTCTGTTGTACCCCCCCCACAACATATTTTCAAATCTTTTCAAGCCCCGCCCCACACCCCACGTTTTTTAAATGGGATAGCCCTTAGGCAACTTGATTATCAAACAAGATCTTGAAAGCAAAGAAAACAGTTTTCCTTCTCTATTCTCATAAATGTGTGTCAATAATATCTGTATGGAGTCGTCTGTATGCTTTCAGTGACTGAGGCTGGCTTTGGAGCAGATATTGGAATGGAAAAATTCTTCAACATCAAGTGCCGGTACTCCGGTCTGACTCCCAGTGCGGTGGTTCAGGTGGCTACAGTACGTGCTTTGAAGATGCATGGAGGTGGACCTACCGTCACAGCAGGGGTCCCGTTACCTGCTGCTTATACTGAGGAGGTACACCTACATAGAGTCTGCTACTAGGCCACATACTTTTTGTTAACATGTCGGAGACATTTTACTGTCGAGCTGGATATCATTTCTGGCTGCGTTAACAGAAGGTCAGAAACACGCCTGATAGTAATGCCACTGTCATAACAATTATCTAGGTCACAATTCTTGAAAATGCTAATAAAGTCTATTGGTGACTTAAGTCAAAACTTGGACTTAGTATTTTTGAGAACATTAATTATACCAGAAGAAAGTGTTACAAACGACTAAGTATGTGTGAGTCAATGTAGGAATAATTTCACAAGGTATTCTTAAACAATTTTAAAAGACTTGTGTATGTCTTTTGCAAAAGACATGCTAGTACTAGAAAGTTCTTGTGAAAAGCAACATTCCTGGCCACAGGTAAATGGAATGTTCGCAGCTAGGAAGACTTTTAACTTCCGTTACTGGCATGCTATCTGTTACAGAACTTGGAGCTTGTAAAAAATGGCTGCTCTAACCTGCGTAAACAGATCGGCAATGCCAGGAAATTTGGCATTCCTGTCGTGGTAGCCATCAACTCATTTGCGTGAGTACTCTGAACTGCAGTATGTGTACAAGCATGCTAACTTTCCATGGTTGTAAGCCACATTTTTCTTCAAAAGGCTGCTGCTTGTAGTCTTAAGTAGTGTGAAAAAGATTGTTGCTCACAATTAATGTGTATAACAGTCCTGCCAAGCAGCCAAAAAAAAAAATAATCTCTGTCAAAATAATTACGCAAAATTTCTCATCCATTTCAGCTGTGATTCATGGGACACAAATTATGTCAGTTTACTTGTCGTTTAGTCTGACAAGATCCTAATCCTACACTCTAAACCTTCGGCGTGCCAGAGGTTAAACTGAAACTGGCACTTAGACGGGTGATATCTTGGCTTAAGTACAATGCAACCTTGTTGGGTTGGTTTTATACTCTCAGAACATGTATAATAGTTTGTGCTGCTGCTGCTGGATAATAATATAATTTGTTAACTTAGATGTATTCTGTCAAAGTCTTTGTTTGTAACTGCCTACCGTTTGGTCTCTGGATCTTTATCCAGGACTGACACGCAGGCTGAGCTGGAGGTAGTCCAGAGTGAGGCTCGTGACGCCGGGGCATTTGACGCAATCATATGTAACCACTGGGCAAAGGGCGGTGCCGGAGCCACCGACCTCGCTGTTGCCGTGGAAAAGGCCACTAACATGCCCAGCAACTTCAGCTTCCTGTATGACTTACAGGTAAAACACATGACAGCTATGGCTGGTGGGAAATGGATGATAATGCCAAAATTATTATTTGCCTTTAATTTAATGCACTATAGTATTGTGTATGTAAGCTATAGTGAAGCTTGTATATAAAGAGCACTACAGGGACCAACAAAACGTGGTCCTTATACACACTTCGTCTTTATATGGAGGCTCAATAACACGGAAACTATACTCCTGGGGACCTGTAAAATGTGGTCTTTATAAGCAGGTGGTCTTTATATACAGGTGGTCTTCAGAGCAGGTGTGACTGGTGTATAAGAAAATGGGATCTGACAGTTATTTAAATTAAAAAGTGTAAAAGATGTTTGCAAGAAAATATGCCATATTATTTATAGTTAAATGCAACTTAAAAGATATATATATATATCAAATATTTAGGGCATATCAAGTTATTGTGTTAGCATTAGATATTTATTTCTGTACAATATGTACACTCTAATCAGAACTGTATACTCTCCCTGCTCAATTTTCCAGCTTCCATTGGAATCGAAAATTGAGATAATCGCCAAGGAGATATATGGGGCTGATGGGATAGATATCTTGCCTGAGGCTCAGCAGAGGCTGGCGCTGTACAAACGACAGGTAAAGATTTACACCGCTCGCTCAGGATTAATCGGTGTTGATCCAGTATTTCCAGTCGTACACACAATAGTGGATATCCTAAAGCAGCTGTATTATAAATGTGTCCTATTTGTTAAAACCCATTGCTTGCACAGGGTGTTAACTTTCAGTTATAATATTTTCTCAGCATGACAACTTTGCTGCATTTGGTTTGTTTACTACAGATGCAGAGATCTCGAACTTATCATTACAGTGTACAGCATACCTTGTTTTGTCAGTTTGCTCTGTTTGGCTTTATATGGAACTCAACTACCTGTGTTAATTCATTAAAATCAACAAACTGGACAGGTACACTGTCGCGTTTATCCAGAAGTAGCCAGTGTTGATCCTACATCTTCAGGTGTCCCAATCTTGTGAGCTTTGCCTTTGGTATTTTTGCAGGGATTTAATGACCTACCAGTGTGCATGGCGAAGACTCACCTGTCACTGTCCCATGACCCGACTAAGAAGGGAGCCCCCACAGGTTTTATTTTGCCTATCCGGGATGTGCGTGCCAGCGTTGGTGCAGGGTTCATATACCCACTTGTAGGAACGGTACGTAGTCGGTTTGTTTATCCTCCAACAGACATAAGAGTGGGCTAGCGCTACCCATTAGCCACATACTAGCCAAATGCTAAAAGAATTCCCATGTGGCTAAAGGGATTAGTTTGCTTTTAGCCACAGTGGCTAAACCTTTACCTCGTACATCATATGTAGTTTACATGAATCAATACCAGTACTGGTATATATGATAGCTGTCATTTAGATTATTTGGATGGCTAATAAGAAATTAGCCAAATGCAGGTTGTTTAGATCTTTTATCCAAATGCAATAGTTGATGCCTGTTACAAACACTGATTTTTCGTGGCTCAGCACACTTACTTCTGGCTAAAAGAAAAAATTTCCTTTTAGCCACAGTGGCTAACCAGAAAAATTCCCTACTGCTAGCCCAGATGAGACACCTTTCTAGTAATGGGCAAGGTATCTACTGTTAACATTTTGACGAAAAGTGTTACAGACTGCTGTACATACATGTATTCATTTTGGCCATTATTACAAAAGTTAATTCATTATTACACCTTTATATAATAATTGTAAACTGTAAACTGCAGCACTTACCACTATGAAGGTAGTGTTACATGTTGCTGTATATTCATGTATTCAGTTTTGAATACTGATAAAAAAAAATCTTATTTAACCTTTAAAAGATGTTAAAAAGAAGAAGAAAGAGAAAATTCTATGCATGTTAATTGTTTCAAAATTTTATTTTCTGGTACCTACTGGTATGGTAAACCAAGTCATTTTGTGGGGGTATGAATAGGGAGTATTTTAAACCCCTTGGCGGGAAAATTTTCTGAAGATACCCAAAAAAAGGAAGCGCGAAAACGGTAGAAGCGCGAAAACAGGGGCATCTCACGATTGGCGGAGCTTTTATTTGTCGCAATATGATTGGCTAGAGGGTAGTCATATGACCGGGGTAGTTCGGCTTCCGAATGAAACCGATTATTTATACATGTACTGCGAATTTGTGGTGCCAAATACTCTCTTTTTGATGTGAACATTGTATATTTTTTCTCTCTCTAGATGAGCACCATGCCAGGACTTCCGACACGCCCTTGTTTCTATGACATCGACCTCAACCTGGACACTGAAGAGGTGACTGGTCTATTCTAACATGGCTGCCGAATTCCGCAGTCCGTGAAGAACAAAATCTTGCCTCAGGATTTCCTGTGTAGCACCCACCAAAGCTTTCTGTTGTGTAGCTACTCTTTAACATTAAAGCGAACCACGGCATGTATTTAGGGTCTTTGTTACGGTCATTTTGAGTTCCATTTGCTCTCCTACTTATATGTATAAACATTCTTTCCCCTGGTACAGTGGACCCTCTCTTCTGAGAGACCAGTCTTTCAACTGCAAATATACGGTTTCTTAAAGCTAGATGGCCCCCTGTGACTGGTTCAGGTAGTGGAATTTGAAACAATTTGCCAGAAATATAGGACTTTTAAAGACTTGTGATCTGTTAATGCCGATGTAATCACTGAACACAGACTTCACTGTTTGTACATGTGTATTGGAAGTGAATCTGAACAGTAATTATATGTTTACACACAGTGTATCGATTTCGTAGAATCTGGTAGAAGCTAGCACCTTGTTTAATGTAGCTCGCTTACTCAGCAATGTACTAATATATTGGTACCTGAAGATCATTTTGCAGACCTCATTCTTGAGAACATGAAGGTTTTAGGAGGATATAAATGTATGCAATTTTCTCAAATGACTTGTTTGAATGGGTTGTGTACTTAAGAATTTCAAAGAACCTCATACCCATGCATTGTTCTTTACCTGGAGTTTGTAACCAACAAGGCATGAAGTACAATAATGGCCTGTCTTTAAGAGAAGAAGTACCGTAAAAGATTGTATTTAATCAGAGAATTGTTGTCTTAATCAGAACACACATTGCTAAATCTGTACAAAGGTTCAAGGACATTTATTCTTTACCTTTCTTTGTTCACCTTTTACAACCCGTTAGCAGTTTATCAGTAAAGCCCTCGACACCTCATGTGAATTTCCTCCGACAGAATATGTGCAATGCACTGGACTTGCGTTATTACATGTACATCTAGGGTGGAGCAAGACAGATTAGCTTGGTGAGAAGCGTTTGAAAAGAAATATTGATAGGATAATAAAGTTCTTTCTATGCTTATCTGCCAAGTCTGAATTCGGCATGTAAAAGTGCCTTTGTTCTGTAGAAATCAAGCAACATTCCATAAAGTTATAGTGGCTGACAGTATGTTCCTGACTTGCAGAGCCACCTTGTGTGGAAGACCACCAGTATTACAAACACTATGTGCAAATGGATTTCTGCCTGTGTAACGTGTGGTTTAAATTTGTATCTTAAGGACTTGTGTGAAATGGAAGTAATCAGTATTGCTTACTACATGCTTTGGTGAACACTTTTTATTTTGCACTAAATATATTTACATCATTGGTAGATGAACAAAACTTTACACCCTACTATTAAACACATCATGCGTTCCCATTACTACATGCATTTTAGAATCTTGGTACTTTATAAAAGTGACCGCATGATTTAGTTAAGTTAGGAGATGTGTGTTTATACAACGCAATACGAATACATGTGCCTTCATGCATCGAATCTATGACAATCGTGCACATAGACGCCAAGAGATGAAGTGCTTTTTTCTCTTCCATTATGAGATTAAATTCGACGTACTGAATTCTGTGTAAAAACTGCCACAGTGTACATTTTAAATCTTGTACAAATTCGTCAATAAACAGAATGTTAATTGTCACTTATACTGTTTATGTAGCGGGCTAATATTGCAGAGTACATCTTGGGTGTTTTCACTGTGATTTATTGGCATGACATTCACTGCAGTAAATGGCAAACATAGTATGAGGGTACATGATAAAATATACCTCATGTGTGCAAAACATTTGAAGTGCAAAAATAGTATATGTACAAGTCTTGAAAAATACAAAACTCAATAGATTAATGAACACATTCTCTGGTTTATGAATGCATGCAATAGGCAAATGATTTACATTTGTCCCCATTTTTCAAGACCACCCAAGGACCATTAAAATGTGGTCTTATACTGCAGGTGGTCTAAAATAAGTTCAATAGTATGTACACAAAATCACACTTTGGGACCAAAATCTGTGGTCCTAAATGCAAGGTAGTCTTAAAATAGTCTTGTAACATTGAAGGACCATTGTACATTGTATGGACAACAAGTTAATTTGGACTCAAATTTTAATTTAAACATCAGGCTTAGACTGTAATATCAATGTTCAGATGCCCATACCCTCCACCCGTCAACCTCTGTCGTGTTTTAAAGCCTCTTTCACGCTAAGCTTCGCCAGCTTTTCCTGATTGGCCAGAACAAACTCCTTGACGTCCTTGGGGTTATACCTGTAGTAGTTCCTCAATGCCCAGCCAATGGCCTTCTGTATGAAGAATTCTTTCTCGTGTGCACACTGTAGACAGTAGCTGAAACAAGGCATGGGGACACTGAATTTTCAACATCCTCAAATACTTGATACCATAACAATCAGTAAGATGTATTATCTGTCATGGGATTCAGATAAATTCGCAATAGGGATTGCTCAGCCTCCATCACACACAACAACTTTTTTCAAACTGAATACTAGTTGTGCACATGTACAGTAGTCCCCCCCCCCTCTAATACGGCCACCCTATTTTCCAAGAAATTATGGCAACAAAGAGGTGGCCTTTGGTGAGAGGGACAAGTAAATACATTGGTAGTAGTAAGTAGCATCAAAGATTTGTGGCCACATTATAGACAGTGGTTTGGTAAGAGTGGCCACTAAGAGAGGGACCACTGTACTTGATACCATAGCAATCAGTACAATGTATAGCATGATAGTCTGTCATGGGATTCAGATAAATTTGTAATATGGATTGCTTACCCTCCATCACACACAGCCACTTTTTCCAAACCTGAATACTAGTTGTGTACATGTACAGTAGTCCCCCTGTAATGAGGCCACTTGTTTGCCAAGAAATTATAGCCGCATTAGAGAGGTTGCCTTTGGTTAGAGGGAGAAAGGCATTCATAGTAGCAGCGCCAAAAATTTGTGCCCACATTTAGAGAGAGTGGTCTGTTGATAGTGGCCACTTACAGAGAGACCACTAAAGGTGCACAAATTGGCCATGCTAATGTATACATACACAGTAGCAGTAGCAAAGGAGTTTGGCCACATCACTTAAGGACCAAAGAATTGTGGGTGGTGGGCACTAAATGAGGGATCACCCTTGACATGGAATTGTTCCAAATGTTTCGAGACCGTTTACAACCAGTACTGGTTTGTACCTGAAGAGCTTGTCCCTGTCTGTGCTGGCATTCCAGCTGAGCTGATGTAGGATCGCTGTCCTCCGGAGCCACATGTGTTCATTCTGGATCCAGCTATCCATCACTGGAACTAGGTCAGCCGGATATTTCCTCACAAATTCTCCAACCACTACAGACAAAAAAACAGGATATTCCTAGAAAGATTAGTAATTTAGTAGCATGAGATTAAAAAAGACAACTTTCAACTACACCTATATACTACAACTATAACTCATCAACTTTTTCATATGTGCATGGTTTATTTTTCCCATGATGGTTTCATTCCTTCACCTCATTTTCCAAATTTTAACTTCAGATTCATTGTTCCAAGGTCTATTGGATTGTTACATATTTTTACATATGACATCAAACTGTATTAGACACAAACCATGTTGGGAATTTTAGCACAACTTTATGTACCTGACTTGCATACTGGGGTATACATGTACATTTGTATACAGTTTCCAAAAAAACTGTTTTCATCTAGAGTATCGAATGCACGTTTGATCCAAACACTTCCAATACGAACCTCTGTCCACTTCTACCGTACATAACCGATGTATGGAACAAGGCCAAGAAGAGAACATTTGCATACTGGGTAGCAATGTTAAGTACAGTCTATCAAATAGTATGAAAGGGTCAAACCTATATTAAAAGACCACTGCCATGACAGGAGGCTCATTACGTGTGTTTTACAATGCAAGTGAACCTGTCACCACAGACCACCTGTCTTGACAGACCATATTTTTTTATGGTCAATGGGGTTGTCTTTCAAGACAGGTGCTACTGTACAACAGGTTGTTTTGCGACAGTGTCATGCCAATACAGCGTACACCCGTTATATATATATCTGTCCCTGCACTCACCACCACAGGCCAAGATATCCACAGTATCCCACCAGCTCTTTGTAGTTATCAGCTGCTCTACAAGGTCCAGGGACTTCTTGCAGTCCGTGATTCCCTCCCCACAGAGGGTGCTGACGTGTCGCTTGGCCAGGTCTATGGCACAGAACTGTAGCTCTCTCTGTGGTAGCAACCAAAGCTCCCACAGCAGGCTGTGTAGGGTGGGGTAAGACAGGGCAGGGTGGGCTGAAAACACCTAAAGGGGTCCAAAGAAAAAAAAAAGTTTATTAGGATTAGGGGGTAATTATATAAACCCTTTGGGAGGAAAATTTTCCGAAGATACCTGAAAGAAATGAAAAGGCATAAAAACAGCGGCACCTCCTGATTGGCCGAAGCTTTCATACAGCACAACGTGATTAGCTAAAGGGCACATTATAGCCAAGGGTACTGGTTAAGTTTGAATTCCAAATGAAACAGACTATATTCATGTTGTGATTTTGACCCTGTGGTACAGGGCTATTTATTACATGGAGAAAGTGAACACTAATGGGAAGAGATTTTGTTCTCAGTGGTCAGTCATTATTACATGCTATAACAAGACTAATTAACCTTTAGCCAATTATCACTTAATGACAATGATTGATAACCTGTATATGCTTGACTGTCACTCTTAATTGTAAACTAAAACGGAACCACGGATAATAGTTAAAATTCTTTGGCTGTTGGTCCTTTCAGCCTTTATTTGGCATGTGTGCTGCAAAATTAAAGCTGACTCCTACACAATTAAGACAGGGCTATAAACAAAATCGTATAAGTACCGGATACTATTCCAGCTATTCACTTAAGGTAGATATACAACATTTGTACCGGTATAGTGGAACGTTTGAATTACAGACCACCAACAGGCCTGCTCTTGACTGGTCTTAATTTTGAGGTGATCTTATTTCTAAGATTGTTAAACACTATAAATGCAGTTTTGATAAACTTGGGAAACGGACTTAACTCAAAGATTGTTGCGAAGTGAGGTTGTTCTACTGTAATTGGCTAACTAAAGCACAATGTTTTACCAAGCAAACAGCATGAAGAGTTGCATGGGGAGGATATCACCATTTCACAAAACAATCCTTACATCTTTCTCAATTGCTCTTCTGGCTGGAGCCATGATTCCATAAAATTCAAATTGGTTCCTCATATAGCTCGCCATACTCTTCGAATTCTTGGCATTTGCACTGGCAGCATATTTCTGTTGAAGGGCGCTTAAAATTGTCTGGACAACATGGTTCCTTTTCCCTTGGGCTGGCTTCATTTTCTGCTTTGGAGAACGCCCAGATGGGTAGGGAGAAGACCCAATTTGCTCCTTATTACCCCGAGAGATTCTTTGTCTTTTCGAAGGAAACTTTGGCATGGTAATTTCCCTAAAACAATACAAATACATGATAGAGTAAAACATATATATTAACATGTGTTTCTGCTTTCAGTTTCCATGAAAAAAAAAGAACTGCAATTAATTATCTCACAATAAGAGTTGCAATTACTTATCTAGCAATAAGCACCTCATTTCAGTGCTCTCTAATGTGGCCACCCTATATACCGATCTGCAAAGTCAACAAAAAATGGCCATATTCTTTACTGGTACTCCCTTTTTCCAGATCTATGTCTGAGCAAGGAATACGTATATTCTTCTTGTTCTCCAAGTAGTATAAACACTGATAAACGGCGTATCACTGCGTATAGCATGTATAGCAGATACACGTACGGCCCCCGTATTATAAGACAGTCCGTGCTATTAGCAGCATAACCCTTACCTAGGAATGCTACGTTCTCGAAAACCGCTTATATCTTGTATATCAGTATATGGACCTTAAGCTGTCCCTTGTCTTTGACAGGAAAGGCAATGAAAATGCAAGCACAGCAACAATCAATCTTGAGTGATCATGTCAGTGTGCCAGTCAGCTTTTCACGGCGGGCTTCACGGTTGCCGTGCTTGCACTTTCCGCCACCTGGTTATCAGGTTATTGTACGAGCCGGTGACCAGGAGCCGTGACCACTGCCCCGGCGGGGACCACTGGTGTTGGTCCTGTTGCACAGTCTGACAGAGGAATTATTACATACTATTAATGCATACTATTGAAGGCCCTCAATTCATCTGTTGAGACAAAATTACCTCCCTCACCAATGCTCACAGCCCCGGGTCACAGTCAACCCCCGGGCCCCAACCCCAACACATACATTTATCAGTGTATCCGTACGTGAACTGTAACCGGTGATCATAACCGAACCATATAGGTGAACCGAACGGTGGTGCCCTTCAATAAAATGTTAGTTTTCCATTTCTCCGACAGAGAGCGGTACCGATGATCTCCGCAATCGAGCGTAAATTTTGGCGGCAAAATTGGCCATTTTGGCGCCATAATCAGTTAATGTAGCCGTGCGGATTACCTGGTGATAATTTACTTCACGTTCCCGATGTTCATTATATTTATGTATGAGGAAATAATGTGTACACGACCGGTGAGAACCAGAATGGTAACTGCAAGTGTAACTCGAGTCAACATGGTATAACTGTCATAGTGTGAGGCTGCCTAGGTGAAGTCATGTCACCATAGTATACAGGTACGCGGGAATTATCACTGCTTATGCAATGTATAGGCGCGGCAACCTATAAACTGATTGGAACATTCTGTTTCCACAGCGTTCCAAATTCGTTTGATTACTTGATTAAGAAATGGCTTACACTCATGTCACAAGCATTTACTAGTATAGAAACATCCCCATTCATGAATATGCATGCCGAATGCCGGGACTGAATGTGATCCACCAACTGTGGACATGGACCTTTTCTCCTGATACAGTTGATGGCATTACTTTCAAAATTCCATGTATGTATACTGAATGTAATCCATCAACTCTGGACATTAGCCGGGAAACTTTTCTCCTAAAGTCGTTTTATTTAGCTTTTTACACCTTCTTTACACCTTCTGACTTGACCTGATATGATCTGAAGATGATGATGACAGCTTTCGCGAAACTGTTTGAAGATACTGCCCGGGATACTGCCATTTTCCATCCGAAAATCAAACTCAATGGTCATACTCTGATACTTGAAGGAACAATTTCACTGTTGTTTCTGGCCGGAAAACCTGGCTCCTCAAGCCGTCTTGCTACCTTTTTTACACCTTCTGACTTGACCAGATATGATCTCTGGTCAAATCAGAAGGTGTAAAAAAGTAGTAAGACGGCTTGAGGAGCCAAGTTTTCCAGCTATGTTGTTTCATGATATCTTTAGCCAGTTTTTGGCAATATTTTGTGAAAATGGTACCTCTGCAAGCTCTGGTAAGCTAGGTATTATGTTGCGATTTGACTTCTGTTTTTATTGGATTACAGTTTTGAAAGGAACATACTGTGTTTGCATCATACATCATCACCCGGATATCTTAATAGGGCTCCACATGGGTAAAAAACGAAGTGTGACACGGCCACTTTAAAAGTTGTAGAATCCGACGTGAGCTTTGATAAAAACTGTAGAAAGTGACGTCAA
>JAAUYG010152588.1_pt1 | contig 18977 bp, 14 predicted proteins | sample 7278091 | NCBI WGS metagenome assembly JAAUYG01 (sample SAMN14350201, study PRJNA611818) | marine sediment metagenome | isolation source: surface marine sediment (0.6m) | place: French Polynesia: Moorea | collected 2018-08
ATCGCAATGATAATCTAAGTGCCCCTGGCGGCGTTAGCCGCTTTGCGGGATTCAGCATCGGCCTTTTTTCAGTCGGTGCATCGTGAGCCGGCTCTTGGCAGAACCGCAGGGTCCCCGCCCTGCGAACCTGCATACATACTGCGTGTATGCTCCGCTTGCTTGCCGTCTGAATTTTCGTCTTGACATTTTGCAATTACGTCGTTTAGGATTTTTTCATAGCGCTAACCTGACAATTCGAGTTGAATCATCAACAGTTGAATCGGCCATTCAGCGCGACACCACTCGAGCCGGCACAATTCGTACTTTCATCAACAGGTTGGAGCAGGCTTCGAGGGATAGTCTGCTGCCAAATGATGTGCCGTATCTGTTCGCTGAATTCCAATGTCGATATACTGTATAGCAGAATTCTGGTTGGATTGCAGTTGCCGCTTGACAAAGCATTGCGAGAGACATTGTCGGGCATGTGGGGTGTGATATGAGACTAGGACGCATTGGAATCGCGATTGTTGCAGGACTGGCAATCGTATTTGCCGTAATTACCGGCGCACATGCGACGGAAGCAAGGGATGACGCGGGCATTATATCAGACGCCCCGATAATACCTGCGCCGCCCGGGCAGATCAATTCCTCTGTCAATGGCGCGGAGAAATTCATACGCCGGGGAAGATTCAAGGATTTCAATGCGCGTCACAACAACAGATGGAGCGCCAGTTTAAACAAAAAGGACGGCAAGGTCCGCATTCTTTACGGACATCTGTCGCGGCGTTATGCGGGCGATCCAAGCACGGTGGCGCGCGGTTTTTTAAAAGACGCCCATGCGGCTTTCGGAATGAAACCCGACCTCGCGGACCTTAAAACATGGCGCGCCGGTCAAACCTTTAATCGCTACCATGTCAAACTCCAACAGACCTACAATGATATTCCTGTACGAGGGGCCTCGGTCCTGGTGCACGCCAACAATGATGGTCAGGTAACCATGGTCCAAAACGACTACCGCGATACCATTCAGGTGGTCAATCAGAGACAGATTACCCGGGACGCAGCCGCCAAGATCGCCCTGGACGATCTCGAGGCTGAACTTGGCCCCCAAGGCTTCATCGGGGCTGAAAATGCGGAGGAAGTCATTCTGCCCCTTGGCGCCCAGCATCTTTTTATCTGGGAAATCACCATTCCGACAGAAGATCCATTCGGCTATTGGGTTTATCATATCGATGCCGATAGTGCCGCCATCATCTATAAAGCAAACGAGATTGTCGCCTTGATGAATGGCAGGGGGAAAACCTATAAGACCAATAGTGCCTGGCATGAGGAAAATATCAAGAAGGCTAAACTGAAGCACATGTTCACCGCTGCGGAAGGGATCCCCCAGGGTTACCTATTCGGCCTGCATGCCGATATCTACGACTATAACGGGAACGATCCGTTCTCCCCAAATTTGAAGTTTAATTACAATCCCAACCTCCCGGAAGAGAAACCCTGGTTCGATGCCACGACTGCGTACTACCAGATAAATGCCAATTGGAATTGGTGGAACAACTTGGTTCGTCAATATTGGGGACCCAAGTGGCTCATCGGGAGCCTCAACCGCCTGCCAATCACGGCTGTCGTCAATGTGGATGACCTGTGCAATGCATTCTACACCCCGGAATTGGCCGAAGGTCTGCCTGGTTTTGTATTCGGCAATGAGGGCGCCTGTGCAGCCACGGCCGAAGACCTGGTTCTGGACCAGAGCGTCGTTGCCCACGAATACGCCCATGCCGCGATGGACGCCTTGGGTTTTGACGAGCAGTTCGGTGGGCCGGTGGACCATTATGGAAGGGCCATGGGTGAAGGTAATGCGGACTGGTTTGCCTATTTGGTAACCAAGTCGCCGATTTCCGGCGATGTGGCCTGGGCCTGGTCCGGGGCGGGTTATCTGCGGCGACTCGATAATACCCGGGTTTACCCTGACGATGTGGATCACCCCTCGACAGGGCTTCCGCAAGAACACTACACGGGCCAGATTTGGGGCGGCTATCTCTGGGACCTGAGCCAAGTGTTGAATGCCACAGCAAAAAAATTTGTCTACGAGGGCCTTTTTTACTTCACGGCGGAAGGCGGGCACCGCCCCACGCAGCCCGATTTTATGGATGCGATCTATGCCCAGATCCTGGCCGAGCAGGATATGAGCAACAGATATGGTAAGTCGTATAAAATGTCGTATAAAAATTCCGCCAAAGCCTGGGGGTGTATGGCCAGCCGGGGTATCAACGCCGTCCTGCGCGCACCCTACGCGCATTCCAGCGACTATTTCGGATCCGGCCTGCCGGGCAGCGACCAGGTGGCTTATTTCAGCTGGAGTTTTCCCCAAGTAAAAAAAATAAAGACCAAGGGGCAAATCCTCAAGGCCTTCGATACCAACGAATATCCGATCACGGTGACTGAAGCGGGCCGGACCCTGAATGTCAAGGTCAAAGCCAAGGCCGCGAACATGGCGCCGGCAGTCGAAATCTACACCACCGATTCCGCATTCGTGGCAAAAGGTAAATCGTCATCCGATGCAGCCTCGCTTGATTTTCCTGATATTCCGCCCAATGACTATGTTGTCGTGTTGAGTGCCAACAAAGGCGCATATAAGATCGAAATCAAGGTCAAGTAACCCGATATGTTTCGGGGTCGGCTTAATCCTGCGTATCAGGCCGGCGGTGCCACTGCGGTCAATACTTTTGAAGCCGGATGCTTAGCAGGCCGGTCAATATTGACCGTGTCCGTGCTTGGGGGGTCAACTCCCTGGCCTTGGCCACGGCACGATACGAGCATTCCAGACTTCAAACGCTTCGCTCCCGAATATTTTTCAGCTCCCTCCTTTGTTGATACCCAATATTGGCACAACTCAAACTTAATCCGGGATCGGTTTTCGGGTGGCAAGTCGCCACGGCGGGACAGTTTCAGATGGCACAGACGCCATCAATGCGGAAACTGACTCGCTGGACGCTTATGCTTATGTTAGCGGCCGGTGAACCATTGTTACAGCCCCCCCAACCTATCTGTCTTTACGCCACCATCGTGGGTCGCAATAGTGGCCTGCAATAGCGGCTCAAAAGCCTACCGAGTCGGGCGTTGTAAAATCACGGCCCGCTGTCAGTCGGTATTTCCTTATCCACCATGTTTTTCATCATCACGGCATCTTCAAAAGGCGCGGGTGACTCGCAGATGATGGTCGCCTGTTTGCGGTGTCTGCGCAGGGCTTCGAGCAGCGGCCGGAAATCATCCGGCTGCAAACGGAGGTGTTTTTTTTCGCCCTTGGCCGTGTATTCGATGCCGGAGAAATGGGCGTGCAGGTTGTCGGGCAGGGCCGGCATCAGGGCGTCGTAGGCGATCTGTCCCTGCTGGCGGGCGAGGAGGTGGGCGAAGTCGACGGTCAGGCCGCAACCGGTGTCCGCCATCAGCGCCAGCAGTTCGCGGGCGCTGCCGAACTGGCTGGGTTTCCCGGTGATCTCGGGGCACAGGTCAATGTCCCAGCCCGCCCGTCGGATTTCCGCCTGGAGCGTGAGGATCTGGTCGCGGATCAAGCGGTAGGTTTCGCGCGCCGAGCGCTTTTGGTAGAAGCCGGCGTGAAAGACCACGCAGCGGGCGCCCATCAGGTGGGCCCGGTGGCAGCTGTCCAGGATCCGCTGCCGGCTGGCCACGATTTTCTCTTCTTCGTAGGCGGCCAGGTTGATGTAGTAGGGGGCGTGGACCGAGAGCGCGATGCCGTGTGCGGCGGCCTGTTCGCCGACGGCTGCGGCCATTTCCGGTTTCATGCGCACCCCGTAGGTGAAGGCGACCTCCATACAGTCCAGCCCCAAGCGGGCGATTTCGGCGAGGGCCTTCGGGTAGCCCCGCCCGTCGCTTCCGGCCGGACCGATCCGAATCGATGGCGGTTCTGTGAGCGGGTTCACCATGGCTGTGTTCCTATCGGATTCCTCGGGCCGGGGCAATGGCTCAAGGTCTCGATAGACCGCTGGGGTCTCAAATTTGTATTGACAACTTTACCAATAAATGATTTTTAGCGGCTGTCTGAAATGGGCTTCAACACAAAAGGGAAAGCCGAGGTTATGCTGAATCCCCAATCCCCATTGCCGCTTTATCACCAGTTGGCGGACCGTCTGGCGGCCATGATTCGCGCCGGCGAATACGAAGCCGGAGCGCGCATCCCCTCGGAACACCAACTGGCGGCCACCTATGGCATTGGGCGGCCCACCGTGCGTCAGGCCATCGACGTGCTGGTGCGCCGGCGCATGCTGGCGCGGCGGCGGGGTGCAGGCACCTTCGTGCGCTCGGACCCGCCCCACGAGATCGACCTCTTTTCGCTGGCCGGCACCACTTCCGCCTTTGAGCGTCGGGGTCTCGAGGTCGCCAACCGGATTCTGAAGCCCATGGGCCGGCGCCGGGTGCCGGTCGGTCCGGACAACCCCTTTGCCGGTGGTCGGGCCTACACCTATTCGCGCCTGAGCCATGTCGACGGCTCCCCTGTACTGATCGAGGATCTCTACCTGCACGACGAGCTCTTTGCCGGCATCGACGCCGTTTCCCTCGAAAATCGCTCGGTGGCCACTGTCGTGGCCGAGCGCTACTACCTGCGGCCCATTGGCGGCAAGCAGAATTTCAAGATCGAAACGCTCAGAGGCGCGCGCGCCCGCCAGCTGGATCTGCCGCCGGGCCAGGCGGTGCTGGCGGTGAACCGCTGGCTGCATTTTCCAGGGGTGGACAACGCCGTCTACGCCGAGCTTTTGTGCCGAACCGACCGGTTCGTTTTCTCGCAGACAATTGGAGGACTTACCCATGAGTAAATGTGGTTACTACAGCCAATTCGGGGGGGCCTACCTGCCTGAAATTCTGGTGGCCACTTTCGACGAGCTGGCCACGGCCTTCGATGCCGTGAAGGACGACCCCGGGTTCTGGCAGGAGTACCAGATGCTGATGGCCACTTATTCCTGCCGCCCGACCCCCCTCACCCTGGCCGAAAACCTGACCCGTCACTTCGGTGGGGGCCGGATCTATATCAAACGCGAAGACCTCAATCACACCGGGGCCCACAAGGCCAACAACGTGATGGGGCAGGGCCTGCTGGTCAAGCGCATGGGCAAGACCCGCGTGATCGCCGAAACCGGCGCCGGGCAGCACGGGGTGGCCACGGCCACCATGGCGGCCCGTTTCGGCTACGACTGCACCATCTACATGGGCGAGGTGGACGTTGAACGCCAGCGCCCGAACGTGTTCTGGATGGAGCAGCTGGGCGCTGAGGTCGTTCCGGTTCGGGACGGTACGCGCATCCTCAAAGATGCCATCAACGAGGCCTTCCGCGACTGGGTTTCCAACATGGACAACACCCACTACGTGCTGGGAACGGCCTGCGGCCCGCACCCCTTCCCGGAGATGGTATCCCATTTCCAGTCCATTATCGGGCAGGAGGCGCGGGAGCAGATCCTGGCCCGCGAAGACCGGCTGCCGGCCCGGGTTTACGCCTGTGTCGGCGGCGGCTCGAACGCCATGGGAATCTTCAGCGGGTTTATGGCGGACGATGGCGTCGAACTGGTGGGCGTGGAGGCCGGCGGCCGGGGGCTGGACTCCGGAGCGCACGCCTCGCGCCTGTGCTCCGACGATGCGGCCATCGGTGTGGCCCAGGGCTACAAGACCTATTTTCTGCAGGATACCGAGGGGCAGATGCAGGAGACTCACAGCATCGCGGCCGGGCTGGACTATGTGGGCGTCTCCCCGATTCTCTCCCACCTCAAGGAAGCCGGACGGGTGCGTTTCGAGGCCGCCACGGACGAGGATGTGGTGGCGGCCATGCGTCTGACCATCCGCAAGGAGGGGCTGATTCCGGCGCTCGAATCCGCGCATGCCTTTGTCCAGGCCTTCAAGGAGGCCCCGGCCGTGGCGCCCGACCAGGCCTTGATCATCAATCAGTCGGGCCGGGGCGACAAGGACATCTTCACGGTGGCCGATGCGTTCGAGGATCCGGGCTGGCGCGATTTTATCAAACGCAAAGCGGAGCAGTACAAAGCTTGACGGTCTCGTAAAATGCCCGGTATCGGCGTTACGCGTAGCCCTCGTCATGGCAGCGTACCGTAAGTACGCTTCATTCCAAGGGATTCGCAAGCCTTGCCCTCGAACATTTTACGAAACCGTCTTCAAATTGATTATTTGACGAGGCGATCATGCTTGAGCACTACCTGAGGCAACGGCGACAGGAAAAAGACATTCTGCTGATGACCCATATCGTGTTGGGCTATCCCTCCTGGGAGGCGAGCCTTGCCATCGTCGACACCATGGTGGCGGCCGGCGTGGACCTGATGGAACTGCAGATCCCTTTTTCGGAGCCCATCGCCGACGGTCCGGTCATCCTGCGGGCCAACCAGGAGGCCCTCCAGCGCGGGGTCACGGTGGCGCGCTGCCTGGAATTTGGCCGGGAAGTGGCCCGGCGCCATCCGATCCCATTCATCTACATGACCTATTACAACATTCTCTACCGCTACGGCGTGGACCAATTCGTTGACGGCATGGCCGAGAGCGGGCTGCAGGGCGCCATCGTGCCGGACCTGCCGCCCGAGGAGGGCGACGGCTACATGGCGGCGATGGAGAAAAACGCCATGCATCCGATCTTTATCTATTCCCCCACCACGAGTGAGGCGCGTATGCGCTACCTGGCGGGATATGCCCGGGGGTTCGTCTACTGCGTGGCCCGCAAGGGGGTGACCGGCATGGACACGCGCTTTTCGGACGACCTGGAGAATTATCTGGCCCGCTGCCGGGCGGCCACCGACCTGCCCCTGGCGTTGGGATTCGGCGTCAAGGAAAAAGCCGACGTGGATTTTCTACGGGGCAAGGTGGACATCGCCGTGATCGGCACCCAGACCATCCGCCTGGTGGAAACCCAGGGTGTGGCGGCGGTGGAGGCCTTCATCCAGGGGCTGCGCTGACCGGTCGCTTTTCAGGCGCGCGCGTGGGCAAGTATGAACGGCGGCTGAGGCCAGGCCGCCGCAAGGTATAACCACTGGCGCATCGCTGCCGGCAGGCACGGGGCGCGGCATACAAAGGAGGAGAGACGATGGGAAAACGGCTACTGGTTGTGGTGGTGGCGTTGGCGGTGCTGGCGGCGGTTCCGGTTATGGCGATGGAGCCCGTGAAAATCGGGATGATCACGACCCTGTCCACCAAGGCGGGTTATCTCGGCGAAGAGATCCGTGACGGCTTTCAACTGGCCATCGATCAGGAGGACGGCAAGCTGGGCGGGGTGCCGGTGGAACTGCTTGTGGACGACGACGGCCGCAAGCCCGAGAAGGCCAAGCAGATTGCCGACCGCTTCATCAAGCGTGACAAGGTCAAAATCCTGACCGGCATCGTTTTTTCCAACGTGGCCATCGCCGTGGTGCCCAAGGTGGTGCGCCAGGACGTGATCTACGTCAGCCCCAACGCGGGGCCCTCGCTGCTGGCCGGTAAAGGCTGCCATGCCAATTACTTCAACGTGGCCTACCAGAACGACAACCTCGACGAGGTCGTGGGCAAGTACGTGACCGAGGCCGGCTTCAAGAACGTCTATCTGCTGGCGCCCAACTACCCGGCTGGCAAGGACCACCTGGCCGGCTTCAAACGCTACTACAAGGGCAATATCGCCGGTGAGGTCTACACCAAACTGGGCCAGTCGGACTACGCGGCCGAGATCGCCGCCCTGCGGGCCGCCAAGCCCGACGCCGTGTTCTTCTTCCTGCCCGGTGGCATGGGGATCAACTTCCTCAAGCAATACGCCCAGGCGGGGCTCAACCAGACCATCCCGGTCTTCGGGCCGGCCTTTTCCTTTGACGAGCGCCTGCTGCAGGCGGTCAAGGACGCGGCCCTCGGGGTGAAGAACGGCTCCCAGTGGAGTCACGACCTGGACAATCCGGCCAACCGGCAGTTCGTGGCGGCTTTCCGCAAGGCCTACGGCCGCACGCCCACGCTATACGCCAGCCAGGGCTATGACGCGGCCCGTCTTTTGGGCAGCGCCCTGAAACAGGTGGACGGCGACGTCACCAAAACCGATGCCCTGCGCGAAGCCATCCGCAAGGCCGACTTTTCCACCGTACGCGGCCAATTCGCCTTTGCCCCCAACCAGCACCCGGTGCAGGACCTTTACATTCGCGAAGTGGTCAAGGGCGCGGACGGCAAATACACCAACAAGACCCTCGAGGCGGTTTTTACGGATCACAGCAATGTCTACGTCGAAGAATGCAAAATGAAATAGTGCCCGTCCAGAAATGGTCTTTTTGGCCCTGATCGGCGTTCTCCGCGGGTTGGTCGGTTGCGACGTACAAATGTACGCCTCACCGCCAACCCTTGTGCGGCCTTGATCAGGACCAAAAACCCTCATTTCTGAATCGGGCACATGGCGGTTTGGCATGCTTTTATTCGTTGAACAAATTCTGAACGGGCTGCAGCTGGGGATCATGCTGTTTCTGATGTCCGCCGGGCTGACGCTGGTCTTCGGGATCATGCAGGTCATCAATCTGGCGCACGGGTCGTTCTACATGATTGGCGCCTACGTGGGCGCCACCGTGACTGCGCAGACGGGCTCGTTCGTTCTGGGGTGCCTGGCGGCCCTGCCGGCAGCGGCCCTGACGGGCATGGTGGTGGAGATCCTGGTGCTGCGGCGACTTTACGAGAGGGACCATCTCGACCAGGTGCTGGCCACCTTCGGGCTGATCATGTTCTTCAACGAATTGACGCGCATCGTCTGGGGCCGCCAGCCGCTGTTCATGGACGTACCCGCCTGGCTCGCCGGGAGTGTTGAACTGATTCCGGGCGTGCCCTATCCCAGCTACCGGATCGCTGTGATTGCCGTGGGCATCCTCGTGGGCGTGCTGCTCTACCTGCTTTTCACCCGTACCCGCACCGGCATGCAAATCCGCGCCGGGGCCAGCAACCGGGAGATGGCCGGCGCCCTGGGGGTGAACATCCGCTTGCTCTACACCCTCGTGTTCGGCCTGGGAACCCTGCTGGCCGGCCTGGCCGGCGTGATGGCCGGCCCCATTCTGGCCGTGGAATCCGGGATGGGGGAAAGCATCTTGATTCTCACCTTCGTGGTGATCGTCATCGGCGGTATCGGTTCTATCCGGGGGGCTTTGGCGGGTGCGCTGCTGGTGGGCCTTGTGGACACCCTTGGTCGGGCGTTTCTGCCCCTGCTGCTGCGCCTGTTTTTCTCCCCGGCCTACGCCGACGGGGTGGCCGCCTCGCTGGCCTCCATGTCGGTCTACCTGCTCATGGCGGCTGTATTGGTGTGGCGGCCCAGGGGACTCCTGCCGGCCCACGGGTGACGGATTCGTTAAAAGCCCGATAGCGGCGTTGCACGGCGTCCCGCGTCACTGCGGCGTACCGGTGTACGCCTCGTTTCCCGGAACCTGTGCGCCTTGCTCTTGGGCTTTTTACAAACCCGTCAAAGATGTCAATTCAATCGTTCGACAGCAGACGACCTGAACTATAGGCTTTTACTTTGAATACTGTTTGTCCATTTTCTAATGCGGGGAAACAATTCGTGAATCGCAAAACCCTGGCGATTACCGGCGGTGCCATCCTGCTGCTGGTGCTGCCGCTGCTGGCCGCGTTGCTGGACGAACCCTACCTGGTGACCTTGTTCAGCCGTATCCTGATCTACGCCCTGGCCGCTGTCAGCCTCGATCTCATGCTGGGTTTCGGTGGCATGGTGAGCCTGGGACACGCCGCCTTCTTCGGCGTCGGGGCTTACGCGGTCTGCATCCTGTCCGTGCACGGATTCGAGGGCACGCCCGTTCTCACTTGGCCGTTCACGGTCGGGGGCCACGAGAGCGCCCTGTTGCTCTGGCCGCTGGCCGTCCTGCTTGCCGCCCTGGCGGCCGCTGTGATCGGTGCGCTGAGCCTGCGCACCAGCGGGATGCACTTCATCATGATCACCCTGGCATTCGCCCAGATGCTCTACTACTTCTTCGTTTCCCTCGAGACCTACGGCGGCGACGACGGCATGAGCCTTTTTGCCCGCAATACGATGCCGGGGGTCGATCTCGCCGACGACCGGCAGTTTTACTACCTCTGCCTGGCGGTCCTGGCCACATTCCTCTTCTTGGCCCACCGCCTGGTCAACTCCCGTTTCGGTATGGTCGTCCGGGGCTGCAAGGAAAACGAGCGGCGCATGAAGACGCTGGGGTTTCCCACGTTTCGCTACCGGCTGGTCTGTTTCGTGATCGCCGGGGCCGGTGCGGGGCTGGCCGGCGCGCTGATCACCAACCAGACCGAGTATGTCAGCCCCGGGCTGCTGCACTGGACCCGCTCGGGCGAGATTCTGGTGATGGTGCTGCTCGGTGGCATGGGCACCCTATTCGGTCCGGTGCTGGGGGCGGCGGCCCTCCTGCTGATGGAAGAGATGCTTTCGATCTACACCGAGCACTGGATGATCTACCTGGGGCCTTTTCTCATTCTGGTGGTACTGTTCGCCAAGCGCGGCATCTACGGCTGGATTGCGGGAGGCACCGGCAACCATGGCTGACACCCTGTTGGCGACCCGGTCGCTCAGCAAGCGCTTCGGCGCTGTTCAGGCCACGAAGGACCTTACCCTGGAGGTGGCCCACGGCGGGCTCCACGCCCTGATCGGGCCCAACGGGGCCGGCAAGACCACCGTACTCAATCAGCTCAGCGGCGAGCTGACCCCCGACCGCGGCCGGATTTACTTCGACGGAAGGTCGATCACCAACCTGCGGGTGCACAAACGGGCGCAAATGGGCCTGGCACGCTCCTACCAGATCACCTCGGTGTTCGATCACTTGACGGTGCGCGAAAATTTATCATTGGCCATCCAGGCCCACAACGGCCACAGCTTCCGCTTCTGGCGCCGGGCCGGCGACGACCCGCTGATTCGCGGCGCGATCGACCCGGCCATGGCACGCGTCGGCCTGGAACAGCGCAGTCGGGTGCCGGCGGCCAACCTGTCCCATGGCGAGCGGCGGCAGCTGGAGGTGGGCATGGCCTTGTGCGGCCGCCCCAAGATGCTGCTGCTCGACGAGCCCTATGCCGGCATGGGACCGGGGGGCACCGTGGAATTGACGAAACTGATCCGGCGCCTGAAAAGCGAGGTCACCATTCTGCTCGTGGAGCACGACATGGGGGCGGTGTTTTCCCTGGCCGATCGTATTACCGTGCTGGTCTACGGCCAGGCCATCGCCAGCGGATCGCCGGAGGCGATCCGTTGCGATCGGGCCGTGCGCCAGGCCTATCTGGGTGAAGGGGACAATCATCACGGGAATGCTGCATGTTAGCCGTAGCGGGCATCGAAACCTTCTACGGCCCGAGCCAGGCCCTCTTTGGCGTGAGTCTCGAGGTTCAGGAGGGCGAGGTGGTCACTCTGCTGGGCCGCAACGGCATGGGCAAGAGCACCACAGTGCGCTCCATCATGGGGCTGACGCCGGTGCGCGCAGGCCGCATTGTCTTCGATGGCACCGAAATTCACCGCCTGCCCAGCCATGCCATCGCCCGGTTGGGCATCGGGCTTGTGCCGGAAGGCCGGCAGATTTTCCCCAACCTGACCGTTTACGAAAACATGGTGGCCACGGCCGCCAACCGGTTGAAGTCCGCCGCGCCCTATACCCTGGACAGGGTCCTTGCCATCTTCCCCCGCCTGGCCGACCGTCTCGACCACTACGGCAACCAGCTCTCCGGCGGGGAGCAGCAAATGCTGGCCGTGGTCCGCGCCCTGATGACCAACCCCCGGCTGCTCATCCTCGACGAGGCCACCGAGGGACTGGCCCCCCTGATTCGTCGGGAGATCTGGCAGGGGCTGACCCAGCTCAAGGCCAACGGCCACGCCATCCTCGTCATCGACAAGAATCTGGACGCCCTCATGCAGATCGCCGATCGCCACTGCATCATGCAGAAAGGCCGCGTGGTGTGGCAGGGCCGCACGGACGAACTCGCCGCCGACGAGGCTGTCAAAGCACGCTATCTCGGGGTGTAACGGTGCGGGGAGGCAGCCGGTCGGGCGGCTGCCGGGAAGATCACGCCAATCGGACGGCCAAGTCCCGGCCCAGCCGATGAAGAGGCGGCATCATGGCGGAAGCTGGCCGCCGGCGCCTGAAGCGTGGAACCGTTGCGGGCAGGGGGCATGAACCACGGGGTCGGCAAAGCGGTCGCGGCGTTCCGTCATCGGACACCTTAAATCAAACGGGGCTGTCGAAAGCGCCGGACGACCTCGGGTACGGCCTCGTTTTCCACAGGTCTTGAAAAGAAAAAGCCCTGAACCAGGTCGATATCGAGTTTGCGGATCTTGTCCAGTTGGCTTTCATTTTCGACACCCTCGGCAACCACTTTAAGCCCCAACTTTTTCGACAGTTTCACGATCGTCTTGACGATTTCATAACACTCGGTACTGGTGCCCAGCTTCTGGACGAAACATTCGCCGATCTTCAATTCATCCAGGGGAAGCTGCTGCAGGTAGGAAAAGGCCGAGTAACCCGTCCCGAAATCATCCACCGCCAATTGGACGCCGATGGTTTTGATCGCCTTGATGATCTCGATCGCACGCTCGGAATCATCCATTAGCACGCTTTCGGTCAGCTCGAGCTTCAGATTGGCCGGTTCAAGATTATTTTCAGCCAGGATGGTTTGTAAATCATCAGTGAATCCCGGCTGCAGAAAATGGCAACCGGCGATATTGACGTTCAGCACGATCTTCTCGAATCCCGCAATGTGCGTCTGCCATTCTTTCAATTGACGGCCGGCCTCATGCAGGACCCACTGCCCCACCTGATTGATGATGCCGATCTCTTCGGCCTTGGGGATGAATTCCGACGGCGGAAGCAATCCGCGTTCCGGATGGTTCCATCGAATAAGGGCCTCGAACCCACTGAGTGTCTGGTCGCATGTCTGGATGATCGGCTGGTAATGCAGCCTGAATTCAGCTTTCTGTATCCCCAGCCGCAATTGATTTTCAAACTGCAGCGCCGCGACGGCTTGCTCCAACATGTGCGCATCAAACACCTGCACGCGCCCACCACCGCGTTCTTTGCCGTGTTCCAGGGCCATTTCGGCATCGCGCAGCAGATCATCGGTGGAATTGAAGAAATGGCGCTTGATGACGAGACCGATGCTGACCTGGACGCTGACCGTAATGCCATCGACGACCATTGGTTGCTCCGCTGCGCGCTGCCATTTCCGGGCGGCAGCCACCACCTGATCATCACTCGGGGGGTCTTCCAGCAGAATGGCAAACGTGTCCCCGTCCAGGCGTGCGGTCATTCCGGCCTGCTTGCCGTCGGTCTTCAATCGAGCGGCCAATTCAATCAGAACCCGGTCGCCGACATGGTGGCCATATCGATCGTTGACGCCTTTGAAACTGTCGATGTCGAGCAATAAAAGGGCCAGGGAGCGATCCCTGTCCCGGGCTCTTTCCGTGATGGCCTGTTTCAGGCGGCCCATGAACTGCGAGCGTTCGGGGAGGCCGGTCAGGCCATCGGCGGTACCCCCCGGGGAAGGCGGCGGCCGATCCTCCGTGCGTTTGATTGAGCGCCGCTCCAGTCCGCGTGCGATGGACGCCTTCACCGACGTGAGGCTCAGGGGCTTTTCCAGGTAATCACTGACCTCCAGCCGGATGGCCTCCAGCGAGCTTTGCATACTGCCTTTGCCGGTAATCACGATGGGGATGATGGCGGGAGAGGAAGATTTGATTTCTTTGATGACGTCGAGACCCGTCATATCCGGAAGGCATAGATCGGCGATCAGGATATCGTAGCTCTTGCGCTGCCCCATCTGGATGCCGCTGGCGCCGTCGCTGGCTGAATCAATTTCGAAATCTTCCGAGGCCAGGCCGATTTGCAGCGCTTTGCGAATCGAGGCCTCATCGTCGATGACTAAAATGCGTTCCATTCACGCTCCCCTTTTTGGGCCCCTGCCCTGACTGGCCGTTTGGCCTGTATTCAAGAGCAGTATCTGTGCCAAGGGCTAAGCCGGCGATAAAAAATAAAACTTATTGATTTCAATTGGTTATGAATTGATGTGGCGCAGCGGGGATGGGAGGCGACCGGCTGGTGCGGGCGGGATCTGCGAATATCCTTGCGGAAGGGGGGTCGAATCTTAAATATTTGAAATTATTTTATTTATTTTCTATTTTCCGTGGTGATAATATTCTTATCAAGATGAGAATATTCACCGCTGGCCCATGGACCGGGGTAAAGCCGGGTGCGGATGGCGATCATCCGTGGGCCGGCGTAGGGATGGGCTGGCCGCGGCGCGTGATCCCGCCGGGTTCGATGTGTGGCGGAAAACAGGCGCAAAGGATTCATCTCATTTGCGACCCGTGCCCAGTCCGTATTTCTTGATACGATAGCGAAGCTTGTGAGGCGGCATGTTCATCAGGCGTGCCGCCTCCGTTACATTGCCATGGGTTTTTTGCAGGGCGTCCTGGATGAGGTTTTTGGTTACTTCGTTATAGTCAAGATCGCCTGCCGCGGCTGGGGCGTTGGGCGTGGTCGGCGGGTTCGCATCCAGCATGCCCAGATTGCGGAAGTGATTCAGCGTGAGCCGGTTGTCCGTTTCAACCAGCACGATCCGTTCGATCGAGTTGCGCAGCTCACGCACATTGCCGGGCCAGGGGTATTCCAGGGCAAACGCCTGGGCATCGTCAGCTATTTCTTCGAAATGCTTGTTGAATTTCTGATTGTATTGATCCAGGAAATGCCGGACGAGCGGTATGATATCCTCCGGACGATGCCGCAGGGCCGGCAGGTCGAGCCTTACCACATTGAGCCGGAAAAAAAGATCGCTTCGAAACGTCCCCTGCTCAATGGCCTTTTCGAGGTCGCTGTTGGTCGCCGCAATGATGCGGGCGGACAGGCTGATTTCCCTGTTGCCCCCGACCTTGAAAAAAGTGCGGTCCTCCAGGACCGAAAGCAATTTCACCTGGGCTGAAAGTGGCATGGCGCCAATTTCATCCAGAAACAGGGTGCCTCCGGCAGCCTCCTCAAAACGCCCCTTTTTGCCATCGGCCCGGGCGCCGGTGAACGCACCGCGGGTGTAACCGAAAAGCTCGCTTTCGACCAGGTCTTTGGCGATGGCGCCGCAATTGACGGTGACAAAGGGGCCGGGTCGATCGCTGTTGTAGTGGGTGGCCTTGGCCAGGACGCTCTTGCCGACGCCGCTTTCGCCCGTAATCAATACGGGGGTATCCTGGCTGGCGGAGGCTTTGCGGGCAATGTCGACGATCGCTTTGATCTTTTGATTCTGTCCGATGAGATCGAACTGATATTTTTCGACCCGGGGCTGTTGAATGGATTTGATTTGATTTTTCAAGACCTGGTTTTCGAGCGCGTTATGGATGGTGAGCAGCAGTTCCTGCGAATCGATCGGTTTGACCAGGTAGTCATAGGCACCCTTTTTGACGGCCCGGACAATGGTTTTGACATCTTCGACGGCGGTCACCATGATGATCGCCGCATCCGCATCGTTTTGCTTGAGCTTTTCAAGAACGGCGACGCCGTCCATTTCTGGCAGCCCCACGTCCAACAGCACGACGTCCGGCTGCTCGCTGGCGTAACACGCCAGCGCCTGGGACGCATTTTCGGCCGTAACCACGCGATACCGATCGCCAAGGGTCATCGATAGGCCTTTGCGCAGACTCTTGTCGTCGTCGACGACCATAATAGTGGCTTTCATGGGCATGGTTCTTTCCCCGGCACTGTCCGGCGGCGCCCGGCCCCACCGGGCATCATCACCAGGTGCCGGCGGCAGGCAGTTCGATGGTGAAGGTGGCCCCGGCATGCGGGTTGTTTTCAAATGAAACGGTGCCGCTCTGGCGCTTGACGATCTGATGCGATATGCTCAGCCCCAATCCCGTCCCCGTGGCCTTGGTCGTAAAGAAGGGATTGAAGATATCTTCCTGGTGGTCGCTCTGGATGCCCGGTCCGGTATCACTGATTTTCATCACCACCGTGGTGTCACCCTGACCGGCAGAATCACGATGTCTTGATGTGCCGATGCGGATCTCCCCCCCTTCGCCCAGCGCTTCAATGGCATTCAAGACCAGGTTGTGAATCACCTGCTGCAATCCGATGACGTCACCCTGCACGGATGGCAGCCGGTCCTGCAGATTCAAACCCAGGCGGATATTGCATTTGCGGAGTTGGGGCGTCCAGAATTTGACACTCTCCTGGATCAGGTGGTTCAGATCGACCGCATCGGAAGACGTCGCCGCCGGCTTGGCAAAGTCGAGCACGCGTTTGATAATTTCATCGATACGGCTGATGTTTTCCTGGATCTCCTCAAAGAGGTCGGCCTCCTCGGGGGTGCGCGTATATTTTTGCGGGTCGCACAGGATATCCGTAAACAAATTGATACTGGCCAGCGGATTGCGGATTTCATGGGCAATCCCGCCGGAAAGCTGCCCCAGTGAGGACAGGCGATCGGCGCGGATCAACTGCCTCTCGATTTCCCTCTGCTCCGTAATATCGCGGATGCGCAGAATGACGTTGCGCTCGCCTGCGCCGTTGTACTGCATGGGGTAGATCACCAATTCCTCGATTCGCCTCGAATCCTTCAAGCCCTGCCGTTCGAAAGTCACCGGCGCATTGCCGAGGATGGCCTCCTCCAGCCGGCAATTGTCACAGGGCGCCTCACGGTCGGCGAATACCGTGTAGCAGGCCTGACCCAGCACATCCTGAAACCGCGCCACCCGGGAGTATTCTTTGGCCGCCTTGTTCAGGACTTTGACCGTCATGTTGCGATCGAGCATGATCAGGGGTTCGGGGATGCCGTCGAAGACGGACTGCAGGTTGGTTTTGCTTCGCAGAAGCTGCTGCTCGATTCGTTTGCGCTCTTCCACCTCATTTTTGAGCCCCTTGATCAGGGACCGGTTTTGCAAGGTCAGATTGCGCCGTTCGATGGCCCGCGCGACACTGATCAAAAGATCCTCGATGTTATCGAGCGGCTTGGTAAGGTAATCGAAGGCGCCGTTCTCCCTGAGTGCCTGAACGGCATTTTCGACGGTGGCATTGCCCGTCAGGACGATGACTTCCATGTCCGCATCCTGCCGTTTGACGGCGGAAAGGACTTCCAACCCCCCCATGCCGGGCATGTTGAGATCGGTGATGACCAGGTCGACCGATTGCGACCCAAAGCAGGCGAGGGCCTCTTCGCCGTTCGCGGCCCGGCAAATGCCGTAATCGTCAGCCGCCAGGATGCTGTCGAGTAGATCCAGAATGTCGGGATCGTCGTCGATGATCAGAATGGTTTCATTGGCCATCACATGACTCTTAGGGGCTGTGGTCCGGAAGCGCCGTTTTCCTTGGGCGCCCATTTACCAGAATATCGTCTCTTTCGAAATTATCTTTAAAGGCACAGAGGGTCAAGGGGGTGTTCGCGTTTGAAGCGCCATGCCGTCCGTCCGTCGGTGGCCTCGAAACCCGCGCGGCGCGACGGTCGGACGTCCAGCCCGCCCCCGGGGTGGCATAGGGCGCTACGGGTCGCCGGCGGGCGATACACGGAGGCGTGGCCGTGACGGCGCAAGGAGGGTGCCGTGAGGGATAGCCGGCGGCAGGCCGGCGCCGGCGCGCGGAAGAACGCTTGCTGTGGCACCGCCAAAAAAGGCCTATAAGTGCGATTGGGTGCAGTTCTTGATGAAATACGCCAAATCGGCGATCTGTTCGGGCAGCAGATTCTCAAACGCCAGACCGCATCGTTTCATGGCGATCGCGTTGGGCGATTCGGGACTGTCGATTTCGATATGGGAAATGATCTTGCAGGGGATCTGGTCCAGATAGATCCCGCTGTCCACCAGGAAAATGTCGAACGTGGCCAAGTCCTCCAGGCGTCGGTGGTGTTGCTGGTAGAGAAAGGCCTGGCCGTCCCTGTCAGTGTCCATATGGGGATTGTCGCTGTAGCGAAAAGCAAATCCGGCCAAACTGATATCGATGATTTCGCCCAGTTTGGATGAATCCTGAAAGAGAACGGCAAAGGTTCCGTCCTTGACCTGATAACGCTCATGGGTTCGTCGTGATCGGGTGACTGACATTGGTCGTTTCCTCGTTGCGAAGGCTTGGTCGTTCGGTAGCGATGACGCCAAATCCGCGCCCTGTGCTCAGCCGCTGGATCGCCCGGCGCCTGATGCCATCTTCACATCGGACCGCAGCTTGCGGTCATAACCGATCCGCGGCACATTGTCGCACGAATCCAGGCCGCATTCAAAGCGGTTGCGCCCGGAGCGCTTGCTTCGATAAAGGGCCTGATCGGCTTTTTTGATCAGGTTGACTTTATCGAGGGCATCGGTCGGGAAGAAGGCCCCCCCCATGCTGACCGTAACTTTGGCGCACACCCCGCCGGCCTGGAAGGTGTGCCCGCGGACGACGTCCATCAGGCGGTTGCCGGCGCTGACCGCTTCGTCTTCTGATATCTCGTTCATGAGGATCAGGTACTCTTCACCGCCGTAACGAAAGAGACGATCCGAGGCGCGCAGTTCGACGCTAATGATTTCTCCCAGTTGCTTGAGGACAAAATCGCCGAAAAGATGACCGTGGGTGTCGTTGATTTCCTTAAAATGATCGATGTCGATCATCAGAATGAAAAAGTTGTGCCGGTAGCGCCGGGAGCGCTCGATTTCCTCATCGAGGCTGGTTTGAAGGTGGCGATAGTTGTACAGCCCTGTCAGCGGGTCGCGGATCGATAGTTCCTCCAGCTGTCTGACCAAAGATCGGTTCTTGATTTCAAGATTGCGTTTTTCAAGGACGCGCTCGACCGCGGCCAGCAGAACGTCGATATCCTCCAGCGGTTTGCGAAAGTAATCATAGGCCCCCAACCGCAAGCAGTCGATCGCGGTCGTTTCATCGCTGTGACCGGTTAGAATGATGACTTCCGTATCGGACTCTTTGGTTTTCACCTCGCGCAGGACCTCGATGCCGTCCAGGACGGGCATGCGGACATCCGTCAGGATCAGGTCGGGATCATGCTCATGGAATCGATCGAGACCCTCA
>JAAUYG010093440.1_pt1 | contig 18958 bp, 10 predicted proteins | sample 7278091 | NCBI WGS metagenome assembly JAAUYG01 (sample SAMN14350201, study PRJNA611818) | marine sediment metagenome | isolation source: surface marine sediment (0.6m) | place: French Polynesia: Moorea | collected 2018-08
ATATTTTTTTTAAAAAAATTTATAGGCCCTTATTCCACCCCGGCACAACATTAACATAAATAAAAAAAAAAAAAAAAAAAAAAAAAAAAAAAAAAAAAAAAAAAAGCATTGTAGAACAAGATTTACTTTCTTTAATATTACAATTTTTCTAGGAGCCACTGTTCACCCTAACAGAAAACTGCTACTAAGAAAGTTATAGTTCTAGTCTCTCATCAAGCATGCAGCCAGATTTGCTCATTTGAATGAAAAAGACCGTAAAATAAGTTATTACATTCGACGTTTGGGCAATATGAATTTATCAGTGGCACCACCTTTTATTTTGGGATGAAATGGATTATCTGCAGAGCACCTAGTTTAGTCTCAATGGCAATTTTGTGTACTATCGGACCTCTATGCATGTACAGTATTATTTAAGACCCCTCCATTTAACAATTCCCTCAATTTTAAATTAAGACTGGTCATCAGTGACACAGCTCTTAGATTTTCAATATCAATATCCCTTCCAGGGGCGAATCCAGACCAATGCACATACTGGTACATCGGTCAGGTACCCAGGATCAGTCTACAGCGGTTATAACCAATTATCTTACAATGGGAATAAGCGGTATTTTTGGCGGGGCACTTTTCAAAAACAGTTGTTATAAAATTAATCGTGGTATTGTGAAAATGAATCAGCCAGATTTGGAGTCTGGGTACACCCATGCCTTCATTTTAGGACCAACTTCAATTTAAGACCATATTTTGGGGGACGAATGGATGTGCTCTTAAAATGCAGGGACCACTGCATACAAGTCTCGCAAGACACAATGACGCGGAGTTCTTTTGTTAATTTTTTATTCAGTAATGACCAGCACAGTGTAACAGAATGCGCCAAGCCTGATAAAACAAGAGCTTAACAACTATGCTTATATTGACCGGTTCAACAATATATACAAGCAACACAAAGTTAACACACCGCATCACACCTCACGTTGCGCACTCACTATACAACACAAAATACACTGCTGTCTTACTCCTGGCTAAATGAGGTTCCGGTAATGCCTTCTTATATCAACTAAACATGCTAAAGGAAAAGGTTATATCAAAAGAGTAAAAGTTAGCAACACTATGAAGCACATATGGCAATAGTGGGGTGTCTGAACAGAAACTATAAAACATTATCACACAGATATTCTTAACTATACTTGTACATTGTCTTTCCTAAACAAAAAGGATTGGGCACTAAAAAAATTTATCTTTTGAGTTACACTTCACTATTATAAAACATGACTATATCCTTTCCTTCGTACAAAGATAATACAGAATAAAGCAAGTACAAAGGCACATTAATATATATCTATATTGATGTACTGCAAAAAATGTCGCATAATGGTAAAATTACCATAAATTTTATACTGAGACACTTCTCTTACCATCCAATAAGGACTTATATATTTGTAACCCTAGGATATTACCTGAGATGTTCCGATTGGTGGGAGTTGAGTCGGCTGGCCAAACATTACTGTGAAGTCCTTGCTCTCTTTTGCAAAATTTAAAGAGTATTTTGATACATTATAAATACTTTCTTGTATTACACAATGTGCTAAGTACTACATTTTGTTTAAAAGCTACAAATTCAGTTTTGGTATAAACTTGTTGGTCCAAGCCTTAGTGTCAGATGTTCAAACCCTGTGGCTTGTAATCTAGCCAAGTAATTTTGTATTATTATGGGTAGTACGTTCTAGATTACGCAATGCTCATTTAGTCTCAGTATGAAGAAAGACCCATTCTTCTTTTTTTACAATAAAACCTTGGGAGATATTAAGATAGCTTTCTGACTTTCATAAAAGACTCAACTGTCTTAGTCAAATTCCAATAATATCATGTGGTATAAGATTTGCAATATACATATACAAAGCAATATTCCATGAGGTACAAATAATATATAACATGTCTTCAAATCAGTAAACATAACCTGACACAAAATTGAATAAGTGGAAGATATGGTTACACGCTAAAACCCTAAACTTTGAGTGGTGTGGTTGCAAGACTTCAAGAACTGCTCCCATATACAGAGTCCTAGTGATTAGAAATTCAAAACTGAAAACCACAGAGAGTTACGGTACCTACCATATTCACTCTATCGGCCACACATGCTGTATTAAGCACATAGTGTGTTTTTACTGGCCTTTTAGCAATGTGCTAGGTATTACCATGACAAAGTTAAAACTGCAAATAAAATACCACTGGTCTGGAGTTCTCGAGCGCATTTAAGTCTAAATTTTGACTTTTAAGCACATTGGTCAGATTGGTCAAAATTTCAAGCATTTTCGAGAATTTCAACCCTAGAAACACTGTTTTGCTTAAGCTGCTAAGTAAGCCATTAAATATTTTCCAAAAGCACGGTTTGCTTATTGGGATGAACACGATATGTGTTTTAGCATTATCAAGCTGGGTTTGATTAAGTGTAACTGAAGGAAATGATTCCAATTGTGCAAAATATGGCACTAATTACACCTTATTATGGGAAAAGCCAAGCCAAGAAAAAGTTCTCTAAACAGAGGCAGAAAATAGGTAATACAATGTACTGCAAACGTTTACACCAATGAAAAGCATGGATAATTTTATGTTCTGTATGACTATCAATAGGAAATCTCATTTTTTTTGTTTGAGCGTCGACAGTGGTGATAAATATCTCATAACTGAGCACAAGCTAAGCCAGATCTCTTGGGAACAGAACAGTATTTACTATATGTCTACTACATGCACATGTAGTAGGAAAAGCCAAGGCAAACCCTTGACGTTTACCTGCATAAAACCGATGAAAGTTTTGAACTTAGGCTACAAGGAAACCACAAAGGATTACACAAACATGAAAAAGAAGAGTGAAAATTACGCAGGGCTTAAGCACACTCACTTTTGCTCACAGTTTTCACAAAATGTACTTGTCTGTTTTCATGCTTAAATGAACCAGAACAACGCTAACAAAAGATGGCACACCACTGTAATCTTTCAGTACCATGTCACATGGCCAGGTATATTGAATGTTGGGACTAGGTCAAAAGGATATTTCAGGCATGCCTAAAACCTGTGTTACACAGAACTCAAATGCACAATGTACACGTACACAAAAGCAGCTTGAATTCTTCACAACCGCTCAGGCCCACCTGGACAGGCAGAAAGTATCGACTAGGTTATACCACTAACAAAGTAACTATTAAAAAAACAGACTGATTTACTTCAGGAAATGAGGCATGATATTAATGGGGAAAAAAAACATACAACAGAACATTTTAATAAAGCTGCACTCAGTGACCCTACATTACTGTACTGGAATGTAATAGGGATTGTCATAAAATGGTAAACTACAAAAGCTTTGACAAATTATCTTACTGTCTTTGATTACACTCATCTCAAAAAAAAAGAGCATAGCATACAATGAGTACAGACAGGCCTACAGGAGCAGCAAAATACACGTAAAGCGTTGCACCTATAAAACTTCTCCCACTTCAATTAATCTTAACTTTTAACCCAAAATTCAAAACATTACATCCTACCAGGCATAAATTAAGTACAGTACAGATTGCACATACACACAATCTTGAACATAAAGAAAGAACCATGTATGTCTTGTAAAAATGCTTATTTTTAAATCGATTTACGTAACTTAAATGTTCTCAGGTAAAATAGTGATCATAATTATTGTATAGGTCATGGCACATGATCAGAATCAACAGGACCCATTAATATAGTTTATATTATTATTCAGTGCTCTGGAAACAAGGCGCAGAATGGTCTAAACTGGCCAGACCATGTATGCAAGAAGAAATGCTTGGTACATGCATATTTCTCCAACAATGAAGTGAAATCTTATTCTAACTTGGCTAATATCTAATTCGTTGCATGATGCAAAGATATTATTAAAACAGGATTTGCAAATATTTGATACCGTACTATAGTGATAATATGCTTATTCATGAATAGATGGTGATCCATAACAAAAGTGTACTATGCCGGGTGCACATGTACCAGCTATCCACTTTGGGTCCATTTACACTGCTAACTTGAGAAATATTAAATATATTTTCAGCATGGCCTTTTGCACCATCAGCACCAGTAGAAACTTCAGAATCTTTTACACCATTAGGGACACACTTAGTTGGCCTGAAGACCATTCAAAACTTGACCCACTTAGTAAATACATCAGTATACAGACATGCACACATACATATATACGTCCACTTAAAGCGAACACTTTGATTGGTTTAAGCATATATCTTATCTACACGTTTGTTTATCAGGTGTAGCCACAACGAAGCTAGCGTTTATCACTCTATAATTTGCGTCACTTAGCCACAGAGTAGATACAAAACAAAACAAAACATAATACTTCTGGCAGTGGAAGTATGGTAGCATCTTTAAAAAGTCTTTTTTTTTTTTAATCATGTCAGATTGCATGTAAACAGTAACATGGAAACTCTCTAATTATTATCAATTATGCTTATGAAGAAAACGCGTTTCCATCACAGCTAGGGCTGAAACTAATGCTGTTCGCTGGCAATAATTCTCTACTATTAGGCAGTAGAATAGCTCAGTGATAAGTTCAGTTTGCAGGTCGACAATATAAAATGCGACTTTGCTTTACATTTACGTACAAATGTAATACAAAATTAACCTGTCTGGAAGAAAAATTACATGGCTAGATATTGTAGTTTTTGTCAATACAGGTAATCAGACCAGAAAATGTCAGGAATGGTCATGGCACGTACAAAATATGTTACTTATGTTACCCTGCCCTGCAGTAGAAATTGGTAATATCAGTACGATGCATAACATATATGTATTGAAAGCAAGTCACTCAAGGCCTTCAGGCCCAAGGTTCAGCATTGCAGATAATTAAGGCCACATATATACTATTTACAATACTGATTAAGTGCAGGATTTCTTGACTTTTGGTCCTCAACAATAAGGCCAAAGGCAAGCAATAATTGTTGTTGTTTTAGCTCCTGACTTGCCTTCTCAGTCACAGTCAGAAATTAAAAACTTGGTGATACAACTAACACACTGATATACCAGACTCACACCATCGAGCTTACTAGCAAATATAATCATTCGACGACTACTAAGGTTTTGTTTGAGAGTCAAAACACTTCATACACGCAATACATCTAGCAAACATGACGGTGAAGAAAAACTGGGCACCTACTGAGATTCTTGGTGTGCCGCAACCACTCACACTTGAGCCATCTAGCAATGGATTATTATCCCCGATATTGTGGACAGCAGTATGTTAGGGAGACATGATGGCCCTAGTCTATAGATAATACCGGTAATCCCAGTACTATTGACGAAACTAACACTACCACAGACCCCGTCCATTCGTAGCCAGCAAATTGTGCAAAGTTTTAAATTAGAAGTTCTGACTGTTTTCTGTGCTATCTAGAAAGAGATTTACAACAGAAATATGTCTGGGGATAAAATAAAACGGTTGAAATTTGGAGGTTTGCAGAAGGAAGAACTTTAAGTAAACGCTGACTCTGCGTTAGAAACTAGTAACTCTGGCCGAAATCTATAGCCTAATGTTTATATCCTCATTTCAAACATACAACATTATGAACACCAGGACATCCCAGTGTGAAGTGTTAGATTTTCACTTGAGAAAAAGCCAGTTACGTACAACAGAATGTGGCTAAGTTAACGGCGGGCAATTGTTCTGGGATATTTTTTTTTTATCAACTTGTTACTTTAGGATTCACAGGTACTATTAAGGTGGGGCTTGGCTGGAAGATTGAGCCTCCTGCTCCTGTTTCTCTCTCAGACGCCGCAGGATTTCCGGTGATTTAGCTGGCTTCTTCATAACCTGTGGCTTGGCCGCTTTCGGTGGTGGGCGTGGTCTTTCTGGCGGGTTTAATGGCGACATTCCAGGCAGCGGGACTGATACAGAAGCCGATAGCGGTGGGTGGGACTCTGTTTGCTGAACACTATCACCACTGTCAGGAGTATCAGCTCGGTTGTTTGCTGATAAGAAATGTTCGGGCGTGCGGGGTCGATTGGGCAGAGGCGGCCGGGTATTGGCTGGGAGAGTCCTTGATTTGATCATTATTGGTCTTGGTGGCTGCGCTTTTTCAGTGCTTAAATCTGAACGCCGTTCAGTTATTTGATGACTAGGGCTTGTAGAATCTTTCTCACTCAGTGAGCCAGTTTCGACTCTGGCAGCGTTCCTTTGCAGAAGCCCTCCCAGAGCCTCCGACGGCATGGAAGTCACCATAATGGCTGAATCCTTGCTTCCTTGGGATCCAGTAAATGGGCTGGCCGCTGTGGCTCTGGCTAAAGGCATGCCTTTCTTAATGGTGGACTGGTTAGATTTGGCGAACACTTCGGCGGTGCTAAGCGTAGGCGAGTCTTTCTCTCTTTTCTCCTTGGGCGAGGAGGGCGTCTGACTGACTGGCAGATCCAGAACTAGGTCTGGAGTGTGCTTATAGCTGCTGGGAGGGGGCGGCGGGCGTTTGGGGCGTTGCCGCAACGACGGCTGCTTTGGTGGGACTTTTTGTTGAAGCTCGAGAGAATGAACGCTGGACATGATTTCAGCGAGCGTGTTGTCTATATCCATCAGATCATCCTTGTGTTTGGTTTCGGAATCCGAAGGGGCAGTGCTGACTGTGGCTTTGGATTTCAAATCACCTGGATCGGATTCCTCGCCAGTTGAGTCACTACTCTTGCTATCTTGATCCAGACTCCCTTCATAGCTCGTGACCATGTCGGACACACCCTCATCCGTAGATTCCTTTCCGGATCCCAGCTGGCTCCCGCCTTGCTCCAGAACACTATCGCTGCTGCCAAGGGGATCCGAAGATGAAGACTCCTGACTAGGATCACTTTCTTTCACGGGTTTCGGGTCCGGGACCGAGATATTGGGATGGGAAGCACATTTGTCCAGCATGTCATCAGAGGAGGAGGAGGAAGAAGCAAACGGTTTGGCAGGGAGAGACTCCGTTGAGCGACGCCTGTCCTCATCACTGATCTGGCTGCTTCTCTCATCATCAATGCGTTCCCTGCAAATTACAGTAACACGTCATATTCCGTAATTTTTAAACAAGATCTGTTCAGTCAAGCTCTAATTAAATTTGCAAAGTTATGCGGTCAATTTAAAACCTTGACAAAACATTTTCTTTTTTCATTCTTGGGTTTCCCATCATAGTCCGAGTTGTTTTATACAGAAGAAACAAGTGACAGGTGGTCTAATGAACAGGCTACCCAATCACAGGTTTATTGAAACCTCTTATGCGTGAAACCAAATTTAATTTTTTAACCTCTTGCTGACAACAAGCCTTTCACTCATAATTCATTTTGAACTTCAAATACTTTGTAAAGTCTAATCCTGGTCCAATTTTTCAAAAACATTCACATTGTCATGGCATGAAAAAGACCGATTTTTTTAGAAATGGGAAGTGGGGCAAATTCTAGAAAACTCTTAAGTCTGGAAAGGAACTTACTAATCACTAAATACATAGGTATGTAATCATTGTCTTTTGCATGCTTAAAAGCAAAATTTCCACTTCACATTTTCTGGAAGCTGACCCCTTGGCTGGAGTGCTTGGAAATATAATCTAAGTTTTACTTAATTCATCAATTTCAGAAATGCGATTGGCTATAAGAATCGGACTTCTGTCAAAAATTGGACTTCCGAGTACTTTTGAGTGAGAACCACATTTCTCAAATGGGTGATTCAGTCAAAATTTGGATTAAAGTATTTTTGATAACTTCAGAAGGTGACACCTACCTCTGTGTCACCACTATGTACTTGTCCGGGATGAGTCCCTCTCGGCCCCCCAGGGCCCCTTCCCACCAGTCCGTGGACACCCGGTTGAACACGACAAGAACGGTGCCCTTCTTGAAGCTCAGCTCGCGGTCTGTCCGGCCCTGAAAGTCGTACTGAGCTACCGCTTCCATCACCAGGTCTGCTTCTGGAAAACAAAGCCCCAGAGAAAATGACAAAAACTGTACACAAACCCAAGTAGGAATACTATATTCTGTGGAAGGACTCTACATGACACACTTGTATTTATTCTAACAACTTTATGCTGTCATAAACTATCATGTATCTGTTCTACTATAAACCTGCATTGGGCGGAGCTGCACAATAAACAAAAGTTGACTCCAAATATATACCTGAAAAAATTTTATCACAGAACCTTACATGTTCTTTATCTTAAAAGATTAGTTGCTTTAATAATAAAAGATACACGGATCTGGAATGTTGTTTTTTTCCTTGGAATGCTGAGAGATTGAATAAACAAGGTAAACTGCTCTGTGGATCTAATGTGTGAATTAATCTCCATGTGGAGTGAGCTATCAGGAGATCCAGATTTGGATTTTCTTTTAATGACAGAACTGGAATTGTGTCACAATTTGAAAGTAGCCTTGTGGTAGAACAAAATAGCATTACTCGTAGCCTTAGTACACAGTAGCATACCGGTAGTATGGGAACCAGTAACATACTGCAGGTAGTCTACTTTAGCACAAAAAAGTGGTACATGTACGTATAATAATATTTTGCACAAATATCTCATTCCAAGTAACAAGTCAAGATTTTATACTTTTTAAACTTGGCGATGGTCCTCACGAATGTTTAGTTAGGTTTATATTCATTCTTTCGTCGATCGATTTATGTATGCTGCTACTGGGGAGATGCAATTTGCAATACACCGTTTGTCTAAAGTGGCACCTCATGCATGCAACGCCATGCAGCACAACAATTGTATATGGCGAGAACACATAAACCAACACATGTAGCTAACGGTATGGTCTACGGACACAGAATGTTCTTCCCAGAATGCATCACCCACATATATATCGTTGTCCCCTTCCTTGGAGGGAGTCGATCAGGCGTACAGGATGATAAGGGCAGACATCCCATAGATAGACACACAAACCGTCGATGATAACATGACATACAAAACATTGCCAGTCATATGAGACACCAGTCATGCTCTGTTCACTCAATACATTTATGTTCCTGAGTAACAAACACAAACGTGGAATATATATTTATACTGCAATAACCATGCAACATTAACACTTCAATGCCTATGCATAGAAAACAAACATATACAACAGCAAACTAACACAACTGAACTAACTACTAGTTCATGGCTTGTTGATTTTATGAAACTTTTTTTTTTTTTTGGATAATGTTCATGTATGGTGATGTAGATTTTATAACTAGACACGTTATATCAGTTTGAGTGTTTTTGTTTTGTTGGCTGGCATGTCATCTAGGTCCTATGGTACATGTATATAGTTCTGTAATGCATCACCATATTTTGATGAAAAATAGTTTCTTCGGTAAACATATTCAAACTATCTGGTGTATCAAATTTATTATGATTCACAGCATGGGTTTTAACTTGTCTGGATACTTTGAATATGAAAAGGTGAATAACATTAATTTATTTCCAGTTGAGTATTTACATGTCTTCAACACATGCCAATAAAGCACACTGCATGCAATGCTAATATAGCCAGTGCAGTCTCGAAAACCATCCGAGTGGATCCACGTAATTCAGAAGCACATAATTAAGAGCCAGATTTGGTGAAATTTCAGCCGAAAGTTGTCAAATATTTTCTGGTTGAAAGCGAACAGAAACAGCTGCAGCCAAAGGAGCGCAAAACAGCAAATAAATCACCAGAAGTTCCACCAGAAATAAGTCCTGGTAGATGGAAACTCGTGGCTTTCGCTTCTCGCTTCCATGTACGGTAATGTTTCGCCACTGGGGCTGCCTGCAATGCTACTAAGGCCCCTTTTACGGAACCCCTCTGTAAAAGAAATTGAAAAAGTTCTGGTATCATTACATTTTTTTTATAAAGTTCCCAGTACCATCTGGGAAAGATTAATCGTAGCCCAGAATTTTGAAAATGCTTGGGCATTTATAAATATTTGAGCTATTTATTATTGTTAACTAATGAAACCTAAACATTATAATAAGTAAACAAATCAATTTTTAGTTATGACATATTTTTTTCAATGGGCCCTATTAGTAAGGTAGCAGCACCTACTAAGTATATTTTGTCTCTACATTGCAAAATCTAATTTTCACGCACATGTTGTTAAACACCGAAAGGATTTTGGTTCCTATTTAAGCTCTATCAAAAAAAGAAAACATTCCAAGCATGGGATAATGAACGATACCACACCTCTCCTTGTGGTTGGTCGAAGCTGTAAACAGTAAAGTATAGGTGTATAAACATGATTACTACAGACAGTTTCATCAAAAATATTGACGACATCTGCAACCATTTAACGATAATAAGTGTATACTGGACACAAGAATAACGTTTCATCATCCCAGATGATTTTCAAGACGCAGCACTGGCAAACACCCTTAACTTCATGTTACCCCTGACACATGTTCAAACACGACAGAAGACCAGACAGCAGGGACTAATTAATATACTGAAAGCTGTAACAGCAACGTTTTATCAATTTTAAATTAGTTCTGGAAAAGCATCAGTTCCTTCTATGTTTCTGCTTTTTGTCAACCGATATGGGCTCTGTATTTTTGTAGGTATTATGTATTCTAGTCCGATATGGTAATGTCGTAATGTTGATCTTTGCACAAAATGTGACACATGTCTGCAGTGACTGACTACTAGACATGACTGTACATTATTTACATGATATTCTGTTGAATCATTACCATTTTAATTCACTTCCTTGTCGCAGGCTCTTGAAAATTTATGCTACCACGTAATAAATGTGTGGAAGTTTTGACTTATGTATGCATAACTTCTGTTGGGAACAATAACCACGAATTGTGCCGAACGGTTACACATGAACACCACAAACACCACAATCACACAAAGGGTGACTCGCACTGACACCACATGACCACCACACAGGAAACGCTAGAGCAGTAGCAGTGAGCTTTTTTTATACCTCGCCGATATCTCTTCAGTCTTCTAATAAGATTGGAAGCTGGCAAGGCAAAAGGATTCAAGGTTTCTGACATTGTTCAAAGTCAAACAGGTAGTAATGAGAGATGATACCCAGGTGTGATAGAAATATACATCAGTCAAACAGATACATGTACTGAAAGGTCAAATATACATATTTTTTAAAAATAGAGTGATTTAGGCAATATGAGACTCTGTAGTCATGGCAGAAAATATGTCGGTACGATTTTGTTTAATTACGTGCTGAAGATCTACCCATACGTCACTGTTTCGTAATGTCGTTCCATAATTTGTAAAACCTGGCAGAATATTTCGTCGTGCATCTTGGGCGAAATTACACTTCAGTATATTCAAAATTTAGATATTGAACAAGATAGTAAATGGTAAAGAAAGTAACAACTCAATTGGCCATGTACCAACACAATTTTACCACAGCCAAAAACAGAATGTTTTACACCAGAAAAGACTTGCATATAGGACATGTTACAAGCATAAACAGTATCAAGAATAAAGACACAGGAAAACAGATTTACGCATACTCAGTTCGAACTTCATAATTAGTAGCCGCATACCATTTACTATTTTTTATAGAATTGCTTAATTGGACTGAATTAGCTGTAAATTAGAAATAAACTTTCGACTGTGATGACAAAAGAACAAGCAATCAGAGTATTTTACCATGCCAGATAAGAGTTAAAAGTAAAGTCTGAAGCAATTTGAAATAAAGTCCTTGTCAAGTCACAAAAGAAAACGACAATAACACCAGAACATCTACACAAAAGAGTCCCAACAGAATTAGAAACCGTGTCAATTATGTTCAAACAAGTTTATTCGTTTTTAAAAAAATCCTACGTTTCTACTTCATTACGCAAAAGGTTAAAAGTGTAAATCCTAAAGAAAATTACCGGTAACTTGCTTATTTAACTGTGCATATATGAGCATAGCATTATACACGTGTTAACAAAGTTATATGTGGCCTACAATCTTATTACGACTACACGTATGGTAATCGAAAAAAAAATCCCTACTGGAAACATGTTATGAAGTGATAGAAGCTGAATAAAAGATTAACAAAATTAAAAATTCTCATGTATGGTTAATCAAAGAAGATGATATTTTTTTTTGATTCCGTAAAGCTAACATCAAACCTTAGACCACCAAATATAACACACCACACTAAACATGCTAACACCAGAAGCTTACCAAAGAGTAAGTCTGCAATGTTAGTCGGGAAAGAAAAATTATGGTAAACCATCCAGTGCGATGCTGATTGCAGTGGGACATCACAACATAACTGCCAAAGGCTGTTTAGTAAAGGGCACCCACCCCCTCCGCTCTCCACTGTTTCTGAAGCCCTTCCATATGTTTTGGCCAACAGTACAACACTTAATAATGATATATAACATGCCCTTATCAAGCATTTCTAACACTACAGATGATTGGCAGCTTACTACAAGAAGCATTTTCTGCTGCGATACATTTACACAGACTTATGTGCAAACTGTGCATCTAACCTATACTCGCTGGTTTTACTTATCTAAGCTTGCACGGTCAAATATTTACTTGAAGAAACTAATCCGTGAGACACATTTTCTAACAAGCACATATCAGAGAGGTTTTTTTTTTAAATTGCCTGCAAATATGTAACCCTGACGATTTAGGTCAGATCCTTCCAGGATTGAATAGATTATACTTTCGTAATAATTATTAAACACGTATTGCGCAATCCACATATCAGGCCAAACTTTGCGTACAGAGCTTTTGTACCTACAAGCATGATATGAAACCGTTATGAAATATCGCAAGTGGCTTAAGCTTAAATATCCACAATCAAGCCTAGGAGCAATTCTTGCTATTAAAACATACCGTGCTCACCCTAATAGGTGCGCAGTGTATATGCGAGTGCGAGGGCTGGAGCGCATGCATAATAATTTCAATAATAAAGCCTGCTGGCTGGTAACTGCAACCCATTGGTATATACAGATATGCTACAGGAACCATGTGCTACTGTTTCTTGATGATCTCCCGATATTTTATCAGGAATTTGCGCTCTAGTTGGTGTGCAATGCGACTTAGCACATCTATTAGGCCCTGCGCTTCTATTAGGGTGATCACAGTCCAATACGACAGGTGAGTCGATGCAGTTAAAAGCCTTATTTCAAGACGATGCAATGGACATGGTGCTAGTAAATGGGCAAAGTTCTCTGTACACATAACGATACTGAAAGCGAGACAGACAAACGGGAAGCTTACCGTCTTCGCTGACGCCATCAGCGACGTCGTCATCAGTGTCCGACAGATTCTCGAGGGAGTCATCCTTATCCCTAACAGAAGGATGAAACATGAAGGTGTTAATTACTTTTCGACTGGAGTTTGGTTAAACAAAGTCCCCATTAGGGAATTTATATGATGGCGCTATGTTCAGGAATTTAAAAACAGAAACACAGTAACCCAGTCTAGAGGCAAACTGAACTGAACAAACTAATCTTGTGGTAGCTACCTTTTCAGTGCTGAATTTCGTTGCTTCTTGCTCCTAGTATGTGGCACTAAGTGCCACACACTTTTAATGTAATATTGATTTTTAACATATGTAATTTATGGTCAAAACTTCTTTCAATGCTCAAGACATTTCCTCAGATTATCTCTTGCCTGCATAAAGAACTGATAACTAAAATGTCACATTTCTCCATATATATACCTAGTTTTTTTTTTCCTTTGCTACTAATAATACCATTAATTATAATCATATTCAATCATACGCATCAACAGAATATTATTTTTATTGCGGTACAAAAATTTACATGACCACGTTACACGGTCACATTTTACTTTATTTTAGGGTGCCTAACTACACAAACCGAAAGCATGTTTGGGAACCCTCTGTATGCGCACTCAAAAAATACAAAACTCACTTTCAAAGCTTTTAGGGGGAACCTTATCTACTTACACTTCATCCTCTACGATACACTTCTCGTACATTTCCCCTGGATACTCCCGGTTGAAGATATCCTCCTGATGCAGCAGGATAAACTTGACCAACTCGTTCACGTTGGTTTGATATTGGACCTGATCCTTGTCTGGAGGGATCCGCAACAAGGTAGGACCGAAGCAAATGGCCAGGTTGTATGGATCCATCATGTTCTCATCCGAGTACTCGGACAAACTGAAAAAGAGAAAGTTTTAGACCTTTGAATCTATTCCATAGAAAATGCAAAACTTCAGTTTAACCTGAGTTAGAGGGCTCGTTAGTCAACATGACACTGCAAGCAGCAGCATGGCAGTTATGCTTATTTTCAATGCTTTAAATCTCTATTATTTTTCAACCTTAAATTCTCTACATTTTACATTGTGATTTTAATACTGCCTCTGCACGTTTATTTATTTATTATTATTTTGTTGAGGGGTGCAAGGAGAGAAATGTTTTCAAATGGTGCAACATTAAAATACATTTTAAGTCCCAGCTGACTCAAAACCTGAATCAACAATCTCTGATTGTAGAAGATGCAATTTTTTTTAATTTTGTCATTCCTTAATTACCAGATTGTTGTTAACTACCAGGCTGTCCCTAATTACCACGGAATTTTGCTTTCCTAAGCAGTCTTCTCTCTCAGGGTATCAGGTTTCACTTTAGGTTATAAATTATTGGCGATATCCATCCAATGTTTACGTAACTTTAAATCTTTGCTTCACCCCCCATATCTACAATCGAGAGTTTACTAACTGGCTGAGGAAGGCAAACAGGTATCTCATCACCAGAACTATCGGCCGTGGCAGACCCAGTAACAACTCTCGTACCCTGGACACACACTCCGTCGTGTTCTCAACAGCTGCAAACATAAAGCTTTAGTTAGGTATATGTGTTACATTTTAAAGGTTGTGTTGAAATAGTGGTTGAAGTAGTAAAATATTAAATTTTAAAATCCCATACTCAATGAAAAAGTACAATGGGTATAGGTCGAACAAATTATCATTTATATTGTTGCTAGACTTTTCCATTTACTGAAATAACTGCGGCTGTATAGAATGTAAATTGTCTTAGCCAAATCTTGCTCCCAATATGTGTTAATGGCTTCTCAGCTGGTACTCTAACTACACTGTATAAACCACAAACCAGTACTAGTATGTATTTTACAATTTGACTTCCCAATCGATTCAAAATACCAACGTTTTCTTGCAATATTGCATATCGCTGGGAAAACTTTCAGATAAGCTCCTGTACGCCAAAGAAGTTTTTTTTGAAACTTACCACATGTGATGAGGGAATCAAACAGTAAGGTAGGGAACAGTGGTTCCTTGAGCTCGCGGAAGTACAACTTGAGCACACCAGCAACCGAGTTGATATCTTTACCGTCTTGGACATCCAATAGCGGATCTTCACCTAGCAGTGAAAAACACGAAAATGTATACCTGTATACTGGCTTGAGACCTTTCTTAGATGTGGTATTATGGGTCTGACAGTGAGGCTGCTAACAAAGGTATTGATTTTTTACTAAAACCTTTTTCCCCCTAAATGTGACACGATTTTCGTTTTAATGCTGCTTGCTGCACATTTATTATCTATTTTCTATACGAAGGATGCAAGAATGCAAGGAGAAATATTTTCAAATGGTTTTAAGTCAATAAGATTTTTTTGAGACATTTTGAGTCCCAGATTACTCAAAACTAGAATCGATTTACTGGTACATATAGGATTCTCAAAATATGTTACTTATAATTTATCTTATGGCATCCAGCTTGTTAGACAATTGTCTATCTGGATGACCAACATTTTCAAATTAAAATGATCTTGATGTATATTTTTTATTATATTTATATGTTGAAAGTGTGAATAAACTTTCTATCTATCTATCTAAGCAAGGTGATTTGCTAACAGTCTGACTTGGGTCAAAAGTTTTGACTTAAGTTTGTTTGCAAACTCCAGCCCTGGTTTGGGTACTGTAAAATCATTAACGTTTGCGAGGGATTTATTTGGCGAATTTTGCGACCGTTTTTAAATCGCAAACATAAATACCCGCAAAAATACATGTGTACCGAGATAATTAGCAAGACCTGAGTTAACCGCAATTATTAATCCCCACGAACATGGTCTTGTCTAAAAAAACGCAAACATTACTCCCCGCGAACATTAATGAATTTACAGTATATAAAACTTCTTAGTGCCATGTTTCAGTGCTCTCACTACATTTGTCACCAGTAAAGTAGTCTCCGTGAATACCTTTCTCAAAGCTGCCTTTGAATTCATTGATTTCATGGTGGGAGCCAGACACTCTGAACACCCCCTGGTGGTGCATTCCTGAAATGATAAAACACGCAAATATTGCCATCAATGACCTATCATAAGACATGTGTGCCTTTGCCAGAACTTGCACCCAGCTGGGACCCCAAGTTTAGTTTTACATGTACCGGTACTGGAAAAGTACCAAGGTGTCGATATTACGTTACATATGCTACTAGCACTGTTAAAACAGCAAGAATATCCACAAAGATATTAGAATTGGTTGTTAGAAGCTACTGGTGTTTGCACCTTGGACATGCTATATTTAGACGAATGGCTTACCATACAAGTTGATCACACGAACACAGCTCTTCACAATGAGAGGGATCTCCTGTCCACTTGCCTATGGGAGGCCAAATGTGCAAAAATTAAGATTTTTGCAATGGTCCATAAATATTGTATCAAATATAGGTACCATTATATTTTGTACAAAATCCCCAGATTTGAAAGAAATATACATGTCATAACTTGCCAGAGATGGCATTTCTTTTTGTTAACTTTAATTTAAATTTACTGGGGGCAATACAAAATGCAACTGAATCATACACTCGCAGCACCTAAATATAATGTGCATAGGCTGCATTTGATTCTTACTGATTCAATATTATGTAATCATAGCCGAGCCCCTTTCGACACCTCTAAATATTATAAATCCAGTAAAATCTCACTAAGCAACAACCTTCAGAGAGAATATCATCTGGGAAAAAAGACCACTTCAGCAGTACCAAAACTGCACGTTCGAGGTTTGGTAGTCTCAGAAAAAGACCACCTCACCAATATGACTTGCTTGTAATAGTCCAGGGTCTGGTCTTAAACTGGATAAAATATATATTAGACATATATTGTATATATTCTCTAGCAACACAAACCTCACAGAATTCCTCTATACTGCCACCAAATAGCTTGGGCTGCCCCACGAGAGGCCCCGTCTTCCCGATCTTCCTTTTCTTGGTGGGTTTTGGTGGCAAAGAAGGCGGCCTAAACACGAACGGGGGAAAAATAAACATTTGCATTAAATTTAGCCTATCAGTTGAATATTTGTGAAACTTGGAAGAGAAGATTGGTTGAATGAACCACATGTACGTAATGTAACATCATCATATATAACATCACCGATAAGTGACTTTGGAAATTGGATATGATGTAACAGGTTACTTGTATATTTGCTACAAGTATCAGGTACCCAATAAATTATGATACGTGTAGCACATCTGTTCAGAGATAATAAACCCATACCGGAGATGTCTCATTGCGAATGTGGAACCTACACTGTTATATTTGATTCTACTGACATATGTTTAAATCTTAACAATAAATAAACGTATACATAAATCAGTCATATATGTATATGATTATGAAAAAAAAAAGACTTGCTATCATGCTTGTATCTCAATGAATACCAATGCTTATTAGCTACTAGACCATTACAGGTATCTTATTCAGGACATGTGTTTACCAAAAAGAAGGTGCTTGCAGTGTAGGTGTTGCAGAGGCTTTGTCAATCGCTTCATCTCATGTGTCAGTTACTACTTACCAAATGTCTGTGGTGCATGCATTAATACATAGGCAACTGAGCTTTGCACTTGTCTTCGGGTTAAACATTTTAAAATGCTGTTAACTTTGCGTTAGCAATAGAATTCTACACTGCGTCAGCACTTTTTTTCATCCCAAACAGTCCGATTATGATGCTAGGTTTAGTAGCAGTAGGAGAAACGCTGGTATGGCAAGGTGGCAGAAGTGCTGTTAGGTTGGCGGTCACATGTTCCGCTTAAACATACTGAACTCTTTTTAACTGCTAACAATCCTGAATGCAAGAGACCTCCAGCAAACACACAGACATCGCAAACATACAACATACATTCTTCAAGGTCATACGGAGAAATCCTTGCAACAGAAGACCTCTAAAGCTTTGTAAATAATTAATAATCCTATAGAAATGGACACAGTACAAATACAGCAATACAGAAACAGAAGGTCAGCAATATATACGAATGATCAGAAAGAATATCTTCTTTTATTGTAAGAGATCGTTCATAAAAATTATTCAGAATATAATTTAACAGTCTTACATAACAGAGCGGCTTAAAATAAAGCCTCAGTAATGCAGCAAGTGACTAACTCGGACGAAATCAAAATTTTGCTGAATAACATGTGGTCTTAAAATAGAGGGTTGTAAAACAGAGGGACCACTGTACTGCGGTCAGACACTGGACATTTAGCAGTTTACATCCGATTTACAAAACCTAGATAATGAACAGCACAGTCTCTCCAACGAATGTTAAAAGTCTCCACAGTGCAACATGTGCCATACACGTTATCGAGTATGTGTGTTTGAGTTTATACAGTACCGGTACCGGTAAACTGTGTTATCTTACTTACACCAACACATCTCTCTCTCTATCTATATATATATACATATACTACATCTATTTGACAACATCTAACATGTACATCATACAGGTACTGTCCTACTGGCATCAACTGACACCCCAGCGCCAGCCAACATTGGCAACGTGTTCTGGCTATTGCAGACGATAATGTGTGTATTGCATAAGGTTCTGTGATAATGTACAATGTTTGAACCAATATTTGTCACATCTGGGGGGGGCTGTCTGAATCTGGGAACATCTACCCCACACTCATGATAGGTGGCAGCCATATAATGATAGGTGGCAGCCATATAATGATAGGTGGCAGCCATATAATGATAGGTGGCAGCCATATAATGATAGGTGGCAGCCATATAATGAT
>JAAUYG010141747.1_pt1 | contig 18949 bp, 21 predicted proteins | sample 7278091 | NCBI WGS metagenome assembly JAAUYG01 (sample SAMN14350201, study PRJNA611818) | marine sediment metagenome | isolation source: surface marine sediment (0.6m) | place: French Polynesia: Moorea | collected 2018-08
CCCGGACCCCCCTCAACCACACGCCTCGCGCCTTCGGCGCTCGCTGTCTCACATTTTTCAAATGAGGGAGACAAATGTCTCACTTCAATAAAATCCTGGCTCAATCACTGCAAAAGGCATCGGTGATGATGAAATAACCATACAGGAACTTGATGGTGATGCATTGATAAATACAATGTACCGATATCCATCTCTTGCTGTAAGTTAACACATGGCTAATTTTAATTACTAACAGGATGCCTCCTCGCATTGCCAGAAATCTATTGTCTAGTGTGAATTTATTACTATTGGCAAATGCTTCTATCATGTCTATGTTGTAATACTGCACCCAAGATAACTTATATATACGCTTAAGGGTCTGATAAACTTAATAATGAATCTAACCATATGTGAATGTGCTTTGTTTTAATTATCCAGACCCCCCAGAGAACCAGTTCGAGTATCATGGTCTGATACGGGAAGATGCGGTTGCCCCAGAAGAGGTGCAGCTGGATCAGGCGCTTCTTGTGAGAGACAAGAGCCAATTAAGTGGAGGTACGTTTTATAAATAAATAGGATTCTTTCTACATGTTCCATGCAACAAGCACAGTGCAACATGAATGGGCACATTGAAAACTTTGTGAGTCCATAAACTAGTACCTTCCACAGATGTAGTTCTGCACTTGAGTTACAGATGTAGTAGGGAATGTTTGGCACCACAAATTTGCAACATGAATGGTCGGTTTCTTATTCGGAAGATATAAATACCCTCGGTCATGTGACTGACTACCCTTTAGCCAACCACATTGCATCATACGAAAGGTCATCCAATCATGAGCAGATGATGTGTCACCATTTTCATGCCTTTTCACGTCCTTTGGCCATGTTGACTAACTTCGGAAAAGTTTTCTGGCAACAGTGGCAAGAGATTCAAAATACTCCCTTCTATCATGATTATCATGTCAAGGGTTCTTTCCTGGTTCTGCTATCTGAGTAGAACATTGCACCCGGGAACTCCAACACCAGGAACTCCGGCATGCATAGTTTTTATTTTTTCTCTTAAGTAACATGAGTAAGTTGAACAAAGAATCGGGCCTTAGCAGACCTTTTTCCTTCCTCGCGCTGTGAAAACTAGGGGCCATGTTGCCATGGAAACCTAAACCCTAGGTCATAGATGCCACACCAGAGCAGCACTGGCATTTATAATCACTTTAACACATGTTTAATGCCAGCCAACTGCATGCCTTCTTTGGGGTTACAGAGAGGGTCTGAGAGATTGTTCAGCAGAGGGTTTTGACTTTCTGATTAATCTCGTTAATTAGCGTCTATAGCCTTTGAACGTTGTTTTTGTAATCTGAAACTACAGCTGTGCTGCTTGTTGACAACAGTGCTGGTGGTCATGAGGACATCTGCATGAGTATCACTTCCGCAGTGTTCTAGTATATGTGTCTTCATGTTGGGAGTTTACTGATAGCATTACTAGCATATTAATATTATATTTCATGTAGTGCTGATATTTAGTAATTATTTATCGATGATACTTAATTACTGTTGATAAATGTAAATTGGTAGAGGGTATGTGTGAATTACAGGGATACATTATTGCCTCTTGTGTTTTCTCATTTGTGTACATGGGGTAACACTAAATCAGAATTGTATCAAGATGTGCTACGGTGTCTAGAGATTCATTCAGTGTTCAGTGAATAATGTTCTTGGCCCCATGCCCACCAAAGCCGAAACTTTAGATTTTACTAATGTGTCCTCCAACTGGTGTCACATGATCCAGAAGGGTCAATATGCACCAACAGCCACTAGTTACCATGGCTCCCATCCCCTGACGAACGCAGAGAGATTCTGCCGAAAATTTGGGAATTTTTACACCATGATTAGATCAACAGTAAAATCGACTCTGTGAGCAGAATGTGTGATTAGAAAAAAAATTGTTGGGATCTCCTGTTTTCGGTATGAACATGACCTTGGTAGTAGGATCAGGCCTTATGGCATATTTGACAATTAATATGTTTCAAAACATACAACTACATGGTCATTGAAAATCAGATCCCATGCTGAAGGGGCCAAAGTATTGATAAAAGCTCAGGAAGAGCATGTTAACAAGGTTAAATCGGTGATCAAAGCTTATTGCCTATTGGCATGTTTGTTAGGTGTGACCACATAACATGCATAATATGGCCTAATTTCAACACTTTGACTTTGAGCCTTTTCACTACTTCAAGACACCGTTTACGCTTATCAGCAAACCACATGAACATGATGAACCATGTTAGCAGAAGGTGTGTGATTGGGGCTGCATGATTATTACCAGTTACAGAGAAAGAGAGAAAGACAGGTTTACAGGTTTATATATCCTTTAAATAGAATCCTTTTTCACCATGTTCACTGTATCCATTCAGAATACAGCTCGTTCTTCTTGACGCCACGGTACCCGCGGGTACTTCATTTGGCAAATTGCACACAACTGTCCTACTGTTGGGCTTATTTGTAACCAGTGCTGTTTCTTTTGAACATTTCGAAGATGCTTTCTTTGTTTGTTCAGTTTTCATGCCCCTTTCTGGGGGTTGATTTACCTGACAAATAGCTGTGCGGGCGTTATGTTGCCCCTGTCGTCTGGTGTTTTCGGTGGATAAAATGGCAGACGGCGGTGCGTGTTTGGGGTGGAAATTCCTTTTCACATGGCCGGCCATTGCAGACTTGAGAGTGTGAATCAAGCACCTTTTGTCCCATAGTGCAATTTTTAGGTTTAGACTGCGTGGTTGGGGTTACATGTAGGTGCAGTGGCTGAAAGTTCATTTCTAGCACTGCCAGTCTTTACTTATGTAACAGTTCATCATGTAAATTTTGATGGTGCGTATTTCTATTAAGTCTCAAACAACGTGCCTACTGAAAACTTCCTCAAGTCTAAAATTCAAATTAAATGTGTGTGGGGGGAAGAGGTGGGGGTGGGGGGGGCCAAAGTAAAGACTTTTACCATTGTTTACCTGGCTGCTATTGGAACTATCATGTGTAGTAGGATTGCATCTACTGTACCATTCATTTTCCCCTTAAACATGCTAAAACTTATGTAGTGTTTACATTAAACAGTATGTCAATATAAAGATTTATACTTGTTAGTTTTAGTAAAAATTAGACTATGTAGACGATTGTGTGATCGTCTGCATTTGATAGTGATAAAAGTGAAGTAGAGTGCTGTGCATTCTTCCATTGTAAGGGAACCCTCCTGTTTCAAATGTGCCATGGCATATTGTATGATAGATATAATCGGATGGCGGACGTGACCTTTTGTGGAATTATGGTGGTATCTCTCGGGAGGGTTTAAAAGGCTGCCGCAAAGAACTACTGTGAATGGTTGGCACCTCAAGGAGAGTGTTGACATAGGAGGGGATTAGGGGGAATCTTCCGGGAACAGGAAATGAAGAATTGGAAACTTGATATTTATTTTCTTCGAGGGAATGAGTTGCGCAATAACGACACACAGCAAGTGTATGTTTACCCTTACCTGTCTGGCCATGTGTAATTGTCAACAATGAGATAAATTAATTCTAAAGGTGTGGTGTAATAATTGATGTTTGTACATCTTGGGTATCTTGAGCCACTAGTGCAGCATAACATACGTTTAGGCTGGTATCCATGGTAACAGTGATGACATGTACAGCATAAAGAGAAAGTGCCTTACTAGTAATCTGATAATGAAGGAAAAAAGAACAATTAGGATAAATTTTGTGTGATATTATTATTGATAATACAAATGTACTTGTTAACCTGGTAAAAAATGTTATAATAAAAACAATGTTTCTTTTCAGTAAAACTAAAGTGGTCCCTCTGTTTTGGGACCTGCATGCGAATTTGAAAATATGGTTTCATGGTACATGTGGAAGGTTGTCTTAAAATGTAGGTTTGGTAGTACCGGTACACAGTAAGTCCATATTTTGGGGCCGTAATTCTGTGGATATGTAATCACGGTGGTCTTAAAACAAACGGATGTAAAATAGAGAGACCACTGTCAAACATAGTGCTGTGAAAGTAAAAACATTTGCGGTAATTAATTTTAGTGTTTTTGAAGCATGCATATGTTTGCTGGAATCAATTTAAGTTTGCTACCAAACAATACTAAATACTAGCAATGAAAGTTGTATTTTGTTTAATACCTTCACGGGAATCATTCAATGTTTGAAATACATTTATTTGCGGATTGTGATTTCGTACATGTTATGTACATGACTACTACATGATGTGCTAAGAGAGTGTGTACATTCATGGTTGGGAAAATTTGCAACTGTAATTTGTAATCCAATTTATACACAAGGTACATGCACCTGATCATAAGTTCCTGTGTTCGCATGATTAATGCCGTCAGCTGAAATTGAGTCGCGGTCTGCTGCCGGCCAGTAATCAGAAGCTCAGAATACAGATTGTCTGACATCGACATAATTACTTGTCATGGCCATCTGCTCTCAGCCATATTCCAAATAAACAAATCCATGTTTTCTCAAAATGTTATTATATATATTCGCTATATATCGCAATATATTTACCGTGTAACCCATTTTACATGTTTTATACTTGCTAGATAAATGCAGGGCATTGCACAGGTTTTTGATGTCATGTTTCTTATCGTGTTGGCGTTGCAGATGAGCTTTGTGGTTATACAGTGTACAAGAGCCAGTCGGAGCTTCCGTTTGAAGTTACTCTGCTGGACAGCAAATCTGGCCGCGCACGGATCTCGGTGGCACCTGGATACTCGCTCAATTATGAGAGAAGGAACCAGTATATATTCGAGGTGGCAGCCCACGATTGTATAACCGGCGCCCACTCCAGAAGGTAAGCTGCGGTATTTATATTCGGCACATTGAAAGAGAAAACATAATCTGGTCTTGAAAGGTTGATCTGTTCGTTCTGTTGGTCTATGTACTGGCATTGATGATTACCATATTTATTCATTTACTAGTAACATATGCTCTAAGTACACATTATTATTTCTCTGGGTACGTATTTCAGCCGTGGACCAGCCAAATAGCTCACAGGTTTAAAATGGCAATGAGCAGTTAACAGGGAGGCATTCACACGAAAAAAAAAGTGTAACATGAATAGTCAGTTTCATTTTGTTCCTTTTAGCCAACCACATGGGGCAGTTTGAAAGCTTCAACCAATAATGGGGCAACTCTGATTTTGCGTCTTTCCACTTCTTTCGGGTATCTTCAGAAAGTTTTCTCCTTAACACTTTCACCATTGCTGCCCCCTGCAAGATAGCAATTTGACGCCGTAAATCCTAACAAAATAGCTCCCATACACCAGGCTCCCAGGAAAATCACTGAAAACTCACGTGCTATATTCATGATATTGTTTTGGTCATATCTTATGAACAACTCAACCAAAAAAAGACAAGTTATATACCATTGCATCTTTCCACTTCTTTCTTACCTCAGTGAACCATTTGAACCATTTAAGATTGTCTGAAGGCACTGTGCACTTTACATGAAAACAATCTGCGAGTTCAATATCTTGGACATTAGCAACATAGATACCCTGAACATTTACACAATCACAGCTACAGGCAATGAATATTCATGATGGAGGGTTAACATGGTTAAAGCCATTTAGTTCTCCGTAGACTTTCGCAGTTTGTAAACTCACCGTCTCAGTTTAATTTGACATTGGGGCACTAGTAGTACAAAGTCTGGTCTTGGTTGTCGCTTCTCTTTGAACAAGTAACATACGGAAAGTATTATTTTGCTTAAATATTTTTGTCAGAGTTGCTCATCGTACCTTTTGTGGGGCTGCTGTATGTAGAGATGCTCTTCCAAATGTTTGACTGTACACATAACTGATATCATTTCTTTCTCTTCATGTACAACATGATGTACATCATTTAAGTTCCTTACATCGTGTACATACCAAACTCTTAAAATTTCATCTCCGACTGCAGCAACAGTCAAGGCTTGAAACTACATGAGGCAGCTAGAATTTGTTGTCAGGACGTATTCGGGATGATCCAGCCAATGAGCAAACAACACTGTGTAATATATATTACCATTTCAGGACAGAATTTTGATGTTTGGGATGGTATAAGTTATAATCTTATCTTAGATGGCTTAGGGAACTTCCTTAAAGTGATACAATGTTGCTTCACACATGGCTACCTACATGAGTCTGTTTGGCACACATGCTCTTCCATTGAGTGCACAACGTTTCTTGGGGCCTTTTCAATGGCGTCCCAAAAGTGATGGGGAAGTCGGCAAAGAACAGTCAATTGAATACATTTTATTCCTAACCGAACCGTTTAAAATTTCTAAAGGCGCTTGCTGGGTACTTAACGGCGTGAATATGGTAACAAGGATTCTGCTGGATTAGTCAGGCAATGTTATATTGGCTAAATCTGCCTAGCAAAGTTGCTCATGCAGACTTGTCTGACTCTCCTGTGGCATGAAACCTAAACATGGACACCAGGGAATCTTGATGGAACCCTGGGCTTATTTCGGACCAGAGCACTGGAGCAATGTGTCACTGAATTGCTGACTCAGCGTGTGAGATTGGGACACTCACAGTCACAGACATCTGCGAGTCCAGCCAGCGCTGCCTCCCGTCTCTGCCGGGACAGTGTGCTCTGCCTTTGTTCTTAAAAGTACATTTGTCATGGGGGGTGGGCTCTACCCTAGACTGGGATTTACTGAAGGGGAAAGAGGGAGGGGGGGGGGGGGGTTATTATCCAGATGCTATATCCCAACCAGGGATCTCTATGTTGTTTAGCCTAAAGTGATAAATAAACTGGCAATATGGTCAAAACGCATGCCTGAGGCTACATGGTCCACATGGTCCATGGGGGTTCTTTGCTCATGGTTCTTTGCTCATGGTTTCTTGCAATCAATCCTTACAGTGTTTGGACTCCCCCTGAGTCCTGTCTAGTTTTGGTGCTGTCTAAATCTGTTGGCTTGGACAACTGGACAAAATAAGCCATTTGCTGTCTCGTTTCGATCCATGCCCGTGATATGCAATCAGGGTGCAACTGTGATACCTCTACTTTTTCCACATTTTCTACTGTCACTATTTTAAGAATACAGTCATGCTCTATTTTAAGACCAACCATGGAACCATAAAAATGTGGTCTTATATTGCAGGTGGCCTTAAAATAAAGGTTCAATAGTACAAAAAACTGCACTGTGGGAACAAATGAAGTGGTCTTAGCAAGGTGGTCTTAAATAAAGGGTGTAAAAGAGAGGGGCCACTTTAAAAAAACACAAAAAAACTTTATAGTGGTCATTCCAATTCCATTTTAGACCACCTTCAACTTAAGACCGTACTTTTCTGCCTGAATGATTGATCTTAAAAATGCAGGAATTGTTAAATGGAGTTCATGCAATGTGCATGCTGTGTAATACATTATCGGCCCCGTTGCAGAATTTGGGACACCTATTCTATTCAGCTGGAAGCTTACGTGACAGTTTTAAGCCTTTTATGGCAGATATCAAAGAGAACAAATTGCTGCCCTGAGCCCCCAATCAATAAAGTCTGCTTATTTTGGTATTCATCCTCGCCAAGTTACCAGTTTGGGGACCGAACACTCGGGCCATGAACCCCCAGCCATATATACGGATATAGCTCTTTGATAGCCTTCACACGCCAGTAGCTTCTAGTGGAATGTACAGTGGAACCTTTGAATTAAGACCACCCACAGTCGTTTCCCAAAGTTGTCTTACCTATGCCATCGTTTTTGAAACAATTTTATATAGCACTGATGTGTAACTTAAGCTGTGGTCTTATTTCTGCAGTGGCCTTGCTTCCAAGTGGTCTTATTTCTAGGGTGGTCTTCAGGTGGGGATTTACTGTATAACAATACTAGTACACAGGGGACTGGTGAACAAAAAATAATTCTAGAACACATGTAACATGTATTTAAGGAACTTCTTGCCTTGCAGGTTCACTATAGCTGCTTGAGGTTTAATTTTGCTAACTACTGTTACTATGATTACTTGCGCCTGGTGTGTGATTTAAGATATTATGAGCCCAAGATATTAGTACATGTACTAGTACGGGCATACAGTGAAATCCCAGATTTAAGACAACTCATGGTTGCCAGACCTTCAAAGTAGTCTTAATTTTATGCTGTTCTTAATTCTGAAACAAGAAATAACCTTTATTTGACCAATAACGGAGCATGCTGAGTTATGTGGTATTAATTCTTTGTGTTTTTAAGACAGGGTCTGCAAAATAAAAAATAATAAATTACTATGTAAAACATGATATACATGTTGTAACCTGGCAAACCCTTAAGTGAATAAAGTCCTGTTAGCTTCAATCAGTTAGGTATTTGTGGCATATACATTGTACTTGACGTTTATCATGTTAATTGTTTGCACTGGTTCGCACATGCATGCGGTGCAAATGAGAAATGAAGCAGTCACGATTATCATGATTATACTAGTTTTGAAGTTCCCAGATGATTTTAAACCACTTATGGGCTAGCAGTGGTAAAATCCCGTTGGTGGTCTACCACATCTTATTGGATGGCAAACGCAGGGTTTTGCCGTTCTGTTTTGTTTGATCAGTTCGTAAGTTTACTTTGATGATAAGTTGTTCCTAAGGAAGTAATATTTGGAAACCTTTACATTGCTCATTCGCCATGTTTGCTGCATTCGTCATGTTCATTGAGGAAAAAATAGAGGATACCATAACACATACAGGGGTATTTTCCTTAAAATAGGGCGCATGATTTGGGTTTTTACCACTCTTTAGTCTTTACCACTGTCAGGTACAACTTGATTACATCATACAGTCGGTTTGTGACTCAGCCATACTTTAGTGAGATAAGGCGTGAAAACCACAGGGCGATTGGTTCGTAATTGATGGGGAAGTTAGAGGTACATTTATAGCCTGGTTAAATAGAAGATGGGCATCGCAAAAAGACTATTGTACGACATAAGTGTTTAGTACTGAAAACATACATGTGGATTGTAATAGGTCAGAATTAGCGAGAAAATTCTGCCTGATAATAACAGTGTATAATAAATGTAATATGGTACCTCAGGGAATTAATTACCAAAAGTACATTTTCAACGTTTTCCAGTCTCGGAGGGTATTTTTACATAGTAGCTTAGGCAATTACCGTGTCCAGATTTTTGTGCCCCAAGTGGCCGCCCTGTTCTTAGTGGTCCTCTGTATCATGTGAAAAATTATCGGCATGTGGCTTTGCTAGCATGCGAGTGTGTGACAGCTTCAATGGCAAGTTCCATGAATTTGGTGACAGAAACCGTGCACCGTTGTCACAAAAGACGAGAGCCAGTTTACCTGTGAGCATCTCACCTTTAATAACCCTATTATGTTCTTCACAGAACTGATTACACTCCCGTCTGCGGTTGAGATGCAAGACGTAGCGATATTGATTATGCCGGCAGGGAAAAATCAATACTATTGGCATAACAGTCTCTTGCGGTTGCGTTGAGTTTAACCTTGGGTTGCTCGTATTACCATAACGCTTGTCCCGAAAAGGGTAATCGGGGTCTGCGTGGGGAAAAGTACAAAGCCATTGAAGCCAGGTGGAAATTTATGAAGGGCTGCAGCAACATGCAGTGAAACTTGTCCCCAAAAGATTAACATTCCATTGCAATAGCACTCTATAGTAAGCTGCATATTGTCAGCTACATCATACTTACCAGTGACGATGCTTATAAAAAAAAAATAACCATAGGATGGTACTCTTAAACTGTCAGGTGGCACGGATTACTTCTGTATGATGGGGTCAGTTTATAACACCCAATATCATGAATATAGGGAGTGGTTTAAACTTTGCCGTTTTGTTTTATAATATACCATATTCAAATGTTTATTGTATAAATACAATGGTCCATCTATTTTAGTACCAACCATGGGACCTTGGTCTTATATGGTAGGGGATCTTAAAATAAAGGTTCTGCATTACACCAAAGCCAGAATTGAAACCAAAGTGGGCTTATAGTGAAGGTGGTCTTTAAATAAAGGGTTGTAAACTGGAGGAACTACTGTAGATAATTTATTCACACCTTCATGGACAAAGAGAGTGATATAGCCATATAAAATCATTATGATGTAGTTCTTCAGTTGGTGGATTAAACGTAATCATGCATGAAAGTGTTGGCAGTCCAGATAGCAAAATAACTAGCAAGGCAAGCTGAATGCCTTACAAACTTACAACATGTACAAGATAATAAAACAGAAAATCATCAAAATGATAGGATGATGTAATGGTGACAACTGATGATGGTTACCTATGCCATACTAATAGTAATAAATTGTACAATGTACATGTATTGAATTGTATGTACATGTAATATATTTGAAAATAACAAACATGTAATATATTTGGAAATAACAAAAAAAAAATATCCCGAGGTGGCCGGAGTCAGATTTAGCAGAGGTTCGTTCCAGTGTAGTATCTGAGCTGGAATGTCTTAAGGACAGATTCTCCAGGTTGAAAAATAAAACAAAACCTATGTATGACCTCTATTTTGTGAGCCTGATAACGTGACTGCGGCCCGGTCCGGCTGCCCCGGCTGGCTGAAGTCTACGTTATCCCTCACAAGTGTCCCCCTGCTTGTCCAAAGATGGCTTCTTCCTGGCCACGGGGAAGGGGTTTCGTTTGCTTTACCACTGCCGCTGGGGACAGGCGTTCTGGGATTCCTGTGATTGATTACCTGCGTGTGTGCCTTCTTGTTGTCTGGATAAGGTTGCAGTCCCCACAAACCAAGTGTGTGTGAAAGGGGGGGGGGGGGGGTTGCAGCTCTGAAGTTCTTTTCTGTATCCAATCCATGTTTGGCAAGGTTGTCTTTATTTTTCTTTTTTTTTTGGCCAAAGCAAGGCCGTTGCTACTTGTCCCCAGAGAAGTGGGAGACCAAACATGGGATTCAGGCATTTCTTCCCCAGATGGCGTGAAATATGTCATTACCAGGGAGTAGTCTTTTTTATACGACTTGGTCTGTACGATATAAGAGACATTCAAGAATTCCTTTAATTTTTAGACCGACCATCAGTGACACCACTCTTTATATTTTCAGTATAAATATTCCTCCTCCAGTTTAACATTTTTCTGGCTGAATGGGTGGGTGGAGAGGGGGGTGTCTTAAAATGCTTGGACCACTATATCAGGATAATTTGACAGCCTAAATACAACAAAATGGGTCTAGGGAAAGTGACTAAGTGTTGGGGTGGGTGGTGGTGCAACATGAACTCCAGCTGTATATATATTGGAGTATGAAGACCATGGTATCATGTATCAAGCATTGTCAAGAGATGTGACATATTCACTGTCACAGGGACCACACACACAGTTGACAATCTCTTCTGTGATATTCTTTGCCTTTGGGAGCATGAGGAGTGGGTGTCACAATTGATGGCTTTGTTTTAAAGAGATACACAAGTGTTTCATGCTGTTAGCATGGTTAGTTTGTAAATATTGTACATAGGCATCTTTGCTGATATCAGTTGTAACAGATTTTTAAACGCTGTTGTTCATGTTGTTGTTCTTTAACATGTCTAGTTAAATATGTTAATTATCGGGTTGACAAATTGGAAATTGTTTGACTATAAATTTGCTACACATGGGAGTGATTGGTAAACCTTCAGAAAAAAAAATAAAGAAAATCAGCCGTCCTGAAGCACCACAAGATACCAAAAAATCAAGTATTTTATAGCAGGTTTCATGCATATAGGGAGGTACTTGGAATGCTTATTGCCAGTTGAGACATTTGAATAAAATGTGCATATGTTTGCTATTTAGATTCAGTCCGTTTACAATCACAAAAAATACAAATTAGACAATAAAAATGTGACATTTAAGGTACATTCAAGAAAAGATGTAATATCATTTTATATGGATAATGAATTAATAGAAGGTATAAATTATAATACTTACTTCTGCGAGAAACTACCAGTCTTGAAAAAGGACATACATTGTATCATCACGATCATGTTAATGATGGATTGGCATATATATTTTAGTAGACATGTACGTCTAAATATCTATACATGTCACACCTGTCTTTATGGCAAATGGATACCATGGTCTTTCAGACAGTCCGTATGCTCGGTTTAATACCATGGTACACGGTGAGGCTGATGTGAAGACCAGCCTAAGGTCACTAACAGAACGTGGTCCTTATAACATGTATAAACAAATGGTCTTTGTATATGGGTTCAATAACATGGAAAATATAGACTGTAAATTTATTAATGCTGATTAACACATAATGAATTATTGCGTTTTCTGAGACAAATCAGTGTTCACTGGGATTACTATTCACATGATTCATAGGTAGTCCGTGTCATGTCAATTTTCTAGGTGCATGAATTATGCTTGCTGGTATTTATTTAAAGCTATCTAACATGTTAAAGATGGTCGTGAAATTTATCGAATAATTGCCTTGCAAACATTAATGGATTTACAGCAACCTTGGGAATTACCCAATGTGGTCCTTATAATTTTTATAAAGAAGTAGAGCTCTTCCTCTGGTAACTTTGTTAATTTATCATGTTTATATAGAAATGAAACATCAACTCTGACGACAGTTTTATGTCAGGTTGCCAATGTTTCATGGTTCAATGAGCAAGAAGAGAGAAACATTATTATAATATCATCTATATAGAATCACTCAATATCTCGCTGTGTCTGTCTACGATGTCTCAACGGATTTGACTGTCTGCTGTGGCGCTGTTTACGGCATGATCTATCGATACATCAGCCCGCGGGGACAGCCGGATAACGGCGATATCAATAATTTTCCCAGGGCAGAGCTAAAAGATGGCGCAATGTAAACAGAATTAAAAGACTCCCTCCATACGGAAAGCTGGACAGGTTTTTAAAGACGTTGTTGCCATGGTGCTGCATATGTTTGTAAACAGCACTGAATGAATTGGAAGTGATGTTTATAAAGATAGATAGCATATGGGTATTCTATATAGTCTACATGGTCTACACCATGTACAATGTGTGTATGGTGTACCTGCATGGCTGGACCTGTTTATCAACTTTATCTTATTATCTAAACAAAATTCAACTGTCAACACCATCCTGTTGTAGAATATAAGACCGCCTCAGAATTAACATTATTAAAATTTGTGTGTTGTCGATGATTACTCCGTTGATATCATATGATAGTGCTATAAATGATTAACATTTCTTATCCAATTGAGTACCTGTCATAAGGCCATTCTACGGTAATTGGGGAATGGGCTTATGGGTAATTCTGAACTTCTACTCTGTTTTGTAGTATGCTTTCATAAATTGCTCACCACAAGACTAATGAGACGGATGTTATGGGATACAGTTCATGCCACCTTACATCAGTCTATACATCATCTCTATGTAATTGCATGATACTGGAGTACATAAGATTTGGTGTCTCATAATAATAAATACATGTATGCAGTTTCATCTTCTTACTCCAAAATTCCACACCAAAATCTTAAAATGTTTTAAGAAATATTACATCCGCTTTAGCATAGCTAATGGCTGAAGTTAAGGTGGCTGGGAATGATTTTATAAAAATCATAATTTCTGAACTGATCTTTAAGAACTTCAAAGGACTTAGTTCCAAAAGGGATTAGTTGACTTTTAAGTGTGATTCTCAGGACTTTCAAGATTTTTCTAGAAACTGATCCCTGATTTACATATATGTCACACATTATTTAAGCTTCTATACTGTCTTTGCTTTTCAGAGAGAAGGTGCATATTGAAGTGGAAGATGTGAATGAGTATGCACCAACGTGGACACACGACTCGTACGTGGCCGAGGTGTTTGCGGGGAAGCTGTACAATCAGATAGTGCGGTTAGAGACCATCGACCAGGATGGATCAGACGTGTATTCGCGGGTCTGCCGCTACAACATCCTCACCCCGGACGTCCCCTTCAGGGTGGATGAACAAGGTATTGTATCATTTCTACACGTTCTATGCTCCCCACCCCTGTCACAAAAAATATTTAGGTCTATCTAAGAAATTTTATTTTGACCACAAAATCCTCCTTGAACAATGTTAACCAGCTTCAGAAGGTTTTTTTCCGTGAAAATTTTGTTTGAAAAGGTGGGTCTTCTGCAGACTGTCCAACTAAACCTTATTCATACGCTACCTAAAGACTACCTGGCAGTTAAGACCATCCAAAAATTAAGAGCACTTATTAGTCGATTAGTACGCCTAGATGGAAAACATGTTATGCAGCAGTGTGTCGTTTCAGTTATAATACCAGTGACACCATCCCAGAAATAAGACCACTTTAGCTATGATCAAGGATGTTTTTAATTTACGGGTTTCACTGTACATTGAAATGACAGATATTTCAGTATATAGGAATGTTATCTAAACTAACGCTGCTGTCGTTGCAATGTTCATACACAGGCTACCTCTACAACACAGAGGTGCTGCGGCGAGAGATCCGCCATAATTACATCCTGGAGGTGAATGCGGAGGACTGTGGCGGCCGCCAGTCTGACAACATCATGGTCAGCATCGTGGTCAAAGAGGCCGAGACCCCAGCCACTGACCCGCCGCAGCAAGCCATGTGCCAGACTGGATGGTCAGGTAGGAAGGAAATAGGAATAAAACATATCAAAGAAATATCATATAACCTGACGTGAAATGAAGTGGTCTATTTTTTATAGGCCCCTTTTCTGCACAGATAATGACTGGCTAAACTGGGCCAAGGCTGGCCTAACCGGACCAAGGCTATCTAAACTGAGCCAGGGCTGGCTATGCTGGGTTAAGGGTGATTAAACTGGGCCAATACTACTAAACCATGTAAACTGGACCAAGGCTGGCCTAACTGGGCCAAAGCTAACGAAACTGGGCCAAGGGTGGGTAAACTAGGCTAAAGTGGGTTAAAATGGTCCCAGACTGTATTGAAACTCACAAACCATATCTGAAGCCAGACGCCTTACCCGCCCTGCCATTGTGCTGTTGGTTCCTACCCTAAAATGCAATCTGTCTTGAAAACTCATCCTCTTTGCATGGTATATACACATGTATGACCATCAGAAACCAGGTCGCAAGCTTGACACATGGTTATCAACAAGAAAGGGCAGGACCGTGTGGTGTTGCATGCAGCCTTTGCACCACGGGTCCTGCTGTCTGTGTCATCTCCTTTCTCTGTTGTTTGTATATACTCAGCAGTGGCAGTTGAAACATTTTCAAATCACCATTGTCTGTTGTATTTCTGCTGCCTGAAACCTTTAATAAGACTCATTTCCCTAGAGACTGCTTTAATCTGCATTTAGAATCAAAAGACACAGGCCATGGAAGCTTAAAAAAAATATGTTAAGGGTGACGTTTTTTCCTAGAAAATTTGTGAATGTGGCGTTCCCAATCTATCTTCCCTTATTACCTGCTTTTTCCAGGGAGCTGTTTTGTGTGTGTGGTATTTGGAGGGGTCCTCTTGTGCACATGCGCAGGGTTCGTGCTTTATATGGGTAGTGCAGAGATTGGCAAAACACAAGGGGGAACCTCTTCCGTCGGCGTGATGAAACCAATTATCTTTATTGGCTTCGTAAACTGTCGCCATCCCGAAAAAAATCCTTCTAGTTTCTGCTGCATTGGGTACTTTCTGTTTACAGACTAATAAAAGGGAAAATGCCCAAAAGCCATAGCTTTTGACCAAGGAAGCATGCGTATAATGTATGTATGTATGTATGTATGTATGTTATTTGTCAAATGAGGTATTGTAAATGATATAAAGGTCTGAAATTTCGTAGAAATTTGGAAAGGGGTGAGGGGTGCAGATAGAGGGAGGCCAGAAAGTGATCTTTTTGATGTCTTCTATATCTGCTTATCATGGACGATTTCCATGTTAAATTTAAAAACGAAACGTGTGAATATGAAATTGTATGCACGTGCTCTTGTGCAGATTACAAATACTATCTATATTATAGCTCTCTTTTTTGTTCAACAGTTTGCTTTCATGCAGAAATTATGGAAAAAAACCCTTTCTTTGATCATGTGTATCATGTTTATATCTAGACTTCCTGTTTAGCATATGTGTGCGTGAACATGGTGAATGTAGGCTTAAGCAGCAGGCTACAGGAGCCAGTTGCAGAAAAAATTGCAAATCTAGATCTGGACTTAAGTCTATTGATCACCTTGGCAAACCTGAAACCTTCTCAATTTCAGGCAATTTCTGCTGTGAACTACACATTTTAAAAAGCATTTAAATATTGTCTTGTACTTGCTTACGCATAGTTTCCAACTCTAAGATTTGTGAAACTAATCCCACACCTTAATCAATTTTCTTTATTAGATAATCAGATGGTTGTTTCCTGCTATATTTTCAGGCTTGGAAAATCGTATCGAATACGAGCCTAACGCGGAGCGTGTACTTGTCGCCAGCACTGCGACACTGGAGCTGTGTGATCCAACATGCCCAGAGCAGTCGATCTCAGCACATCTGGAACTGGACGCAGATGTGGAGAACCAGATGTGCGACCACGACGCGTACTCCGTCAGATCGCAGCGTAAACTCTGTGGTCAGTAGCTTGGTAAAATTTTCGGTTGCTGTAGCTATGGGAACAGGCAAGGAGAAAATGGTAAAAACAAAATGCTCAGTATTTTTCCACCTCTGGGTTCAAGAATCGTAACTTTAGTATGATGCTGGCGGTTTATATTGTTGTTCTTACATTGGACTGGCAAACAAAACACAAAAATAAACTGAAAGTATTAATTTAAAAGATGGGCTTATACTACAATGTACTATACAGTGAAACCTGTCTTTGCGACCACCTGAGAAATAGGGACAACCTGGGAATTAAGGACAGCTACTCCAGTCCCTAGGCCTATTCAGTACACAAGAGATGGACCTGAGAAATAAGACCACCAATTGAGGACAGTTTTGCACAGTCCCTTGGGTGTCCCTAATTCCCAGGTTCCACTGTACTATAACACAATGGCATAAAGCTCCAGCCAGACATGCCCTTGGTAACCTCAAGCTCACTGTACTGGTTCCTGTTTTGTTTTATTTTAGAAAAACTCATGCTGTGTGTCTTTCGTAAAATGGAAATGGTCATGAGGAAAGAGAGATGGAAATTTTAAGTTGAGGGTGATTTTACAGACAAATGATTTGAAATTTGGGAAATATCGGTCAATTTAGTGTAGTATAAAAGACTTCTAATACCACGGGCATAGTACATGTGCCTGAATATATAATCCAGCATTTCACTTATTAGTGTGATGTTCTCTCACCAGGGGCCTCCACCGAAACCATCGATCTCCTACCCAACCCCTCTCTGGAGCGGTGGAATCAGGATGACTCGCATCCAGAAAACGAGATCTACAATTTTGACGGGATCAGCAATGCCATAGAGGTGTCACCGGAGACCATCGACCCTCACCTTGGCCAGGTGTTCGGTATCGGGTTCTACGCCAAGCATGAGGAGAACCCTGAGGATGGCAATGCTAAAGGCAGCAAGGAACATCTGCTCTGTTACTCTGATGGGGAAGGTAAGATCCTGGGTGTTGTTTACGAGAAAAAAATTAAAAAAAGAAAGAAAGAAAACATGGCAAGATGTAATTATCATTGTTTTAGTTGGTAAATGAACATATGCAGCATTGGGAATCGATCGGCTACTCGATCAGCTTCCCCCCCCCCTCCCCCCCCCCCCCTACACACACACCTCTTAACATGGAGATAAGTCTGAAAGATAGAGATAAGTTTCAAATTAGCTGGAATTCTTCAACTAAAGGGATATCTAAACTCAGAGGACTGTGTTGTAGTCAAAACTCCTTAGAAAGTACTGACTCTAGGGATGGCATATTATACCAATAAATGACACGCAAGATTAAACACGAAACAAAAAAAAAACAAAAAAAAAAAAGGAACAGTAGATTTTTCCCCCTACTGTTATAAACAAGGTAAAAAAAAAAAGATTTTGGTTTGAAATGTACTTGGATAAAAGCACATAGGGGTTAACCTTCCTAGGTATACCGCATGCCGGCCTCAGGTAGTGCAACCACCTGTATGCTGACCCATTTTTTCCCCCCACTCAGCCTCTCCTTTGCCTGGGTCTTGCAGCGCTAGCTTCAAAAGCTGCACTATCTATTATTCATGGTCGCTATGTGCTGCCGATCATGGCGACTCAGGAGCTCACCTTGTGTTGCTGCAGACTACTGCAGAACGGACGGACATCGTCGGAGACGATTTATTGTTATGTCAGAGGCATGTCTGGGGGGTGGGAGAGGATGTGCAGTCGCTGGCCGAAGATCGTCATTTCCTGCCTGTCTCGTTTCAACCCTTCTGCCATTTTACGCGGGGGGCGGGGCTCGCCATAACATGGCCATCCATTACATGGCCGAAATGTTTTTAATAACACATGCAGCCGTTATGTAAGAGATGGTAGCATGCAAGGTAGCATGTCTTGCAGAGAAAAATTGGCAGCAAAAATTCACTTGTGTCTTTAGAGGCTTGTATATTACAAATATTGAGAAAGCTGAAAGAATACACTATAGAGTGATATTAAAGACAGACTTGGTATTTTTTCTCAAGTTCCTTCTCAGTTCGCAAACAGAATCAAATCTCGTAGCTAAGGGAGAGTCCTTTCCAACCACAAACTCTACCCAGATTGTCATTGTTTCAGCAACGTGAGCACGCGGCGGTGTACTTCTTTGGCTTCCTGGTCTTAATTTTGAAGGGAAAAAATATAAAACCGTATAAGAATGAAATTAGTTGTCATGGCGAGATTTTGTTTTTACCGTAAGAATATACCATAGAAAAATGCTGCTGGCTATCCGATACCGGTAGCATGCAAAGGTTGCCGAGAAATGTGATTCCACCGTTGTGACTGCAGTGTAGTGCTTCAGGTTGGCGGCTGGCTTCCCATGTTATCTTCCTGAGGAGTGGGGAGGGGGGGGGGGGGGGCTTATTACGAATTTTTTTCACATTACACACGTAAAAAAATGAAAAACAGTAGTTTTACCGGTATCACCTTGTACGTAACCGTTACGATTTAAAAA
>JAAUYG010117419.1_pt1 | contig 18948 bp, 13 predicted proteins | sample 7278091 | NCBI WGS metagenome assembly JAAUYG01 (sample SAMN14350201, study PRJNA611818) | marine sediment metagenome | isolation source: surface marine sediment (0.6m) | place: French Polynesia: Moorea | collected 2018-08
AGAGACTACACAGCCTAGTAAGAGTGATAGCTAGTGGTGCTATCTGTAGTGATCGGGTGGAGTACAGTGCTGATTTAGCTCGCCTGCTGTGGCGATCGGGAGACCTACTGGATTACATCCAGCTAACACATGAAAACTTCATAATTATTTGCTTATTTAAGCTTCAGTGGTTTAATCAGTCAATTATTCCAGTACAGCACACCGCCTCCTCATTAGTTAGTATAATCCTCACATAAATAGAAACGATTTGTTGAAAAAGAATTCTGCAAAAGAATGCTAGTTGGATTGACCAGTTATTGAGCAATCATTGAGCAAGTTACAGTCACACCTCCTGTATATAAAGACCAGCTGCTTATAAAGACCACATTTTACAGGTCCACAGGGGTATACTTTCCATGTTATTGAACCTGCATATAAAGACCACCTGTGTTTAAGGACCATATTTTGTTGGTCCCAATGGGGGTCTTTATATACAAGTTTCACTGTATGTTTACATTTTACTGATATGGATTATTGTGTGATTGTGATATTGCTGATACGTTAGTCGAAAAAAAAACATTACTTTTAAAATCCATTATAATTATAAATGATATGTAATCAAGTTTTTCACATCTTAAATGAAATTCACTGAGTCATAATTTTTAAAATAAAAAAGGAAGTTCTCTATAGCTAGGTTAAGTACGTCATACATGTGTGCGATAGTAAAGAGGTGTAACGTGTAGAATAGAATACTGGTAACAATCGTGTAGTGAAATCATGATGAAATGAGCTTGCTGGGTAACTTTTCCTGCTTAATTGATACTTTAACCTTATAACTGGTCTCCTCAAGGTGCAATCATTGCGGCCACTTCTATATGTATATGAACATTACGCACATGTACTTGCATAAGAAGTGTGTCATATTGTTCGTTGGCCATTCTCCCCTGTGACTGTTTGCTGACATATAAAAGTAACAGATAAATAGATAAAGCCATGCTATATTTTTTCCAGATGCTACATCCGGAAACATCGATGATATCCGACATTCTCTCCCAGTTCGTTATCGTCTTGCTGTTGCCGCAATCGGAGTTTGCTGTACACGCTGCAACAGCCAGCTATGATATACACAGAAAAATATGCCTCTTATATAATCAAACTCAAGCACTGTACGAGTGATATACCATGTTATCAAACCTCGCAGACAAAGGGCCGTTCGAAGGTTTCAAGCCACGATGTTGTCATTTTTAGGTAATTTTAGACATGTACCGAGCAGAGCGGTTTACACAAATACACTGCTCAAATCATTTAAGGGAGCAAAAGTTAGAGTAGCATAATACAGACATGTAAGGGAGCAAAGTTCCAAACATTTACTGGAGCGTTCCAAGCATTTACTGGAGCAAAGTTAGCGTAGCATAGTGTCAAATCAGTGGCCATAGCAGCTACTGATTTGAAAATAAACAGTGTTATTGTGTTTAAACGTGTTGAAAGGATAAAGGTCATGATCGCAATGGCTCTAATGCACTTGCGTTTTGGGGGGTGATTCCCCTCTGGGTTATGTAAAAAATACAGTTTTGCTATTTTGTTTCTGCCACAACTGCGTTATCAAGCAAAATGATTCAAGTAAACAGGATTACAATCTGGAAGGATTTTCGCCTGGCCCAATATATTTCTAAATATATGCCTTTGAAAATCTGTTCCCTTGAATATTTCGAGCAGTGTATTTAATCATTGTTAATTGGAACACACACACACACACACACACACACACACACACACACACACATGCAAGTGCAATCCGAATAGAAGCGTCGTTATCGGCACGCGAACGCCTTTTTATACACGGTCAATAAAACAGCTATAGTACGTATACGATGACTCCTATTTGGTGGGCACTGAAGCACTCGTTCGCTATAAATGCTGCAGTTATCTGGGTCACCATGCCATATCCGATAGAAGTCGCTGAAGCAAGTTACATTGGCCAAGGTTCATTGTGGCGGTAATACCAAGCAGAACTGTGTACAATGTGACTGTTGTGTTCTGGTAATATCCTGGTCATGGGAGACATAAGCAATTCCGGCTCGGAGGCTAATCCTTCCCCCGACGGGGTGATTATCGTGCCGTATCGACTCTGGCGGACAGCGGGCTCATATCTCGTATTCAATGTCATGGTAAGGCCCTGATTTGGATAATTCTCGGTCACGTTGCTGGATAATCATGATAAGTGCAGGTGCCGTTCGGTAGTTACATTAATTTAACGGACTGAAAGTGTGCGGATGGAGGAGTGCCTCAACATGACAGTGTCAAGCAGAGGCAGCAATTAAACCAATTGATACAAGTAGACTCTTAATCTTAATAACTTTAAGCTTGACGTAGATAGAGTGAAACCCATGTGTCAAGCTATGTAGGAATTTACCAAATATCGTCCTTATCCAGAGATGGTGTTTATTGCAATAATATGGTAACTATGCCATTGAGGATCTGCAAAATATTATCTTAGTTTGTAAGAAAGTAATCTACATACAAAAAATCATAATACGCTTTGGGAATAAATGTCGCAATGTCGTCACTGTTTGTATATCGAAGGGGACACGAGACTCTTGCAAAAGAATCTTATATTCTGTGCAATACAGCTCAGTGTTAAACAGTGTGTTATAACCAACTTTAGCAGGTAAAGTGTTTCCACCTAGATCGAAGTAGTGTGTGCACTTTATTCCCTTTGAGGCGTGAATTGCTAGACTACGGAAGCGATTGCTGCCACGTGTGAAAAAAAGTTATCTCCTACGTACGACTTTGTACCTAGTATGCACTACTAAAGTCGTGCGTACCAGATGGGGTACGTATATCTTAGTAAGTCACACGTGGCAACAATACGCTTCCGTACTAGTCTAAGGCTTTTAGCTAGACTTTGGCTTTTTTTGTAAGTAGATCTACTGCCGTGACCGCAGCATGCATGCGCCAAGGCCATATTTCATGGGAACCTACACATCCGAATTATCCTGACATCATTTTTCTTTTCTTTTTTTTTCTAAAGTTTCTGTTTTCGAGTTTTAACTATTTTTTTCACTTTCGTCAAACATAGAGCTATATACATGTAGGAGAGAACATTTCCAAACGCTACTCCCACACTATTTCCAGTGAAACTTCATATGGTCAGATAATGCTAGGGGAAAACTAAATTAAAAAGTCAATGGAACTTGTGATTATTCGAAACACAAGACGATATGGGGAGAAACATTTCGAATTGGGACATCGAAAACCGTGGGGGTACAGTCTATTGCGTTTGTTGGCAATTGGCCAAGTTTATAAAATATGGCACTTTGAAATATTGACGTGGGAATCAGTAGAAAATCCTAATATGTGGAGCATCTGGAAATCGATTGGTTGTAGAACAAATTGCATGAAACGTTAGGGCCTATATACATGTGTGTATAAAGCAAGATTCATTGTAGATTGTTTGAGATAAGTTTCGAATCATTCCGTGCTGGCCCAACGGCAAGCTATTCGACCTCCGGTCTTTGTCGCAAGTTTCAGACGAGTCTGAAAAACGTGACGCTGGTTGCCCTAACATAGTCATCAGTGGTGCAGGGCCTAACAGAGAATGTTCCAAGTGGTCAAGCAGAGTGCCAATGGGCCTTTTGGCATGTCAATCATGCGACTGCGGTCTTTCTGATTGGTGTTCTCAGGGAATGGGAGCCAGCGTGTTGGGACCAACTATACTCAGCCTAGTCACACTTCTCAACGCCGACATAAAGAGTATCTCCCATACCTTCACAGGGCTGGCTGTGGGCAAGTTGGTCGGCTCCTTTCTGGCCGGAATTATCTACGATAGAATGAACGAACAGCTCTTCCTGTCTGCCATAACCGCCGTACTGGGACTCTCTCTTGGTCTAGCACCATTCGTTTCGTCACTTCGGGTCTTTGTAGTCTTGATGTCATTAGAAGGGACCGCACATGGGCTGCTTGGGGCAGGCCAGTGAAATACTATTATAGTAATAATATTAAAAACGGGTGTTGTGGTGAATACAGTCTCCGTAGTGAGTCGTTCCACAAATTATTGCGATTGTTGTATTAGTATATTGTGGTATTATCGTATATTATTATATTACTTTTATATTGTTGTTGATGATGATGATGCGGATAGTAGTAGTAGTAGTAGTAGTAGTAGTAGTAGTAGTAGTAGTAGTAGTAGTAGTAGTAGTAGCAGCAGCAGCAGCAGCAGCAGCAGCAGCAGCAGCAGCAGCAGGAGTAGTAGTAGTAGGAGGAGGAGGAGGAGGAGGAGGAGGAGGAGGGGAGTATATCGGTCCGATTCCCACAGGCTGTACTTGTATGTTTGAAAAAAGAAATTAGGCGCGTGTTAGAATTCGTTGGCTGCTCGGCTTTCACTCCCAAATTTAGCATTCCATTCTTTCATGTCAACTTCAGTAATAATATATCACTCAATTCTCGCCTGGTCTTATTCCTTTAACGACGAGGGGCCAAGGTACAACAGAAAGCAAAACTTCGTCTAAAACTGCCGCAGGGCCACTCCTGTTGTTGAGAAGAGCTGAAGCGCGGCCATACGTCAGTGTACGGCCACTTTCTACTATATTGTACAATTTGGGCTATCTTGTCCTGGTGGAAACAAAACTTTTGCCTGCCCGTCACCAGTTCTAAGCCGCAGTAGAGTTTTGATATTTTTATCGACAGAGAAAAGTCGTTTCAATGGCTGTATATATACAATTAAACATGCTCAAACGGCACTAGTATGCAAAGACCGCGTAATTTGGAATGATATTTTTCAGATACCCGTGGGTGTATTTCTCAAGTAGATTCTCAAAGAGTAAAGCAATTCAATCATTTTACACGTTTGCACACAATTTCGCAAATTTTGAAAAATCACCACCCCATATGATAATGTTGCCTAGTGTTAACTGTTAAAGTTTGTTAACTATTTGTTGACCTGCTTTAAAGACGTTAAATTAACTTATATTCTACTATTTTATTAAAAATTATTCTGCTGAATGTTATAGCCAATGGATATGAGATGGGAAAGTGGAATATTATGCTCATTTTGTAACAAAATATTTTAAAATATTAGATTTAAATTTTCTAAGTTAAACTTAATTTTCTAATAATAAAATTAAATTAAAAAATTAATTCTAATATCAGAATGGATTCGTAATATTAAAATAATTTAATGTTGGAAACTTTAATATTAGATTCATACCATATTTTCTAATAGTATTACATGTATTATAGAGTTTGTGATGTTGCAAAACGGTGACCTTTGTGGAGTTGGATAGCAGTAGGATCATTCACCTATTAATAATTAAATATTCTGAGATCTTCCGCGCGTGATCTCGGCTTCTGGGTCCACCGGTGATTGGCGAAAGTCATATTTCACACGTTATGTTGACGTAAGAACGTAAGGCCATGCCTAATTCGAGCAATAGCCAAGAGTGAGAACTTATAACAATACAACAAGGCGTTATGCATTTTGCAGAGTGACTTTTTTGCAAAGACAGGTGTATGCATACACATATGGCCTACACATTCATACACATATGGCCTACAAAAGGGAATCTTTCATGAACGTGGTTACCAAATTCTAATATTAAAAACTCATATTCCAATATTAGAGAATGCTAATATGAATTCATAATATTAGAAAGCGATATTAGAAAACGGGCATTATTGCTATTAATTCGAAACGTATTCCCTTATAATAATCCAGTTTCTAATATTACAAACTTAATTTAGGATATTACTAAATCTTTGGTAATATTAGAAAATATTTTAATATTAAAAAAATGCATAGCATTTCACTTTGTAACCCGACAATACAGGGCGCTAAAATTGCAGGCACCCTATATTGGCACATTAGTCACCACTTATTTTGGCACCCCCTAATCAACAACGTTTAATATGGATCGAAAGTGGCACTGTCACTTTGCCATCCCATAAAAGGACAATATTCAGTACGAATGCGAAAGCGCGGAACCTCAATTGCTCAGTAGCTCTCAAATACCTAACTTAGTCGTACACATTAGATTCCAATAGAAAAGTTTCAGAGACGGGATGTGATCTTTGATCATATTAGCAAATCAAATTTAGGTTACTTCAATTTACAGAGAACTACAATACAAGAGTTCAAAACAGTAGAAATAGAATTATTAAAATATTAATACAGAAGGTCGACCGACTTTCTAAGGTATACTTGGCTGATCACAGTGCTGTTATTAGCGTATATACCGATATACCAACTCTTTATTTTTCGCATATAAAAGACTTCTCTAAAACACCAAACTGGTATTCATTTTGATGGGTACAAAGAACAAGACCGAGGTATAAAAAACATCTGATATTGGTTACTGTTCCCCGCTACTTACAAATGTGTATCTTCCATCCACGTGTTGTATGCCTTGTAGAGATTTTTACAGTTCTTTTGCACGGCCTATGTTCACCTGTTGTATTGAAATACTAGAAATATCTTGTGCTGTGAGGCTCGAGGGGAAAGGGGTGTTATCACCGCGTCACTCAAGCCAGTTACCTAATATGTAAGGTATAGGCCACGCGCAGCTTCAAAAACGATACTACCACGTGCCGTTAGGGCCCATCATGCAAGACAACACAGGCCTGAAGCCCGTGGAGCCAGCTCAAGCGTCACAGTAGCTAGTCTACCAAAGCCGGTGACAAACCAGGAAGTATAGAGTGTACAGGTTTAATGTATAACATATTTGAAATGACTCTTTAAAGAGTTTTTATGGACACTGTGGGCAGTACGTTCGGAGACGAGGGTTGGAGGGCACCCATTACAGTACTCCAACAGAAGCTCGTTGCTTGCATCCTATGTATCTCTTAGTCATAACTTCTTTAAATATCTCAGCTTCAGCAGGCCTAACGCAGTAACAGCAAAATTTGTGAGTGATAAAAGGGCTGCCAACTTGAACACTGCCCTGTGATTAAGATATATAAAAATAATTTTCTGCTGCATTCTGAAGTGAAAAACTCATAGAACGAATTTAGATTATTATTTGCCGTGTGATGTCAACTAGAACGGGAACATTATCACAATATCGCAATATAATAATATAATATGCTAGCATGTCATGACTCAACGGGAGAATTGTCCCAAGATATTAATATAATGATAGTATGTCAACGGGAACATCACAATATGTCGACGGATATGTTATCACAATATCAAAATATGTCTACAGGAAATTTTTCACAATATCATAATATAATACTAGTATGTTATTGCGAACATTCTCGCAATATAATATGTCAACGAGAACACTGTTCCAATATACTCCGTACCGAGATAAAACGGGTGATCTATAGCAGCAAAGGGGACTGAGTGCGATAAAAAGCAAATAAATTAATACACCCTGATACGATTACACAATGACAAAGAATCCAGCGCGTATTTTGAACATAACAATTCCTTAAAATACTGTAAATCTACTGGATCTTTCACAGTATATTCCAAATAGATTTGGCTCAAAGCCGCACATTTTTCACATAGCTGGCTTGACTAAACTGGGATGATGCTGTTACAAGGACAATGATAAGAGGGGTGAAATTGGCATTGGCTGGATTGCAACGTGCTACTAATGCTGCTAATCAACAAATGTATCATTCTGTATTCGTTAACTACTTCATTCACTTACAATTGCAACGAGACTTGTAAATACCACGTATAATACATACATTACAACATGCTTAAACTTCCACAACTCGACGGCGCCATAACAGTACACTGCTATCCCTTAATATCTAAAACAAGTCAAACTGGTGTAATCTCCACTGATATTGTAAATGACCTTAAATAACCACACAGGCAGACTATATGTTTATTTTCAAAGGTAATTAACTATATTTATGGAAAGTTGTTTTTAGAGCGATGAGTTTTAACAGCACGATGCAATAAGAGGCCGTTCCCCCTACTAGAGTGATTACTAACCTGTCTGGTATTTTCTATTGTGTGTTTCGCTGCCTGACACCAATCATGAGCCACACCAAGTACAGAAAACATGAACGTAACCAATATGTGAAAAGTAAATGTACAAACTATTGAAACATTAATAAGATGTATATTAATATTTGTTGCATCTGATATGAGACTATGACCTTTGGGAAATTAATTATGATACAGAGAATTGCGCATTCCCGACGGTGGGGACAAGTCTCGAATTACTTGTTTTCCTTGGCGATAATCCTGGCAGACCATAAAAGACAAAAAAAAAAAAAGAAAAATATAGTCACAGGGTGAAAATAAGCTGAAGGGTAATAGCAAAAGTTTGCCAGGAGCTCCACACTTTTCTGATGGAGGGGGGGGGGGGTAGATTACACTACTAAAGTACAGACGATTTAGTTGTACTTTCACTTTCAGCTTTTTACAATGAAGACGTCAGCGCATATAAGGTCAGCAGGGCGGTTGCCGGGGACTTTATGATCGTGGCAGGCGACAGATTAAACTTGGGCATTTGGCAGCCATTTCATGAATTTGCCCTATCCAGCCGATCCATCTTTTCGGTCCACTGCGGCACTGGCCTGGTGTATTACACCCCGGTACCCCAGGTTACAGAACTTAATAGTTAAAATGTGGCTTGTGTGGGATTCGAGCGTCTTGACGTAAATCAGCGAATTTTGACGACGCACAGAAGCCCAGCACGCTAACCACTAGTCCAGGGAGACAGCTGGGGATTTTGTTTTTGCCCGTGTGTTTCCCTGCATTTTGGGCTATGCACGTTCATATACTATTGCTCTACCGGAAGATATATCCCTGGATATATACCGAGTACTGAATGCCGGGTTACACGCCAGACCAGTGGAACAATGGGAGCCAAAGCCGTATCGGCGTAGTTCTGCACTGGGCGGAAATCTTTGATTAGGTGTCTTCGCCGTGGACGTTTAAGCCTTAGGTCATACTAGTACTGGGTGGGATTTTCTGATCAGAAATACATTTATGATGGCCATGTTTAATTCCATAAAATATGCACCAAGGTTTTTGAAATCGTGTGAACTGACTGCGATTTAGGGTTTTAAACCTACAGCGAGTGGGATTAACCTGTTTATTTTGGTATTTCGGTCTGTAAAGCTATTATGGCTTTCGGTCTTTGATTACTACTGCATCAAAAAATCCTATTGGATAGTGGCTAGTACACAGGAATTTATCTCGTCATCGAGACCCTTTTCAGTCAACTGCAACCATAAAATAACAAATATGTGTAGCTTGTCAAAAATACAATTACTATAGGCAACAGGGGAGATTGATTGCAAATTCTTCGGAGACTTGATGAACGCCTACATAATATACAAACGCATCTGTTATAATTATATAACATAGTCACAGTCAAGAACAGAGGGGGATTGTTGAAATCCTTCTGCCATCTAGCTCTTGCATAAAAGGCCCCAATGGGTATTGGTAGCAACATATATGTATCCTGCAGAAAAAGTAAGTAAGCAAGCAAGCTAGCAAGTACTAAGTAAACGTTATTCGACTTCAGTACCGATTTACAAAGCAAATAACAGCACGAATGCTATTCACCGACAATGACGTTACGACGACATTAAAAGGGTGATGAATTGACATGGTATGTTCAATGTTAACGAGGGTGATTTAGCTAGTCACAACACAATTTGATGAAATGTTCCAGCATGTTTCATTCAATAATCATTGCAAGGAACATGTCACAATAATCAGCAGTAAATCAGGTTACTCCGTGGCAGAATGGCTGCCAGTTTCAGCACTGTCCCACGGCTGAGATACGACATGAAGAACGCACGAGGATGCTTACACAGCAAAATTAGTTATTTGACAGTCGACGATAACACTGCTTCATCGTAGGAAGGCGGAGCGTCATGTGGGGTCCTGTGAGGGGGAAGGATTGGTTCAATGTCTCGGTCTGGATGGTCATAGCCTTCCGCTGCAGGAGACCGAGAGGCATTTGTTCGCCTGGAACCCGTCCTTTTGTCATTGCTGGAGCCACAGTTGACCGAGCGGTTATGGGCAAGAGGAGGCAACCTCCGCGGCGGTAAAGGTTCTCCTTGTGTGAACGGAGTAGAAACTGGCACAGTCCCGTTCACTGTCTGCGGATTGCCTTGGCTGGACGCGTTCGTGTGAGTCGTCTGTTGAACGGACGCGCTCTGTGAATGTGCTTCCACCTTGGTCCTGAAAAGCTTCCTTTTGACTGTTGCAGTGATGGCGATAAGGACGAAAAGACTACCGATGACGACAGGCGCCACATAAACCGGCACACCACCTGGAAGAAAATCGTCACCAACTGGTGAACTACATGTACAGGTCTGTTAGTTTGTGACGTCATGTGGGTTCATCCTTCATGTAAGACGATCAGGAAAGCTTTGGGTTTTCTTCGCGGAAGAAGGAAGCTCGGGTGCGATTCGAACCCGGGCCTTTTACGTTAAAGAAAAATATGTAATGCTATATAGTATACAGAGCCAGCACTTCTGCTGCTTTCGCTATCGAGGCTGCTGGGATCATCGGCCTTTTGGTCCATATTTCAGCTTTCTGCTCGCTATCTTCAATACCATAACAGTAAAAGGTAAGGATCGTGCCTCCTACAGGTGACTAATACTCATACACCATATACTAGTGGCGAGTTCTATGGCGATGCCTTACATGAAGGAATTACCGCTCTGCGTGTTCTGGCTTCTGCTGCACCGGGCAGATGAGATGAGGTGAGATTGACTAATATGTGAACTTAGGTCACTATTTGGCATCCGATGTAAGGTTCAACGGGAATACTCCCACGAGATACTATTCGCCGACCTGAGATGGATGATGGATAACAGCCGAGAGGACTAAGCGAGCCAGACATCAAATATATAGATATATACTTGTAGCGAAGTGATTATACTATGCATGAAAAGAATAGGAACAGGTATATTTTGGGCCTGCGTACAAGCAAAACATACAGCAAAACGTATGTTTTACAGATATTTATCAGAACTTGATTGAGAATGCAACCGTAAAGGAAGGGGTAACGTGCCAGTAATTCGTAAGAAATGTATTAGATGCGGTGGTGGGGTGGTGGTGAGGGGGTGGGGGGTGGGAGCTAAATCAGAAGACATTGCTTCTAACCCTGCAAAGGTGGCCTCGGTGTGTAATGAGTATTCTGTTAATAGTAACTGGATTACTGACTATGCACATACTTGCTGTTCAAGTTTGAACATGTTACGTCAGACGGAGTGCAGACGACAATGACAAAACTAAAATAATCAGTAAAAAGTCAATGGGACGTGATTGTAAAAAGCAAATTGGTAATATGATTTCCAGTGTGGACCCACATTGCATTCTTAATTATGCATAAAAGGGAATATTACATGCTAAACAGTCCAGTGAATTTTCTACATGCATTCAAATATGTTCAAATATTTTCTTAATGGACCCACTTCAATGTCCTTTTGTCTTCTTTGTTTTTCGAGCATTAGAAAACGTTTAGAGGCTACAGTTGTCAGTGTTTCGACAAATATTGTGGAAACACGCAAACAAAAACCTGACGAGAAATAATATATTATCAGCTCGCAGCCCTAATATAAAATTATTTTTTTTATCTATTTCAGCAAGTGACTGCGGAATGTCAACATCTGTGAAATAACATATGAATGGTCAACGGCCAGGAAGCTTTAAGAAAAGAGATTTTATTCAAAATGCAACGCTTGTCGATGACACAATGAAATTTCAGCTTTCAGTGAAACAATTGCTGACGTTGAACGTACATGTAAATTAAAAGTGTATGGTGTCTTGACAGTCACTTGGTTAGAGTAATATTTTGATGCAAATGAATCCCGTCTAAGTAAAACATGTATCACTATACATGCTATAAGTATAACATGGTTTCCTTGGTGCTGAGGAGGACTATCGTTGATAACTCACTGGTGTTATTGTGTTGAGTTTGCTACAATGTGCCAAGTTGATGGGCCGAGATCTAGACAAAGGCAGAAATTTTGGTATTTCCATTGACAGAATATATGTAAAACAAAATCCTTTGAATATCTTCCATACTCATGCTAATCTTGTAACTATTTACATGTACCTCTTCACCTTTTATTCTATTGTGTGGTATTGTTGTTGGGCATGTCATTCTAGGGAAATTGAGCAACTACAAAACCTGCTTTACTTTTGGTTAGGGTAGTAGAGTTTACCTCACCCTACATGGAATTGAGAGTAATTCAGGTGCACTTCTTTAATTTATACACATGCAGTATCAGCAGGGGGTCTCGACAATAGTTAAATTTAAATGTTGACTTATTAAGTCAGTTTCTTAGGCATTTATGCATATCAACTGAATACGCTCGTGTTTCATCTGCATGGCGATATGTCAAGTCGGTCAATAGTTCATTGTGCTAATGTTCACTGTCAATGTACAGACGTAAAGTTTTTTTTTTTACTTTGCAGTTCACCGGCTCTCGGGGAAGATGTCTGTTGCATGTAGCCCTTGCATAAAGCATGGAAGGATCACAATGGCTATTACAAACACCATTAAGGCTTCAGAAACGTGTAGCTTAGATGCAGTGAGAGGTTCTTTAAATATCACAGCATGAGCAGGCCTTAAACAATAATAATTATATAAGAATCACGCCATAAACAACACATAGGAAAACAGGTGAGTCTGTCAACTTGAGCATTGCCCATAGGCTCAAATAGCACCCCGAGAAGAGGAGATGAAGAACGCAAGAAGATGTACATACAACAAATGTAGCTAAGCAACAGCGGATGACAAAACTGCTTCGTCGTATGAAGGTGGAGCTTCATGTGGGGTCCTGTAAGGGGGAAGTTCTGTTCCAGGGCCCCTGTCTGGAAGGTTGCTTTCCCCCGCAACAGGGGGTTGGGAGACATTTGTCGGCCTGGAACCCGTTCCTCTGACGCTGCTGGCCCCACGGTCAGCTGGGCGGTTATGGTCAAGGGGAGGCAGCCTCCGCGGCAGAGTCTCTCCCTGGGAGAACTGAGTTGAGACTGGAGGAGTCGGGATCACCGTCCGTTGGCTGCCACGGCTGAACGCAACGATATCGTGCGCATGCGTCGACCGGGTGTTCTGCGACGGCGCTGCTACGTTGTTCTTCTCTTGTTTCTTCTTGAGAATGAGGACTGTTGTAGCGATGACAAAAAAGGCGACAATAACACAGACAACAGTGACAGGTACCACAATATGAACCGGCACGCCACCTGGAAGAAAATGATCATCTGTTGGTGATGAAGATGTGTTATTCTGTTAGTCTGAAATGCCGCTCTGCCCTCTGTTGCATTGGGTAGATAAGGTGGGTACCATTGGTTGATGCGAATTTAGAGGATTATTTGACGTCTGCAGTAATGGTTAACGGGAATATTAGTACCATATACTATTCACCTCAAAGTGGGTGGTCGATAACATAGCGAGATCAACCACATACCTTTGTGTACATCCTGATGGAATTATACCATGGGCAGAAACAATGAGAACGGGTACATGTAAAAACGTATATTGGTCCCACGTACACGCGTAACCAGTTTTTAAATACCTTGATTTAAGTCTCTCCATCTATTCTTAAAACCTATTAGCCAGCATATTCCAAAGCATATTTGGCTCTAAGCGATCATTATACAAAAATGCTGGTCTATCTAAACCTGTCCAACGCAATGGGGGGGGGGGGGGGGGGTGAGGTTTGATTAAGAATGCAATCGACACTGATTAGATTCAAACGTGCTGCCTTTCAGCCTACTTTACAATGTTGGAATTGTATCAAAATTCTCGGCAATGCAATGAAATATAGTAGAATGTATTTTATTCTTCCATACACTGTACCTCTTATGCCATGCCTTTGAGCATGGGCTTTATGAAACAGAGGCTTAATAAATCCATAATAATAATAACAACGACGACGACGACAACAGCAACAACGACGACGACCGTGATGATGATGATGATGATGATGATGATGATGATGATGATGGTGGTGGTGGTGGTGGTAATGATAGTGATGATGACGACGACGACGAAAACAAAATAATAATAATAATAATAATAATAATAATAATAATAATAATAATAATAATAATAATAATAATAATAATAATAATACGGGTCTCATAGCAGTACATTACTATCTGTGAACGACAAAATCAATCAACAAGCCTATAGACAGTCTTTGATGTTGTTTTCAAATTAAACTAGCCATATATATTTCCATATATTTAACGACACGATATATATGGGAGCCACTGTCTTTTTCCGGTGGGAGTCACTTACTGAGCTGTCTTTGTACATTGTTGCCTTAGTCAATATCATTACCTGAGCCACATTTGTCTCCTCTAGCTCGACACGATCCGGAGTCACACCAAGTACAGAAAGCAATGGAAGAACAGTTCCTGTAACAGAGGTGACAGTGGAATTTGTCACAATGTAGAGACACATAGCTATCGTACTGCATTAGTTTAGAATGAACGTTCATTAAGTGAAACGTTGGAACAGGTCTTGTCTTGGGCTTGTTGCTTTGGGGGTGTGGTAGGCCTGGGGTGCATTATGTTTACTTAGCTGGGCAAAGTGGCATCCTGCGTAATTGATAAGTCAAGGAAGCCGTTGTTTACACGCTATATCAAACTTATAACCTGCCAGATCCACCACAGTCGACTACGTGTAGCTTGTTGCAAATACTTACCACCCCTCCTTTATGGATCGACAAAGATCGTCTGCATCATAACATTGTGCCATGCCACTGTCAGACTGGGCCAGGTCGGAGGTCACTGTCAGAGGGGGTTCTCTTGGCGTACACGGTGGAAATATTACTCTAAGAAGAAAACAAACCCATAACCCTGATGAATTCATAAGGTAGATGAGTGAAAATTACAGGCAAACAATATGGTAATGTTACAGAGTGCCTTAATAGGTTTGGATATGTACACAGCATGATTCTGTCAAGAACGTACTACTAGTAATCAAAGATTTATCTAATAATAGATAGAATGTTCCAGGAGGTGTCATGGTAGGAAACATTGACCAGTGTAGAGTGGTGTTTCGGTAATTTTAAGAGACCCTTCCGATTCAGTACCAGAGTACAATGTTGGCCATCTTTGCAGAACTACATAAAAACGTCGACTGTTTCCAACGTACATACGTTTCGGTACTCACTGCTGGTATTGTACTTTAGTTAGACGCTGGTGTTTGGGTATACGTATCACGGGGGTGTGCACCGTGAACAAGAAACCGAAACCTGAGAATTATTTTATACTTAAAGGGGTGCATATACTTAAGTTGCCCTGAAAGATCCACATAGTGATACATTATAAGTATAGTATGACATTATTTTGTCCTCAGTCTATATAGCTGTACACTGACCCTGTATCCAACGACAAAGTAAAGCTGCTGTTACAGTAGTTATAGTCGACCATTCCCCGGTGGTGACACGGACAGTCACAGAATTGGAAACAGTTTCCTAGCTGCTGGTCCTAGACAGAAGAAAAGAAAAGGTTTTGATCTGATGTTTTGACCATCCTCCGATACGAAATATAGCGACACACCTTTTAGCACGGTGACACTTATAGTGAAGCCACTTTGAAATAACATGAAATTTAAAATTTTTATAGGCTTGTACTAAAATGTAGATCAAGTTACACTGTAAGGTCCACCCGACCTGTTTCCGGCATTAACTCCGTTTTAAATATGTTTTGGTATCATATTTTGGACATCATATTAGATAGCGAATAGCATTTATATTATACATACCCAAATGCTGCATCCGAAGCAATAATCATCTTCGCGTTGCTTAACAACCACAACGTACACATTGGTCCCTTCCAGTTCGTGTATTTCGAAGTTGTCGTTGGACAGCGATCCTCCCGAGGGGGACGTTAGCTGGAAGATGAGCCAAACACTGATTGTTACTCTGCAAGAATTGCAGCTTGCACGGTCAAATACATATTGGGGGGGGGGGGGGGGGGTAACAACTACTATCACACGTACAAAATGTATAGACTGAGAATATCACTGTAATTCCTTGTGTTACCACGCTGCCATGGATCGATGAGAACACGCGGGCTTGGTTTTCTCGACGCTCCATCATGTTTTATCCCGCACCTACTGTATTTTTACCTATCAAGTTGAACGCAATCCACTATATATCCTCCTAGAACAAGGGTAGGCTGGCACCAATATACACAGACCCATCTTCTCACCATGCTCAATGCATGAAGGTTTGTGTATGCTAAACACTTCTAAAATCAGTATTAAAAGATATTAAACATTTTAAAAATGATACACGGCGTTACACACACACAAACAGAGTTTATTACTGATGTCCACTTGACCAGGAGAAGCATCTGGCGAGACCACTAACCTCTCCCCCTGGGAGTCCAATAAGGGGAGAAGCCGGGTCCTTGTCGTTTCTAGCATTTACCTGCGTTAACCCTTGAGACCGACCCTTGGTGCCATTTGTATTTTAACACATATGTTGGGGGCAACACAGAAGAATATCTGACCCAAGTGGGGATGCTTTGTGCGTTTAGTACGCTGTGTTATGTGTGTAGCATCACGCGATGCAAATTTTAACCAAGCGAACAAGCAAATGTGTGAAACTGGTGGTGTGTGTATTTAATTGACACTGAAGTTTCCCTGAAGTAGTATCTGTTACTGTGTTTTTAGCATAAAGTACACAAACGTGCATGCATTTTGGTGTGTTCGTGTAGTCATTCCTACTGTACTGTCGACTATATGTATGTTTCATGGCACTTAGACCTATACTCTGGGTGATGGGTTACCAGTATTCCTATGATAATCCATTATACTGCCATCTGAATACCACACTTTAAATAATTACATTAGTCCTGGTAATGTAAAAACAAGTACAATGCCCCCATTAATCAACACGTGCAGACATCGTCTCGACGGCAGTTTGACTCCCGTTCGGTTTGTTTATAACTTAACACGTCCAAAAAGCACTCACTATCCAGAATGGTATTTCCCGCCGTTCTTGATGATCCAGACAGTGCTGCTCCACCAGGAGGTCATCCTGTATGAGATTATAGGCCAACTTGATCTCCGTCACTGTGAGATGAACGTGGGCGAAACGAGATGTTTCATTCTCGGTGGCGTCCATAAAGTCAGGATGCAGGATGATGTAGCCGCTACTATCTACCAGCAGACAGCTATATGTAGACGTTGGAAAGGAATCACAGAACAGCTATACATTTATACCTGTCCGCCCTGAGTACTGAGGGCGTTATCGACGCGCTAAAGCCTAATAGGCCTCTGTCCTTCTGTTTGTCAATGTTTGTATGACTTGTTCACAAATGTGTGAAAAATTCGAAGTTAACTGTGGGGAAGTACGGTATAAAATGTTATTTTCGAAAAATTAGCGTGCATCTAATAACTCAAAATGGCCTTGACATACCCAAGGTCAAAAATACCTCAAACGAACTGCATTGTTACCCGCAGGCTCAAAATTTCGTTCGTTTCGCTCTACAATACTTCGTTTTGTGTATAATTGAAGTTATTGAATTCCTCTATGGTATTATGATATTCTGTTATTTTGAATAAAATTCGTCAAATATCGGACAATGTAAATATTTCAAAATTCGCAACAGTGGTTTGATGGAGACCACCAACTTGAAGGAGAAGCCCTGTCAACCACAACCCGCCTGGATGTATTGATGTGAATCGTCTTCGGTACGTTAACACGTAAGCTAACGAATCAAAATGTTGGAATGGAGATCGCCATTTTGTTCCGACCTATCACCCTTTGTTCTTGCCTATTTGTGATATCTACGTCTCGTTAGGTAAGCGGTGTGCGGTGTATATAGTGCAAAATTGTGTAAATTCGCTAGATTATGATATCATACCTATCTTTGTCACGGACGTTACCAGCGTCTTTTCGGAAAGGTTAATATCCTTTACGTTGTACACATTCATGACATTCTGCTGCACATATCATGGGTATAAAGGAACACATCATGGATATAAATGACTAAGTATAGGACTTCGTGACAATTTTCCTTATTCTCTATCAGTTGCGATCACACGAAAATTTCTGTCTATCTTTACAATTACCTTTCGACTTTATCGGTATCACATTTAGGGACGGTCCGTATGAGATGAGCGTACAGGAGCTGCATCGTGACGTCCATTCCCATCACCCCAACCACGCCATCATTAGAAGAGTGGATACCGTCTGGCCTGATACCGCGAAACCAAACCACAGGCGTTCAGACAATACACGTAGTTGTGTTAAACCACACACATTATACATGTACATGTACGGTCGAGGTATTATCATCATGTTCCACACTGCGTATTTAATCGAGCATACATTTAATCTAATGTTTACAATGCATTTATTGGTCAACATCTTCAATGATTTTTTATCTACTGAGCGCCAGGGTGGAAAATTTTTGTGAAACGTGTCTACTATTTGTTTGTTACAGTATTAATATTTGACATCAAAATACACAAATTCAATATGCACAGTTCAATCTGCAGTGTATGTAAGTGTACGCACCTTCCCTCCACTAAGGTTTTAGCCATGGTAATGACAATTCCTGCACCAAAGGCATCTACGTAAGGCCGACTCAATACCAGCTTTCCTTTATTACTTGTGGTTCGTTTGTACCTGACAGGAGAAATATAACTTTTTGTGACAAAATTCTTCACCTGTATACAAAGACCAGACTTCCAGGCTAAAACAAATCTGGACCATTCACACATTTGAGTGTTCGAGATATTGCTTGTTTTTGTGTTTTGTTTGTTTGTTTGTTTGTTTGTTTTGTTGTTGTTGTTTTGTTGTTGTTGTTTTTTTGCTCTATGCCCCTCCACCACCCACCCCTCACCCAAATCTACACGTGTACCGTTATCGATGTTGCTTTTCTTTAGACATGACATTTGTAAGATATGCACCCGATCCAACATTTTCCGTCAGTGGACCATCGGTGGAAAGGTACCCTGAGCGCCAGTGCTCCACTGGGCTGTTATATATCACGGTATCACAGGATACACGTCC
>JAAUYG010128587.1_pt1 | contig 18943 bp, 12 predicted proteins | sample 7278091 | NCBI WGS metagenome assembly JAAUYG01 (sample SAMN14350201, study PRJNA611818) | marine sediment metagenome | isolation source: surface marine sediment (0.6m) | place: French Polynesia: Moorea | collected 2018-08
TACAGCCTTGGCTAAGATGGTTTTCCTTTCAGATTGTAAACTCGCATATTTAAATTGTAATATATTATGCCATTGTACAATTTGAAGAAATAAATACTACTACTACTACTATGCAACTGTTACAGACACAGAAGAATTGCAAAATTTAAGTCACAATATTTTTATCCTGTTCTCCTAGTATCCATATACATGTAAAGTAAACTTTATGGGCATCTTGAATATTCATTATTCAAATTTGTCAAATATTGTTTGGAACATGTGGAAATATCCCGGGTAGTTGGTAGATGAGCAATTTACAGTATCCAAAATCCAGTGTATACAAATATAAATTTATACAGAGACTGAAGATTTAAATTTAAAATTTCAGGTGATGACCTCGCTCGCTAGCCATCTACAGTATGTAGAGGCTGAAAAACAGAAGCTACGATCGCAGGTGCGGCGACTTTGTCAAGAGAACGCATGGTTACGCGACGAGCTGGCAAACACGCAACAGAAACTGCAGCAAAGCGAGCAGAAAGTCGCGACGCTAGAGGAAGAAAAGAAACATCTAGAATTTATGAATGAGATGAAAAAATACGACCCAGATAACCCCCAAGGGCCTGGGGTAAGTGTGTACAGTAGAACCTGTCTTGAAAGACCACCCTGTTTATCATAAAAAATATGGTCTCTCAAGACAGGTGATCTTTGGTGACAGGTTCAATTACATTGAAATATGGGACCTTCTGCCAGGAATATGTGGTCATTCAAGACTGGTGGTCTCATGGCAGTGGTTTCTCAAGACACTTTTCACTGTATACATTATGGATATTGGCAATGAAAATGATGGAAGCCTGGTCTCACAGCTGCACCATCTCAGTGTAGTTATCTGTTACATATAAGATGAGAGAGGTGATCATGGCTGAAGCATACATGTGAAATGGTTGAGGAAACGCATACTTTCTAGCAGCTGTAAACATTGTGCCTCACATGATGGTGGCTTCCGTAAGATGGATACAGCCCTTTCCGTGATGTATTACAGGAAAACTTTCTCTAAAGACCACTTGCATATAAAGGACTGCATATTCCAGATACCTGGGGGGTATACATGTATTGTCCATGTTCCTGAATATGTATACTGCCTATGTACGTGGTGTATACAGTATAAAATCCTGTACATCAAGACTCTAGTGTACAACGTAATGAGGTTATATCATGTTTATTACATGCATACAGTTTAGCTAGTTTAAACATATAACATTAAAATGTAATTATTGAGGTTTTGATTGCACACAATAATAATATTGACATTATATGGTTGTATTGATTTGAAGGCTTCTTTTATCATGTTTATAGCTTTTATTGGCTGCAGCATTTGCAGGTGGTTGGCACAAATACCGAAATGTCAGACTGTCTGACGATAAATGATACCAACTGAAAGCTGAAAATATACATGCACAACCTCTGCATGTTATTGTGCTGCCTTTGATTATCAAATTTAAGGTTAATGTGAATTGATGTGGGTATTGTATAGGCAACCCCCAGCATCTTGCAATGCTTCATTCTTTGCAGAGTGATGTAGAAAAAGAAAGCGATACCTCGTCACAAAATCTTGACCTGGGCTTCCCAGATGATGATGACCTACAGACCCCAGATGGTATGTCCTCCATTATCAGCAGTACAAAGAAATTCATATGAAAGTAGTCCCACTCTAATAATAACACCCTACTTGCCAAGAAACTGTGGCCGCATTAGAGAGGTGTGTTTTGGTGAAAAAGAGAGAAATAACAATTTGATAGTGGCAGCAGCAACGATTTATTAGCCATATAAGAGAGGGTAGACTCTTTTGAGTGGCCACTAAGAGAGGGACAGCTGTAATCTTTTCTCAATAACTTGAGAGTAAACCAGGATCATATGTAGCATTAAAAAGTCTTTCCACCTGTTTCATGTGTATGGTGCTTTATATGGAATGAGTGGTCAAGCAAGATGTCTTTAAAAAAGTAAAATAGTGAACACTTCTTTCCGAGATTCTTTAAATTTCATTTCACATGTAATATTTTTATCAATTAACAATGACCAACGTCTGTATCTTCTGTTAGAACTGGGGAGATTGGGTTACTCATTTACCATGCAAGGCCATATATAAATTCTCTTAAATTTTATATTTCTTAAATTTTCGTTTGCTTCTGCAGGCTTATCCCCTACCCAACACAGCGCCATGGCGCAGGCTGCCAGCGGCGGTTACGAGATCCCTGCGCGACTGCGCACGCTCCACAACCTAGTCATCCAGTACGCCTCCCAGGGCCGCTACGAGGTGGCGGTACCCCTCTGTAAGCAGGCCTTGGAGGATCTGGAGAAAACCAGCGGCCATGACCACCCGGATGTCGCGACCATGCTAAACATTCTCGCGCTTGTATATAGGTGAGTTGGGAAATTTGGATCGAGGGTGTAACTTCAGAGAAAAAGAATGTTGGATAAAGCAGCCTGATCCTGTATGGATCTCAGTGATTTCAGTTCATCATAGCTACGATGTATCGTTGCCGTTATATATGAGGCCGCCAGAAACTTGCAGTTACCCCTGTAACATGTGTAATGTGAAGATTTTAACTAAGTATCAGTCATGGAATGTGTATGTCCTAAATGCCACCGATTGTTTAAACTTTTGGTGATATATTTTTTTCCATGATTACAGTCCGGATTAGTTTATGATGTTATTGTATTAGTGTACAGTGTTATCAACTAAAATGTGCTTCAGAGATCAAGGCAAATTTAAAGACGCTGGAAAACTTTTACACGATGCTTTGAGCATACGAGAAAAAACCCTTTCACCTGACCATCCAGCAGTGAGTTTATACAATTAGCTCATCGTCCAACTTGCTGTCTTCATGTAGAAGTATTTAACAGCTCAGTAGGTCTAGGCAAGAGAGAGGATACAATTATTTCAGCCTTGATATTCTAAACCGAAATATTATCTCAAAGCTGTTAACACTGCAGCAAACTTACCATTAGCTTCAGTGATCACCTTAAGGCCATTTTCAGCTTCAAAAATAAAAAAAAAATATCTAATTTAGATAGTAACCGTAGACCAATTCTTCTCTTTCTTGCCAAGATCTAGGGTCAGTTTTCTGATAGTTGATTAGGTGACGAGTGGTTTTCTAGCACACCTGTCATTAACACTCCAATACAACGACAGCTTAACTTTTTCTTCAGAAGCTGGGGATGCACCATTAACATCTAGCGCTTCCTTCCAGTTTGGACCGTTAGGCCTGAAATGCAGCTCATCCCTAAATAGTGGTCTCTGGTTGCAGTATCATCCTCCAATATGGCACCCAATTTGTTTGTTGTTTTTTTTTTCCCGTAAAGACAAGTTTTAATTACAGTTTCCCATGTCTATTATGGCCACACCTACTTTTGTCAATGAAATAATGTACCAAGTGTAGAAATTCATGCAGTTTAATAGAGAAACTACATGAACAAGTGAAGGTGACAAGAATATTAATCGTTTTATTAGACCCCAAAATTCCTTAAATTCTTGCACTACTGATAACCCATTTTCACTTAATTCCCCTGAAAGACTTGTGAAAGAAAAATCTATTCAAATAGATACATGTGTTGTAATAAACAAATAAGTAAACTTCTTTCATGAATATTTTTGCATTGCCAGCGTCAGTTTGTTGTTACACTAGTAAAAGACTCCAGGAGCTAAGCATGCTAAGGTATCTACGCTGGAAAGGTGCAAAATTCTCTTTTTATTTCCAGGATCTCTTCTTGACTGTAGGAACTGCTGATTTCAGGCACTTCAACCCAAATAAGCTGTCATAACACTAACCCTCTTTTTGCACTTCATTTAGATAGTATTAAAACTCTGGTGTCTTTTTTTTTTTTTTTTCGTTCTTTTTCTTTTCTCTGGTTCTGTCCATCGATCACAGAGACCAGGGTAAATACAAAGAGGCAGCCAATCTCTTAAACGATGCCCTGGGTATCCGCGAAAAAACACTGGGACCTGATCACCCTGCTGTAAGTTCCAACTCCATGGATATATATAGAGAGGTTTCTAATTCCACGAAAATAGGACCGATTTGACTCTTCACACTGGAAACTGGAAAATTTTATATTGCCAAAATCCTCTTCGCTTTGGTGTGCTGTTCTAACTTCTGAGGAATTTACTTAGTTTGCTAATTTTTACAGCCCTGTAGTAGAGCAGGCATAATATTGTAGCAAGCCATGCAGAGAAGTTTAACGATGATAATTCAGATACCCGGTATATATTTTAAAAACTGAAGGATCGTTTTGTTCATATATCTTGGGGTTAACATGAGCACTGGTTTGGATTAACATTTGCACTTGCAGTATTTAGAACATGTAGATGCGCAAGTAATTACACAATTCTTTTGACTTTGGCGTTTTTGAACCAATGTATAAAACGATCCATGTTTTTACTACACAAGCCTATCTGTAGAAAAACTGTGTCTTAAGTTTACTTAAGTAGAGTGTTCTTGCTTGTGATCTTTGTGTAAAAATTCTGAGTCAATTTGAAAATGGTTTGAGAAATCTGAGGTTAGGAATTTCAATGGCATGTTTGGTTTAATGCGCATGCATTCATAGTGTAATGAGTTGACAGTTATACATTTTCTGAAACCATCTAATATAATGTGGTATTCTGTTACATTAGGTGGCGGCCACCTTGAACAACCTAGCAGTGTTATACGGGAAGCGAGGCAAATACAAGGAGGCAGAGCCCTTGTGTAAGAGAGCCTTGGAAATTAGGGAAAAGGTATGTCACTGTCATTCAACCAATTGCAAATTATGCAAACTTATGGAAGAGCATTTTACATGTGTAGTAAACATTGACATAACATCTACATCAGTGGAATACCAGCATTGTCTTGTGAAATGTAATACGAAAGAGTTGAGATCTCGATTCCAGAGTCAAAGAAACCACTTCAGCTTCTGTTGGTCTGATCTTAAGGGCATACCACAACTGGTGCTGTTCTATAGAAATAAAGACAGCCATTCAAAGTGCAAGAGAAGTTTCTTGAAGACCTTCCTGACAAGTACCGTTGTTTAGGTTTTAAAAAATCATGTTGCCAACATATTCGGTTGGCAACTGTATTAAGCTGTGTTTAAAGTGTACATACATTTCAAGTATTGATATGTGGCCAGACTGTTGATTTAAAATCTAAATTGCAAGTCCATCATAAAATTTATGCATCATAATTATGCTCAACTGCATTTCTATTCTTCGTTTATGATGCAGTTTTGTCTTGACTTTGTAGGTATTAGGTAAAGACCATCCAGACGTGGCAAAGCAGCTAAACAACTTGGCCTTGCTTTGTCAGAACCAAGGCAAATATGAGGAGGTAAGATCGGTGGAAATATCAAAAATAGGAATCTAAAAAAATATGAATGAAATATATAGCCTGAATATTAATTTTAAAGTTAGCTTGTCAAATAAAAAATCTGTCCTAAAGTTGGGCCTTTTAACATAATGTCTCTAACGAGAAGAAAAACAAAGTTATATGGGCACTCAAAGACATTGAATGCTTAAATGTTTGCATTGTTTCTGTACTTCGGAGGTGGTAAATTACAAGTTGGTTGTCAAGAATCCTAAAACCCTGAGTTTGTATGCAAGTTGTTAAAAGAGTCATAACAAAGAAAACAACTAATTAGTTTGGGTGTGTCTTACGCTATGGTCACCAGGTGGAGCAGTACTACCAGCGTGCGCTGGAGATTTATGAAAACAAGCTGGGTCCTGACGACCCAAATGTCGCTAAAACGAAAAACAACTTGGTAAGAGGAATGCAGACTACGTTGTTCGGTCTCATTGGGACATAGAAGTCTAAATATTGTTATGTTTATTGTATGTTTGTTGACTTTTTTCTTTGAGATTATTTTCACTTTAGGTAAGGGATGCTGCTTATTGTCATTGTGTTGTTTGTTGCCAGGAAGTAGTCAGCAGTGAACATTCACTGTCATTGTCTTTTGGGGTTTACTGATCTCTTGGTGTGCTTACACAACACACGTGCACTTCACTTTCTATACAGTGGTCCCTCTATCTTAAGACCACCCATGGGACCAAGAAAATGTGGTCTTATATATTGCACGTGGTCAATGTGCATTGTGTAAAGGTCATTTAACACAGAAAATTGCTCTTTGGGACCAAATCAAGTGGTCTTATAATCAAGGGTGGTCTTAAAATAGAGGCTTGTAAAATGGAGGGACTACTGTATACAGAAACATACATCCGTGAATCAACTAAATGTAACAATAGATACATGAGATACACATTTCAAAATACCTTCCACAACAAACTTTTTGCCAAACGGTATTTGTAAAGTATGAAGGGAGCAATAATTCTTTATAGGAACATACACCACCAAACTATCTTTATGTTGACCTTATTTCTCACTTCCCTAGTCATGCTGATCTTCAATATTCGGTTTGATATGGTTTGAATCCTCACAGTGAGAATATGTAAATTCATGCGAAGTTATCAAGTTCACCAGTGACTTTGCCAAATTGCAAACAAAATGATTCTTTTAACTCATTAATTTCAGTTTTAAAAGATTGAAGTTAATATACAATAGTCCATGGGACCATAATTTGAAGATCGTTGCCATACAATCTAAGATTTTTTTTGGCAGTAGCAAATTTCTTGCACCAGTTGGTGCCATTAAAATGATGTACATTGTATGAGTATTTAGCAAATGGACATCTAGTTGGAGTTCCTTGCAGCTTGAATTATTAACAGAAACAGCGTACCATAGAGCCCTGAAAAGATATAGGCACAGGGCTCTTTTAATATACAAACACTCTTCAATGAAGTATTTTGGTTCAAAAACCACCACAACAGAATTTATTACATGTTTTTTTTTTTTTTTTAGTGTTTTTATAGATATCGCTTTCTTTATCACCGTGGGTTTTTGTTCGTTATTTACATGGGCACGCTAAAACACTTTTGTACATGGATATTATAAAAATATTCTTCCGTTTTCCAGACTCTGAATTGAACTTAGTCATCCGGTTCATTCTTCGTTTGTTTGTTTTTGAGTATGTTCTTTCATATTTGTTTGTTTATTATTATTGTTATTATAAGTTGTGCATTTTGTTGGGGTGGATTGTGTTGCAGGTGGAGAAATACTACAAAAGAGCATTAGACATCTATGTGCATAGGCTAGGTCCCGATGACCCGAATGTAGCTAAAACCAAAAATAACTTGGTAAGAGCTTGCAATTAGCTGTGAATTAGCTGGGCCAGTGAATATCTGCTCTGTAGTGCTTGGTGGAAGATAGTCATAGGTTGTTCACAGTCGATGTGTACTTTTTACGTTAAGTGCGTTAATGTCTTGTGATGTTTATAACACCTAAAAGTATGCAATTGTCGCTTAAAGAATGCATGTACTGGGTATTTTACATGACTTGTGAATCTGCAACATGTTTATGTATGTTGTGATGATTGCTAAGGATGTGCTGATATACTAGTAGTGTTTATATAAAGGTATCCTACGGATGTACATTTACACTTATTAGCCTGTTTCACGTGTTTCACATGTTAAAAGAAGGATAATGGTGAATGCATGCTTGACATACCGATATTTTGAGTGTATCAAAGGTTAAATATGTATAAGTTACCTGCCATTATAATGAGTGCAGGAGAGTATTACAACAAAATATGAAGAAAATTGTTATGATTTCTTGTGGTGTTACTGTTTAAATTTTCAGTAGAAACTATTGTATTAGCAAAACTATTATTTCAGGCATCTGCCTATTTAAAACAAGGAAAATACAAGCAAGCCGAAATCCTGTATAAAGAAGTTCTCACCAGGGCGCATGAAAAGGAGTTTGGAAAAGTAGATGGTAAGAACAGATTCGCCAGGCACATTAATTAAGACACCTTGGACAGCTTGGTTGCCAGTTGTAACCTGTTTAAAATATTGCCTACAATTACTGAAAACTTGTGCTGGTTAAACATTTTAAAATGATGGTAAGACAACCATGTACATGACATTGTGTATTTGCACCTGTATTCTCAAATTGAGAGATCTTTGATTTTAGCATAGGATATTTTGACTTTAGTACTTCGAAAGTGAAATTGTGCCAAGAGTTTTATCATATAGCCTTGAGTTCTTAGAAAATAGAATGAAACTTGGCTAGTGAAGTCTGTGCTGAAATGCCAGTTTGAAATAAGGTGAACCAAGCTGTTGTCCAACCAAGCACCATTCACTGCAATGGTATTCTATATGGCTGTGTCATCAAATAGTCCACAATTATTGAGCAATATTGAGCTATACAATGTACATGTATGCTTTCTTTTTGGTGCTGAATTTGCCAAAGTGCAGTATAAGTGTTGCCAATGTTGCAAGTGTCAGGGGTTGGAAATTTGTCTTCGGTTAGTTCAGTTGGCATTATACATGATGGCTCAGTTAAGATGCTGGAAGACTGTTAAATTATTTCTTTATTTTCCGTGTTCCTTCAGGTGACAACAAGCCAATTTGGATGCAGGCAGAAGAACGAGAAGAAAACAAGGTAAGTACGTCTTGTGGTGTTTTCAGACAGTTATTTTGCAACAAACCATGAAGTTTGAGAAAAGAAGAAATTTGTTTGGTCAGTTGTAAAATTGTGTATAAAATAAGATACACAGATAGAATGTAAATGGTACGTAAATATTTTACAAGATTTTACAGTGCACTGATTATGGTTTGTGTCAACTGTTAAATGTCCGTTTCTTACTTAAGCCGCCTTGCGTGCATTTTGGTGTGCTGTTCAGCAAACTTTTGATTTTGTTTGGCCTTTAGGGGAAGAACAAGGATAATGTACCCTATGGTGAATATGGTGCCTGGCATAAGGCGGCCAAAGTAGATAGGTAAGGTGATATATAAGGCCATTAAAGTTCTGTGTGCGCATGTTTATATTTTGTATATATAAATTTTCTTCAGTATATTATAAGTCTTGATACAGACACCTAGTTTCCCTCATGTATATGTGCCAAGGGTATGTGCCATCTAGTTGCCAATTTAAATTTTAACCATTTTTGAAGTGGGAGACCCTCCTCTACTTATTACACACATGGTCAAAATTTTGCCCAAACAGTGCATATATCCAATCCCTTTTTGCCAGTTTTGCCCTCAGATATTGGCTTCTGGTGGCAGACCAGTATTTCTGTTTTGTTAGTCATTGGACATGTCGAGCAGTACATTAGCAGAAACTGCTCACATGCTACTTTCAAGTAGATTTGTTTCATATTACTTTTATAAAGTTTGTCCTTGTGCCGATTGAATCGGGTTCTTTAAACATCTTCTCACAAATCTTGAAGTTTGAACAGACACACTTCAGTCTTAACAGTCACACTTAAAGTCTTGTGCTAATATGATGGCTTTTAGATTTCAAAATCCCAAATATTTTCAGAGCCTGATTTTTAACCTATTTATTTTTCTAAGTTTATGGATATCCTTCCAATCCTGGGGCTTGGTCCCAAAACTTTTTGTGTTTGTGTTAAAAACGTGTGTTTGAATTTGCTTGGCCTCACAGTCCCACGGTGACCACAACGCTGAAGAACCTGGGCGCCCTCTATAGGAGGCAGGGCAAGTTTGAGGCTGCGGAAACGTTGGAAGAGTGCGCCATGAGGTCAAGAAGAAGTGTAAGTGTTAACGATTTCGACAATATACGAAAGAAGTTCAGTCCTTGGAGCCTTGATGTAGGTCTAATAGACTGAACAGGCCAGTGGAACATGCATGTTAGATAAAATAACCGTTACTGTAATTTAAGGTTAGTGTTAAAACATATCTTGGCTCTACTTAAAGGGTACTATCTCGCAACATGACTATTACAGAAAGGATCACATCAAGCTAAGTTCTTTAAAATTAACCTTAAAGTGTATAACATGCATAAGTTACTTAAACGAAACAGTAACAGTTGTTAAATATATTAAGTTGTGAAGTCTTAACAAAATTTTGGGGGGGTATGATTGTACTTACTACTACTTACTAGTAACATACAATTATGTTATCCTTGAACTGCTAGCCGTAACAGTTAGTAATTTAACACTAAGATAAGTACCATAACTAATGTTTGGCTAAGAATTGACTGGCGGTGAGGCTAAACCTTGGTACCCCCACCCGTTTTAAGGTTGCCATGAGTGCGGAGGGGGCTTCCAAAGTGAGTGTCTGTGTTCACAAATCCACTATATATAGTGACATATACTTTGGCTTATGTGGGGCCAGCTAACACAAGTGTCACCAAGCAGAAACTCTTATACTTAGAAATATATACAGGACAGCTGGAGCAGAGTCTCTCATTGATGTTGTTACCTTTTTAGTAGCCAAACTTAACAGTTTAATATGTAATAATTGGTGATTCATACAAAAACATTGTAGAATGAATGCTGTAGAAATAGCATTCTCTCTTTTAGGCCATCTTTCTGCACATTTGTAATGACCACCTTAAATCAAGGCGAGCTAGGATCTTATTGCTAGCAATAAGGTCTAACTGCCCCAGACTGAATTAGAACGGTTTAAACCCCATCCATCAATCTGCAGCTGATCATTTTAACACTTGAAGTTTACAATTTTACACTTTAAATTTCATGCAAAAGAATTCCCCAAATAGTGAAATTTGTATTTTGCTATTCTTTGACAGCCTCTGCTTCCTGTTTTTGATCAAAATCTCTACCGATAGGTACTCCTGCACTTTGTAGATAATAGTACTACTGCCAACACATGTCTCTTCTCTCCATGTCTCACAAAGAAAACAAGAACAAGAACTTGTTTAATCCTTTTACTTTGGACCGGTTTATTTTCTGTTCAAGTTTTTCTGTCCGTACTTGTCACATTGCATACATACCTGTGTGGCATTAAATGAAATTCATCGGAGATCCATTAATACACCTGTACTATATAGCTTCTGTATTCAGTGCGACTTTACAAAATGGAAGTGATTTGAAATTGTATTTTTTTTTTTTTTTAATTTCAAAATAATCTGTTTAGGAGCATCAACAGTTCAGAAGTGATAATAATAATTGTCGCAAAAAGCTGATGCCAACATGATTGTTCCCTTTTCCGATGCAGCCACCCGTTTCAGCAGATCACAAACTAACTTTGACCATTATGAAATTTGCAAGAGCTGTGTAAGAGATCGTAACAAAATAAATTCCGAAAAGAAAATATGTTTGTAATAATGTGAAAATGTGTCTTCAGTGTGGTTCGTTCTGTTTGCTTTCCACACTTTCACACTCACTGTTCCGTCCTGTATTTGAATCTGTCATACTTACGTGATCTGTGCATGTCACTAACTTGCTCTGCCCCCTTTAGTCTATCCATTCCTCTCTCAGCTTTGTGATGTTCTATGTGTGCTCGTCCTCACTTGAAAAATCCACTAAAACAACCAATCACATTTACAGCATTTCTAGCCTAACTACACTGTCGTCTAACATAATTGAGTGTCTTCATTCAATGCACTCCAAGCATCACTTTCAACGTCACTCGTTTCTAAGGTGTTTCACCTTTATGTTGTGATGTGATGCTAGCTTTCCACGCATTACAACTATGGTACTATTCCCCACAGCCTCTCAACATGATCAAAGCATGGGGCAACCACACGACTAAACTTCACTTGCAGCGCTTATATTTGGTATTTGCCACTAACTTTAGAATAACAATGCAGAATTTATCCGGTTGCTGTTGGCGTTGAGCAGCTACTGTCATAGAGCAACACCTGAAAAGATCACGTTCTGTGGTTCTGACAAATCCCAAATATATGAAAACGATATTGGAAGAATGTTAAAAGCTTGAGTGGTATGGTGTATTTCATTGTTGATTTATCCCAAATGCTTGTCTAGCGTGCGTGCGTGCGTGCGTATGTGTATATATTGTGCTTCAAGCTAATCCTTTGTTTTGTTTCGGCTTCCCCACCCCCGTCTTTTTTTTTCTTGCAACGCATTCCAACAACCCCCCTCCTTTCATCCCTCCCAATATCTCTTTGCCCATATCCAGGGACTTGATGCGGTCCGGCAGACAAAAATCGCCGAGGTCTTGGGCTCGGAAATGTCTGGTAAGGGGGACCCGCAGAATAATAGAATGGAAAGGAAAAGTTCCGGGCGGCCTCCAGGGGGCCCGCTGGACCACCGGGGGGGTAGTCGTCGTGACTCCCTAGATAGCGTGTCCTTCGAAAAGGGCTCCCACGATGGGGAAGTGAGTATTCCCGGCATAGAATGGCCAGGAGACGGGGTAAGTACACACAAAGACTGTTCAGAGAAATGATCGGATATACTGCCTAGGGGAAGCTGGGGATCTGGAGAAGGGATAGGTTAATGAAAAGATACAGGCTGGTCTGCAGTGCTGAGAAAACACATTTCATTTGGGCCAGTAGGGAATATTTGACACCACAAATTCGCAACATGAATAGTCTGTGTTATTCGGAAGCCAAACTGCCCTTGGTCACATGACTGCCCTTTAGCCAATCACATTGCGTCATGTGAAAGCTCGGCTAATCATGATGTGTCGCTGTTTTCGCTCCTTTTCGCATCTTTCGGGTATCTTTAGAAAAGTGTTGTGCCAAGGGGCTTAAAATACTTCCTACTTGACAGATGGCCAGAAGTAGTACAGAAATACTAACAATAAACATGATAAAGGGCAGCATTACATGATAAACAGAGATGGACTTATGTCTTTTTTTTGTCCTGTTGGGCAAGTGAGAATTATTTTCACCTGCCCGAAATAAAAAGTGGCTTGTCCAAAATTTTTGCACACCACCGATTTGCCAGGATTTGCTCTTCATTCGCTATATTTATGTGCTTTAGGCTAGCTGGGCATAAGCACATCCCTTATCCTGTTGCAAATATTCAGTAAACCACGATCCAGTGCATAGGAATACGTGTAAATAAGCCAAAATATTAAGAAAACACTTAAAAATGCTATATCACTGCTTCACAATATGGAAATTTACTGGCAGACCTGTTTAATTGTAGCTAAATAAATCTTAATTCGATGGTCCAAAGTGATCTAGGTTTTCACAGCAGCAGCCACCATCCTGTCATGAACAACAGAACTTGCTCATACAGTTGTGCAACTTGTAGTAAACGCAACCCTGTGTCTGATTAAAGTGTGTTTAAATGTCTACTAACTTGGATGAAAAGTTACTCCATGCTTTGTCGTAAAACAAGAAGCACATTGCTTTGCACATTGTGTTCCTCTGCATGAGTTACACAGCCAGTAATGCATACTGTGCAGATGATATCGAAATTGGATTCAGTAAGAATAGTAATATAATGAAATAGTATGATAAATGTTATTCCATATATATATATAATTATAATTATTGTTTTGATGTACAACACATTCTCTGATGTCGAGAACTTTTCTTTGACTTTCTCTAACATTGTGGTTTATTCTTCAATAGCGATTACCTTCTGTTTTGCTATTGGTTTGCGTAGTCACCTTGTTTTATTTGGTATTTGCCCTTTGTGGGGTGTCCTTTGGAAAGCGTCTGTCACTCTTTTAGTTCTGTTGTCATGTTTCATTTATTATCACAAAATACCTTGCCCAGCATGACGTGGATACGGAACCCAGTTCCCTTTAAACCATCCCGATTTTGACCTTGAGGGTCAAAAACACAAATTTCCCTGTCTTGTGAATGTTTCGAAGCTGATACACTTGGCACCTTTGTAGCATGCAAATATTTTTGTTGTAGCACCCTAAGCTACCCCATGCAGACTTCACCATAGAATACATGCAGGTAGATTATGATAAAACCTGTTTCTGTTGTGAGCAAGTTCTACCTGTTCTTTGACATGATTTGTGTCCCTTGACTGGCCTCCCACCTTTTTGAATTGCGAGATTTACCAAGGGTAAAGTTGTGATGGGGCTGAAGCTTCCTACCTCTTAAACCACAAAATTCAATGTACACAATCGACAAAATTTTGTGTGGGACTCCTTGTCTTTTGGTCAATTGAAATATGAATTGGGAGATTTAATATAACTGAATTTAGTCAACCCTATCCACCACCTATCTCCCCCTCTTCCCAGTGGCAGTACAGTCTATGTGTGTACTTCTCTGTTGTCCTAATACCGTTCTGTGTGTATCACATCGCCCATCTGGGAGCAGCCCACTCCTTGTGTGTATATTCCCCCACAAAGACATGGATGACCGATTTCCGCGCAGGTGAGGGGAGACATCGTTACTCGGCCCCTTAATCCCCTACCTCCGGCAGGTATGTACGGATCGTTTAATCCATACGTCATTTTTGCCATCATCATCAAAATTCTGTTCGTATTTCAGTTCAGAAATCCAATCTTCCGCTCATAACATCGTTGTTGTAATTTATTTATTGAGAACATAGCATGTTTTCTGGCATGAATCATGTTGATCTAAAGGTGGGAAAAATTGTCGGGTTGGTAGCATCAGTCTTGTCTTTATTGATGTGAAAAATTTATTGTCGTGTAGGTCATGTCAGTAACGTTGATAGTAGATTAAAATAAAACAGTTTTCTATCATTTCTCATATTTGTTTGAACAAACCTTAAGTTTTTGCCTGCCGCTGTGATTTGGTTTTCTTTGCAATCAGCTTATGTCGAATAAGCACGTTTTCTTTTCATACATGGAAAAATTGGCCGTGAAACTGTGGTGCATGTATAAAGTTATACATGTGGAAAAAGTATACGATATGATTACATTTAATGATTGTGATAGCCAAGTATTAGCTGTCAAGATTAAAGCGGTACATGCATTTCACCTATAAATACCTTAATTCTACAAAAACGAAGGAAATGTGTGAGCAGCCGGGAAATTTCCGTCACAAAAAACTATGACAGTTATCTGTTCTATAATAACCAAAACAGAACTTAGTGTTTACATGGTCTTGATTCTGTAGCATACGATAAGGAAAAATCATTTGGGTGTGCTTAAAAGAAATTGCTGGAAACGTACAAAGTATTTTTAAGAAAGAGAAAAATGGCACCAGTGCCGCAAATGCATGGATTCCATATCCCAATTTCTAAGTGCATGCACACCAGGCCAGTGCACTGGAAATTTCCGTAGTGATTGTGGAATATTCCGTTGTCTTTGTGGAGGCGTATAGACAAAATAATAATGGCTGCTGCCAGGTGGGCAATATATTTTACTCAGTTCTTTCTTTTTTTTTTTTCTTGTAGATAGATTACATTGCTCCCTATATCATCCATATAACTAATTTTGATTTTAAATTTGGTGCCAGGTTATGTATTTTGTACCCTATTAGTTTTGATTATTTTTTTAAATAAAATAAAACAACCTTTGTAAAGCAAGATTAAAGAATTTTTGTTAAAAAAAAAAACTTTTGTAGTCATACCATAGCATTTTGCCAGATGAGATATTGTAAAGGCACTTTCCCTTTTTGCAGTAAAATAATCATAAAAGTGCATGTTTTCCCCATGGTATACATGATATTGTATCGCTCTGTGTAGTTTTCATATTTTATTCCAACCATTTATCATTGCTGCAGTTATGTATTATTTTTCATCAATTTTATTACCAGGGGTTTTTAATTGGTTGCACTTTTTGCATGCTCTTAGTGCTGGGGGATGTGTCGTGTGACTTAAGAAATGTAGCATCAGAAAAATTTGTTCTTAAACTTCTCTTTTCTTTTTTCTTGCATACAACTGCTCACTTTTGGCCTAGAGCATACAGTTGCTGTAAACACTACTGGGCGTTTATTTCAGGTTTTTGAGGTAAATGCCCAAGTAGTTGCAAATTGATGTAAATATTAGATCATTTCCTATTATACAAAATAAGTTTGAAGAGCTATGTTCTAAGAAAGTTAAGACACACATCACATCACTGAGCCCAACTTGCATGCTTACGCAACTGCTAATCCTGAATCCCCCAAGTGCCCCATACTCAGTTCGCAAGTGGAAGCCTGTCGGCACTCTTTTTAATGAAAGATCTGTCCCTCCCCTATGTGGTCTGACACACAGAGTGGCAAACTAAAACGCAGCGGATCATTTTCCAAGCTCCGTGCTTCCATTAGGCGAAGCAGCGCAAAACTGGTGCAGAAACTGAAAGGCAAGGGAGAGGGCCCCAACGATGGGTTTTCAAGGTAAGCTGTCAGATATTTACGCGGACAAACTAGGAGCTACTACGTTCCCTCGCGTCAAACCCTGGCTTCATGCTCAATAAAAAGTGCTCACTCGAAGCTATGACTCTCCAGCGCACAACCTGCTATGTCAGTTGCTTTATTTAGCTTTGTGTACGCAGTATCTCTATTATACAACCCAGTGATTTTGATGATAAATCCGATTTGCAATTTTTTTTGCCGCTACTAAAAATGTAACATCATGCATATATAATTGCATGTGCCAGGCGAATGTGAAGTACCTTAGAATGTACCTAACACAGAAACAGAATATACTGAGCGCTTAGAAAAATCTTCTGCATAGAGTTAAGAATAGTTTCCCTGAGGTATGATAATTGGATTGTATACCAGGTAATAAAGAAAAAGACATGAGACTCCTCGTTCTTCAAGAAAAAGAACACTGCAGGTCTCATTTGTCTTTAATCTCTGCTTCGACAAAACATCCGTTCAAATAAACCACAACGTTGTTGCATGCTTGCAGTCCACACCACTGCAATTTGCCAAACCTTCATTTTCTAGTCTCGTTCTTATCCTTTTGTCTGTGTGTGTTGCATCTGTGTGGACAATATTTTTCATCGAAAAAAATCAAAGATTTCTCATACAGCTCTTGCAAAATAACCTTGCCGATCAAACATTTTTTTTTTTGCTAAAGATCTTTGGTTTTGATTCACAGCTTTGTATGCATCTTGCAGCGAGCAAGTTATAGAGGAAACTCTAGGAAGTTACTTGTAATGGCTTGGGAGTTAAGTCATCTCGGTACCTGGTAGGGATTAGTTAAGTGTTTAAGCTGGTTTTAAGGACAAGTTGGATACGTATTAAAACTAACCCTTTTTATACTAGCATTTTCACCATACATTTAGCAGTGTTGTCAATTCACAGCTAAGGACGGAGGGTATAAACAAAATTCAGATGTGTACTGACCATGTTTGGATACATTATGCTATGGTTAAAATCACTGCATTTCTCCACAGGCTGGTGGCACTGTTTTAAGAGTTTGTATGTATTGAAAAAAAAAACACACACATTGGTTTACCTACAAAGCTTTTGCTCACACCACTGACAAACATCACTAACTGACACACATATACCTGGTACCAGTATTTGGGGTTTCAGTAAGTGGAGCATTCATTACAAAAAAAATTCAGCAACAGAATGTACAGTAACAGAAATTCAAGTATCAAATGTGGAAATGACTCGAGTGGCCTTTGAATATCACTCTGACTTGCAGATTATTTGTTGGCAAGTGGTTATTGATTACATCTTGTAAAAAAATCTGCTTTAATCAACATGATCACCCATTTGTCATACAATGGTACATGTCTATGACATAACATGTATACAACAATACATGTATATGACAATATATGATGTGCTTATATTGTACATTATATAGGCATAGATCTTTGCTTCTTAGCTGCCGTACTTCTTTTAGAAACTTTTTGCACTAGTACCAAACAGTAACTTTAACTGATTGTTGAACTCAGTTGGACTTTGATTTGGGAAGTATAAAATATCTACCGGTAGATATAATATGTGTTATAGTACGGTATTTTTACATTTTGATGAGAAGCGCAGGTACTGGTAAAGTATCTTTGAATTGTTACTGGTGAAAATGTACCACGATGTACACTATAAATTTATATGGCATGAATATTTAATTATTAGCCCAGTACGATTTGTCATCTCAAGATGTTCATAATGGCACACGGATCAAAATGTCTGAAGACATCATGGTTATAAGCATATTGAATACAACTGAATGTAATTATTTATGACCAGTTATTTTGTACATGTATGCATATTTTACTTAAGGCCGCTATTACATAGTTGAATCCCATAATCAAAACCACCAGTGGTTAAGCTCAAAGTGGTTTTAAATTTAAGTTAATTATTTCGTGGTCATTCGAGTACCTGTACTGATAACTACATGTAGAAGACTAGAAACATTCCCAAATTGTAAAACTATACTTGTACATGTAGATGATACCATGGTGATGTGTACACCTATTCACCATGTATATGTATGTAATACAAAATAGAGTTTATTGATCTTTGCTATCTCTCAGTATTTTAATTTAGAGGTGTAAACGTTGTGGAGTCATGTAAAATTTTGGAAATAATGCACTGGAAACTAAATATATGGTTTGTTACTTTTTTTGAGCCATACATGACAAAATGAAAGAATTGAAATCACCATAGAATATGTGTTGGGTCATGTTAAAGAGACAACTCTCTTCCACAACTCGCAGAAAACTATTTCCGGTATTTTACTATTATTTCTTTCTTTCTGTTTTCTCTCAGCATGAAAAGGGCAAGCTCAATGTCAGTGCTAACGCCAAACAGTAACGACAACTATAGGGTGAGTTGGGATAGAAGTGACGATGATAACTTTAAAACCTTTGGTTTTAATCTGGAAGAGAATGGTCAGTTTGAAAAATTAAGGCGGTAAAATATCCTTTTACGGGAAAGAGGTTATCCCTGAGAACATAGGCTGGAAACTTTTTTGTCAAACAATCATTGCAGCCAATCATCTAAATACGTGATTCCCATAATTATGGGAGGTGATAATGTTCGAGGTACAGGTTCCATAACCAAGGTTGGAGTTCTCGAAAATACTTTAGCCTAAGGTTTGACTTGAGTCAGATTCTTAGCTAATCATAGGTTTGACTTGAGTCAGATTTTTAGCTAATCACAGGTTTGACTTGAGTCAGATTCTTAGTCAATCTTAAGAATCTGACTCGAGTCGGATTCTTAGCTAATCACAGGTTTGACTTGAGTCAGATTCTTAGCCAATCACAGGTTTGACTTGAGTCAGATTCTTAGCCAATCACAAGTTTGACTTGAGTCAGATTCTTAGCCAATCACAA
>JAAUYG010061326.1_pt1 | contig 18930 bp, 20 predicted proteins | sample 7278091 | NCBI WGS metagenome assembly JAAUYG01 (sample SAMN14350201, study PRJNA611818) | marine sediment metagenome | isolation source: surface marine sediment (0.6m) | place: French Polynesia: Moorea | collected 2018-08
AAGAAGGTTTTCCTAAAATATCAGGTCAATCCATGGTTTCCTTCCATGTGTTTGGCCTCCAGAAATGCCATTTTCGGCGGCGGAAGGAGAAAAAAAAAAAAAAAAGTCGGCGAGTCCATAGGGGATCCCGTCAGAGGACGGGATGCCCCAAAGAATAGGTTTGATTTTAGCCACAGGGGCTAAAGCACCAATATATATGAGAGCTGTCATTAAGTTATTTGGACAGTTAAAATAAATTTAATTAAGTACAGGTATGCATCTTGATTTAGAATCGTTGGCTCTAAACAAATACTGTCAAGCCCTTGTACAAACGTTTATGTTTTGTGGCTCAACAAACTCATTACTGGCTCAAAGAAACTATCTTTTAGCAACAGTGGCTAACTAGGAAAATTTCCTAGCGCTAGCCCAGAATATGTGATATTGGTACGGATACTTTTCCTGCTCTATTTGACAATTTCTGTGGAATTGAGCTCCGCTATTGTCAACTACCATATGGGCCCCCCAATATATAGATAATTCTCTTCATACACGTCACTGCACACGGGATGTATCATATTCCACATATTTTCCATGTCACTGAGCACATAAAGACTGCCTCTGCATTAGGCCATATTTATTGGTCCCCAAGTGCGGTGTTACTATGTAGTTCTGATCTCAACCGTTCACAATTTATCGTAGCAATTTTTACAGAAATACTTCACACAGAATTCCTATTTCCTATACATGTATATTCGTCCTACGATCCCAGCCTGTCCCTCTGTACCATACCTGCCAGCATGTCCTCAGACTTCTGTAGCTGGCTCAATACTCTCTCCACCAGTCCCACCTCTGTGCATGCCTGCAGGTTCCGCGTGCTCTTCCGCAGAATGGCAGTGAAATGACTCCACATCTCCCCCTGACAGAGACAGGACACCAACGGCAAATTACTTATCTCTCTGCACAGGTCGCTAGCACTGGCTACTCTTGCATTAGTTAAAACAGTGAAACCTGTTTTGAGGGACTAATGCCACGAGAGACCACCTGTCTTAAAGGACCACATATTCCTGGCAGAAGGTCCCACATTTCAATATAACTGAACCTGACACCAAAGACCACTTGTCTTGAGAGACCATATTTTATGGCCAATGGGGTAGTCTTTCAAGGCACTGTGGTGGATATTATCATGGCTATGTGCATCAACATTTAAAAAGACAACCTTAGCATCAGGGCCAGTTTCTGAATGAATTTTAAGTGTAGAAATTGACTTTTAAGTTCACTAATCACCTTTGCAACCATGGTATTTTCCATGATTACTAGGAAGATCCCTAGTGGACTTACGAAAAATCTTAAGTCTAGAATGGTGACTGAAGTAAACTAATCACCTTGGGAGTTGGCAACCAGTCTTTTCCCTGATTTAGATCGCCAGTGGACTTAAGAATTTTTAAGAACCCAGCCCCTGACCTGAAGTGTATGAAGTATGTTAAATGATACTTAATACCAGACAAATGCAATTATACATGAACCACTTCCATTTTCAGATCTTCTATTTCAATAGACCACCACCAACATCTGGACTAATTGTGAAATTGGGAGACAAATCTCTTCTGGATTGCAGCTATTACCTGGAGTGTGCCGGGACAGATACCCATGAGCTGCAGCATCTCCACCACATTGTTGGGATCTTGAATGATGAAGTTGGTTTCCAGTTCAAACTCGCCACCCACCAGCTGCAATCAGAAAGAATAGGATAGTGACTTTAACTGTAATGTTGTAAGAAAAAGATCTTGCCACAGATGCGAACAATCAACTCCGTTTACCGGTATATACAAGTCTCCTGTTCGTTTTGTGGCAACTTTTTTGACTCCCTTCACACCAGTTATGCCACATACATTTTTAATTCAGATTACCGTACTGATCAGACTATTTTTCATTTAGCTATTTTGGCTAGCGAGCAAAATTTGCGGCAGATTAGCATGCTCACGCCCGAAATCCTCTGAAGTTTTAGGACTTTTGTCGGCGTAACTTTCTAGTGTGAAAGGGGCCTTAGTGTTGACAGTGTATTTTACACGCTGCATAAAAGAAACTTGTACATGTATGATTTTCACGACTTACGTGCATTCCACTGCTTTATGTACATGTAATTATTCCTAGCAACTGAAGTTTATTCTTGAATACATGTAACCGTAACTGCCTCAACTGCAGTCACATCAAAATGTATCAGCAGTCATGCTGATTTGATGGCAATTCAGCCAGTGTAGACTTTATGCAGCAGTCTATCTCTAAAAGGACACTCTCTAGAGGACACCCCTCTAGAAAGCACACAAATTCTCTACATGCTTGACAGCAAGTACCACGAATACACGTGATGCACCTTCTCACCAAAGGAAACCCTATAATAAGGATAAAATTGTTTTGGCAGGAGGGGTGTCCTTATTAGAAGGGGACTACTGTATCTCATTTGATCCTGAAATAATCTACTGTTCATGCTAATGGTAGTGGTTACCATGGTTACATTTTGGCGCACCACCCCAAAACAAAGTGAAAAATCTTCATCACACAGTCTACAATTTCAAAGGAATATGCTTTGAAATCTTGAAAGTGAGCCGAATTACCTATTTTATAGTTTATACCATAAATCCATGCAGTTTCCAGAAATGTCAATTCTCACACAACCTAGATGATCGATCAAAGATGCCTAAAATTCTGATTTGCCAAAGAATAGAGTATACAAGACCAGAAATATGGCACATGCACTGGCCAGGTATCTTTGTTTTATAAGGCAAGTAAATGATTGGAAGATGCATCAGAGCTAAAACTGGCTAGAGTTAACTGGCAAAGATAGCAGCTTAGAGGTCATCAGTAGAAAATCCTTTCTTTTCTGTTTGCCAGAAAGGCACCAAACAGGTAAATGCACTTTTCCTAGTAGCCCAAACACCATTATAACAAGATGAAAGAAAGATTCCCCTTCTTTTCAAAATAACAAACAATCCAGCCAATACTGTGGTCTGTTATTTACTTGGAGAGGGTCTTGGTGTTTGGACTTCTTTTTCAACCTCCACCTTTTCGAGTTCTATTCATGATGTCCATGCACCATGCCATGTCTTTCTGTACCTAAGAGATGCCTACAAACCCGGCCTATAAAAAAGTGCTTCAGAAGAAGTCTATTTCCAGGAACTTTAATTTTGTTCTTGCTGGTTTCAGGATCCATTTGATGTGTATGGGTACCCAACCCATTCCCAGTGTTTATGGTCAGTTAAACTTCAGGCAATAGGGATTCTAGGGAATAATGTTACGTAGTTGTCTACCCAATATTAGTAGTCTGCTTCATATATCGTGTATTACAGTATATGATAGTCAAAATGTTAATCAGTGTGCTAAAATCTGCACTACAGTTAGCCTTTTAGACAGCAGAGGGGCACACTGTATTTGTCGTAGATGTCTTGTTGCATGGATAGCACCCAACCCCATCCCTCTCCTAGCCAATTAAGACAATTACTGTAAAGCATCTTAACGATGATTGAGCAAGCTGCTGATATCCCCCACCAATTCCAAGTGACAAGCCACACATACAGGTCTGTCACTGAACGCTGGGGGTATTATGCATAATATCAGCTATTGATTGCTTCTGCCCATGAAGGAAACCGAGCCAGCTATAGGGTTTGGGCGAAGTTCCTCTGGCTTTACCCCTCTTCTGGACAAATCCATTTTATGACTGGGGTAGAATAGAAAGTAGCCTCCAGGACAGCTTAAATGGTAGCAGAGAGAGAGAGAGGGGGAGACACTCAGTGAGAAGAAAAGAAGCAAAGAGCTGAGCCGTGGGTGGGAAGGGAGAGACTGAGACACAGTAGCAAAGAGATCCTGGCAATAAGATTATTGACTGTGAAATTAGTTGGCCTTCTCTGAGAGCAGAGGCCACAAGATTGCTTCCTCCATCAAATCTACAGCCCACCGAGCAAGGCAAAGGCACAATGGCAGAAAAACTGAAACCATGAGCAAGACAGGTACCCAGGGGCCATTATGAAAGTGCACAATGGCGAGAGCTCCTAAAGCATGCATAAATGATGCGACTTCTACAGTATGGTTTGTACCATTTCGCTTTTTGTTCGAGATTCACTGTGTGTCTCGATGTCCAGAAAAAGCAAGATGATGATCCGACAACCAAAACATTATTGCAAAACAGAACTTGATAATAGGCCTCATGTGCTTGAACAAATGAGCAGACTATGAACATGATGAATATCCCAGCTACCATCTACCTGGTATACCATAGAGTCACTCCCTGTCTATACAGTGGTCTGTATCACGCAACCATAGCAGACTGTGTTGATACACATTACCGGTACTGCATTAATTACGGTGACACTGTCTGCAATGCTACAGCAGAACAGCTGACTTCTAACGTGTCTAAAGAATACTTGAAATCTGGTGTTAAGATGTAACATAAAATTTTTAAATTTACATCTGGTGACCAGTCAGACACAACATGTACTACACAGCCACTAGATTAAATTCACCAGATCACACAGAAACCTTTCGTATTGTATTCTTAGTAGTACCCACAGAGATATTATAAAGTGGTATTAAGGTACAAGACATTGATTCTTAGATGTGTGTAATTTAAATCTAATAATCTATAATAATCTAGTAAATAATTTTATTTACAGTGTAACTGGTGGGCAGATTTTATTTTCAGACTGCTAATGGTCAACATGGTCAAACCTGGTTGAAGGTCTTAATTGTTTTTATTTTTAAGTTCATAAACATGATAATGGAGACATATAATGTTGCTTAAATAAAATGGTTTATCCCTTTCAGTCTACCACGATCCATTATTAATAGCTATTCTCGTGATTCTGCTGCTGTGTCTGACTTCGCCTACAAGATGCATTTGTCCAAATTAAGACCAAGTTCCAGCATGCTCCAGCACGGGGCCCATAGCGGTGACCTTTCCAACAACTTGTCTCCAGGAAAAGCCATCCGTCATCCCACTGTATTGGCACCCAATATATCTTTCTCCAAGCCTGGTGCTTATCTCTCCTACTCAAGCTACAAGGTCTTCCCTTCCCTGACCTCTTCTGACAGTTCAGGTCGCTCCATATGGCCTATCTCTATCCCCTGTGACTATTTATGGCATTTATTTTAGCCCATGAATGGTGTTGTACAAATGCTGCTCTCCAGCAGACACCAGTATTTATTATAACACAGGCCAGTTTTGCAGATCAATAGGACAGGGGTGGGAAAACAGACAGAAGAGGATTCTAGGGATTGCCAGGCTCCAACAGTTATCTGCTTGAAGACTGAGGAAACAAAATAGAAATGGAGCCGTACCTAAAATTGAAAGCTAATCCAAGATAGACCAAGGTACTTTAGAAGGTCGGCAGGAAATCAAATGCAGCAGCATTTAAAATTGAAAACTAAACCAACACAAGTCCAAGGGTATGTACATTGTACTTGTAATAGGTAGGTTAGAAGGATATGCAGTTTATTTACTCCAAATAGCAGAATCCGGCAGCAACAGTAAAGGGCGATTGGCCCATGTAATGCTTCTGTTTTTATGTTGGTGTTCTCTACCTATTTTCAGACTCTGATCAGCATGATTACAGCAGTCTGGCTGATGAAGAGAAACAATGGGTGTGTCCATTATCAAGAGAAAAAGCATTATGTACTTTGTGTGCTTTTGTAAATGTACCCTTAAATAGATTCTACCTTTCTATCCATGTAACAAGAAATAGAAATACAGCAGAATACCCCAGCAAAATATTGAAAATTTAGAGGCTTTACTTTTCCATGATGTCCTTTATCTATATAGTCAATGATTGTCTCTGCTGAACCATTATAACACCTTTATTGTGCAACTGTGCACCCCGTTTCTCTGCATACAAATACCACCTGAATAATGCCAGGCAATCATAAAATGCAAAGCGGTAGAATAACCTTAAAGTGTCCCCGCAAGTCGAGCACACCTGCTAAATGGAGCAGCAGACAATGCTCAGGTTCTCTGTGCACAGGTAACAATCATCAGGGTGAACTAGGAACCGTTTCATTCTCTTATGTCAAGCAATTGCCACTCATAACACCTGAACCCCAATTACTGGATTCTGTGCCTGATCACTGATCATAAGTTAGATACTGTTCTTTGCAGTGAGGCTAACACTCACCGACTCCTAAAGGCCTCCATGTGTCCATTGGGTACAACTTGCAAAATCTATCCTTGATATATAATTTGCTATAATTCCGTGTTAGGTATGCAAGGATGATAAAAAAAAGATTAAGTTAGTTAGACCAACCAAGGTATAGGTTGCAAGATACGTATTATCATGGTTACATAGTACTTTTCAAACTTACAAACACCAGGATCACTCAGGTCAAACCATCAGGGTATGCGTACTGTATGCTGATTCAGAATTTTACAGGTAACCCAGTTTGTCACCAAATGATCAAGCTGCATAGTCTCTATACATCGTTGCTAAATATATCATCTGTCCAGATTATAAGTGGGACACTGATAAACTGGACACACACCAATTTACTAATAGCTGCCGCCATGTTACAGTTATTACTTATTCGGATGGTTAAGCTAATGCACACTTCAGTTTGATTTAGAGTTCTCCAAATCTGCTTCTTCGCCGTGTCAATCGCTTATTTTCCTAGCAGAACATGTGTCCGCCGGTGATGCCAGAATCCATCTCCCAGCAGCATAAGTGATCTTCCGATAATTCGGAGCCGAGGGAGAGGCCCGGGATAACATTTATAACATCACATACCTCTTCCCAACTGAATATTGATTTATGACCCTAAGCCTTTTATTCTGTCTCCTGTGCTGTCACTGCCCATAATGCCAACGAGATGATGGAGACCGGACCGAGGGGATGGGGGTGGCAGCCAGAAATATGCCACCACAAACCAGGTTAGGCTTACCCTAGCCAATACACAGGCAGTCTCAGCCGTATAGATCAAACCTAGAGAACTGAAACATTTTTACTCTTCTTATAAATGTCACTGGCATAAGACACAAAACAACCATTGTTATAAGACTAGATTGACCAGAGTACCAGCTGCCAATTTCCTTTTGGATTAAATTTGCTGTATCGTTTCCTCAGCAACTTTCCTGCCAAATAACCTTAAGCTACTGACACACTCCTCTTATATGTCTCAATCTTGAACATGTTGAATAAAACAAATAGTGAAACTGTATTCTTGACAACTACACCAATTCCAAGGGATATGAAAATTACAGAATACATTACTCAAAGAATCCACTTAAAAGCGATACATCACCAAGAGCTGTCTCTATTTGGCTGTGTTGAACAAGTTGAATACCACAATAAACACATGATAAACCTTACCTAACAATGCTGATCAACGGATGCCAAATTAGTTCATACAGGTGGGGTGACCTTAAAAGATGGAATAGCCACCTACCACTCAGCTTACAATTATGGCAGAGTGTGCACAATGGTATATAAACACGTTTACCAGGCATGACATGATTTTGTCATGCATCAGGTACTGTGAATTCTGCCACAGTAGGGTTGGCCATTTTATGCCACCGCCAGTTCATCCCAGTCTATGCCATAACATAAACCAGCCAGCATAAAATTATTACAAGCCGCCAAGTGGCATAAATTCTGGCACTATGTTAGGCCTCTGGGAATGGGGATTTTTGAGCTATTTTTACTCAAAAAACAGCCATAACTCAGAAGAAAATGGCCATATGGGGAAAAACTTTAAACTTGTTTTGAAGCCTATCTGTAAGGTTTTCATAAAATACCAGGCCAATGCCATGTTTTGTTCATTGTGTTTGCGATCCGGGAATGCCATTTTCGGTGGCAGAAGGAAAAGAAAAAAAGTTGGTAATCCCCATATCTAGGGAACAAGTTCCGCTCCAATGGTGCCATTGGACTCCCCACACATGACTTCCTATTAGTGTCTAATAGTAAATACATGTCTAACTCGCACCGTTTAGGAGTTATAGCTACTCGAAAATTTTTCTCCTATCTTATCATTAGGCCCAAATTTAGATCCACCCACACCCACCCTTACCCCAGGCCAATTTTTTTCAAAATCGAATGGTTTCCTCCCTGAGTCAGATGGAAGGGCTCCACCAAACATGAAGTTGATTGGTTCAATATTTTTTTAGATATTTTGCAGACAGACACACGCACACACACACACACACAAATGCAAAGTAAGAAACCCCGGGAACAAATGCAGAGTCAGAAACCATGGGCGGCGTTTAATGATCCCCAGATCCCCATAATGAGGGGATCCCATGGGGGGGGATGGGATGTCCTAATTACTAGCATGAGGTAGCAGCAGATTGACAGCTGTTATACATTATTTGGGGTTTTACAGTGACAGTTTTACATTTGACATACCGTGCATCACATGCTACATCATGCTATGCATACCAATGTCTCTCACCATGGTGCTCACTGTCAACAAGAATAAGATTGTACCCAAGTTACGTGTGCACAGTGACACGCAACATTAAAGAACCCTCCATATTATCGGCAATCATGATATGCTACTTAAGAATGGACTGGTTGTAGAGTGACTGTCATTTTCGCCAACTGTGATGTATGTGGCGAATGCAAATCTGAAGTGTCAACAGTCTCAATCAAGACTCAGTGATGACCAGATCTATGCTGTCTTTGCAAGATCATGATTTTTACCAGTAGAAACTAGAATGAGATACTACCAGTAATTCAGATACAAATGAACCAGCTCTCTCAGATGACGCACCTTCATTAAATGTTTCAGATGACACGCCCAAAAGTTAGTTACTTAGTATAGGTGCTTTCTGAGCAAGTTATCGAAGGCTTTTTTTTTGCCCAGTTAATAACAGGTTAAGCAAATTTTCAAAAACGTTTGTAAACCCTAAGTTGAAATCAAATTAAAATTGCCCCCCAAATCACAAGGAAACACAAAATATCTTATTTTTATCCTATTATATTTTATTAATAATATGTCTAGTCTCATATAATGATGCACTATTTTTTAATGCGGTTTGATACAGTATTAACTGATATTTTACTATTTGTTGCAAATCATCTTTTTGGTATAAAAGCCATATTTTTGCTACTTTTGTGAAACATCTGAACGGCTTCTAATGAGAAAGAGGGGTTGTGGACTTGTAGTGGACCTAGGAGTAAATGACTGCCCTCCTCAAACATGTTGATTTTGAATTTTTCTCCCACAATTACTACTGTATCAAATTTCGTTGTGATATGGCCTGGGTTTATGAAGTTAAATTCCCCGAAGCTCGCATTTAGAGCCGGTATATATCTTTCCCATGATTAAGGTTATAACTTACTAATTAACAAAGCAGAAATAACCGTTCAGCCTTTAAAACAGGCGGGCAACCTCTGCAATTCCTTTAATGATTAGCCTTTGGTGTAATAACAAAGTGCTGGACACCCAACACGCCTTTGATTAGTAACTCGGGTAAGAAATCACGAACTGACTGTGACGACACGACCATTGCATTTGTGATGAAACCACCGTGTGATGTCAATACATACATGGATCGAGGACAGATTATCAACACAATTTAGGGTGGGCTGTCCCTGGGGATGGATTAGCCTATGTATCGTAAATCCATTGTAATCAGGTAATTGAATAATCAGCTGATAATTGCTTGAAGCTAAATCCAAATCACAAAATGACAAGCATCATTGACAATTGTCACTTGTCAGACAGGTTGTTAACCAGTAGTTATAACAGTGGTGAAGTATCACTGTCATCACCAGAGTGTCTGACTCTGATCACAGTGATACTGTCACTGCACTGACACTTGAGAAGTTTGGTGTATCATCATCAGCTTTGACATGTTTGATGCAGTAATCTGGTGATGCAGAGATATCAAACATATGGGTAGATATCTGGATATGTGAAGCACAGCAATAAATTCTAATCATCTTACCAAATTTAGCACAGTGTCAACCACCTCCTTGTTTGACACCTGTCCCTTCTTGATCAATTTAGCCAGTTCGCTGAACTTCATCCCATCTTTACAATCCAATTTAAGCACTTCAAGTGCATTCTTCGCCTTGCATTCTTCGCTATCAGCTCCCTCGGCCATATTTAAGGCCTGTTGTTCTACCAATATTTAGCGTTAAACGTAAGCAAGTTACTTGTTTCTGTATGTTATTACAAAAACACCGGTACCAGGTTAACAGTTGACACGACAGGTGTCAGCCATGATGGAACCAAAATGGGCAGATGCGCAAGGTTTCAGGCCGGTATGTTCTGCTAAAGCACGACTTCGTTGTGAATACATTTCATCGGGAATCAAGTATTGCGATGCGAACCTTTCATAAGTGAAATGTACCTATATGCATCATATCACGTTATTTTTTTTATATTTGTCTATTGTTTAAAATTATCAGTATCTTTCTCTGGAATTTTGGAAATCTTAATTGTGTGATCTGTCGTCTGTCGTCGTCGTCCGTAAAAAACACATGCTTCCTGGAATTCTATGCTGCGGTAAAGAAACTCAAGAGTTACAACACACCGAATTTACCCTTTAGACATCACCCAGTGCAATTATATGTGCGCTCTTGACAGGGGGCATATATAGAGTACTGGGCCATAACAGTATCTTATGTCACCAGCCATGTGTTCCTCATTGATTTCCTCCAAAACAACCCACCAGGTCGGCTAGAAAAAAATCATGAAGACTTCTGGGGTGGTCTCTACAAAAGTGATTTACAGAATGTTAAATTTGAATAGCTATTTGTGGCATTTTATATTATTTTAGTTAACATAAGGTCATCCAAAGATTCCAACAGGATTATTAAATTTCGACTTTTGTGTTGGCATGAATCGTCTTCTGTTTTCAAAAGTTACCCTTCTCATTTTCAAAAAAATGAATAAACATAGTGACTTCCAAAAATTTATGCATACTTATAGACTAGTTTTTTCTTCTTCCTTTTTTTATTTAAGGATGTTGGACACCCTTTCGTTGTAATGGTTTGTATTTTACCCATTTTTAACAGTAATATATGGCTTCATTTTAGGATTGTTATTTTTGATGCCTAGCGACACAACAATCGTTCGTCATAGAAATATATTTCTGGAAAACGTTTTCTCCCTGAAAGTGGCTTGCACTTCCTAAATATTGATTTTTTGATGGAATTTCCATAGATCTTTGCGAATTTCAGCCTGTAGGCAAAAAATAAGAACGGTGACCTATCGATTTTTTTACTTTATATTGACATACTGACTTCAAGCTTCAACATATATAAAAATTAGAAAAATGGTAAATCTATCTCCTTATTATATTGGCTAGAATTTGTGTTGTCTGGTCCAAATCCCCATTAGGTGCCATGTTAATTCTCGACAGGGAACTCCTGAAAGTACCCCATATTGCTGTGGGTATATCTTTTTTAGACAACGGTGACCCCACTTTTTTATTTAATATTTCAAACTTACACATCATTACCTTTAACAAGAACTTAATTTCAGAAATTTCTTAAATATTTTTAAAAGTGTGTCCAACCTCCTTAACAGATCAACAAACATAAACCACAAGCGTTTCCCCTAAAGCAACTTACTCGTATCCGGTTGCCCATGCTGGTCTTATCGTGGGTTTCCTGTTTCTTGTTGCGATCATCCTGAGCAGCTTTCTGCCGGCCGAGGGATTCCTTCAAACGCTTCATGGCAGCTGCAGCCTGATCACAGACAAACAGCAAATCATGAACCCCGCACGTAGCCTTGTATAATGAAACTGAAGAGCCTCTGTATAAACCAACATGGAACAGTCGGCAAGGTACAAATGTTACAGAAATCACTACCACTACCGGGAGTTACTGGTGGTCTCCTGATATCAGCTTTACATAGTTTCAGACTTTAAAGCCAAGAGCTTAAAACAAGGCTTAAAAATAAATTCTTAGCCTTACTTCTAAATGAAACACTAAAAGGATTGTTATTATGAGACTGAAGATGAAGACACGTTACCTCCTCAGTTTTCCGCCTCAGCACGGCTTTCTGTTGTTCATGTTTTCTCTCGAGTTTCACCATCTCAATTTGGCGTTTCCGGTCCTGACAGGAAAACGCAAACCTAGTGTTAACATTGATCAATTGGTAACCAGTGATTATTCAAGTGTTTTCTTTCTAAACAGGTATGAGATTATGAGTCTCGAGTACACCTGCATGAAAAATGCACTAGTACTTTCACTTGTTAAACCAGTGAAGCTCAAATGCATTATAAATATATAACAGAAGGTACTGACCTGAAAGTAGAGTCAAACACACACTTGAAGACCACCTGACATTATAAGGAAAACCCTCTTTATACAAAGTCATAAAGACCACATTTTGCAGATCGCCAACAGTGTACTTTACACATGTTCTCATCATGGCTGTTACGTCTGTGACCTGTGTATAAGGATCACATTGGGTTGGCCCCTCTGTGGTCATAATAACATGTACAATGGATGTTCCCTCTGTGACCCGTGTATAATATGTATACAAATACATTCCATTGGCCCTTTGTGGTCTTCATACGTTACATATACAAATTTCACTGCCATCTGTCCTGTGGTTCCTCTCTACAGAGGACAATACTCTTGGTAGTAAGTATCAACAATGCACTTGATGCTCACCAAATAACATCTTTGTAACTATTTAGCAGGAGGCGCGTTCCTATTAGAGCGGGACTGTTCTCCATATTTCGCTGCCTCATGTTACCTTAGCCTTGAGTTGCATCACTTCCTTGTCCTTCTCCTGCTTCCATTTCCTGAAGTTTTCAGCCTCCAGTCTCAGTTGTTTCATCATCTTCACTCTCTGGCTTTTCATGGACTGGTAAAGTAGCAAAAACAGGGAATGCAAAATTGATAACAAACCCCATTCATTCTTCTATACACCCCAGTGAAAGGAATTCAAAGGACCATTTTGTGTACAGCTGCTACTGAGATATATTTTTGTATCTCTTTCTTAACTTTTCTGACATCCGGTTTTATTTTCTGAACACATAAAATTTTGGCAGGCAATACATACCAGTAGTTATATTGTTCTTAAATAAAGCTGACCAAATCGTAATGTGTGATATTACTTATTAGGTATTTTTAGAAGAAGCATTCATGTTGACCGTAACAGCATCCACCATTTGTTTCATCATCTTCAGAATGGTATACACCTGCACTTGCATAATGTATACTGTGGTCTCTCTTGAACATATTGATGGTTACTCTCTACAGGGGTACCCCCCTCGAGAGGACAAAAAGATTAGCAAGTAACATGATTGCATTTAATCCTTACTCTCACCAATGACACCTCTCTGCTCATGACAGAACTATTCGGTAGAATGGGTGTCCCTATTAGAGAGGGACTACTGTACATGATCAACACGTGATCATTTTCTGTATTTCAGCATGACATCCATTTTACATGATTGTTTTACCTGGATTTCTTCGTTCAGCCGAGTCATCTGTTTCTCCGTCTGCTCTTTCATTTTCAGCATTCTGTTTTGTTCCTGAAGTTTCTTTTTCAGACCAGACATGGCCGTCTCCAGCTCCTGAAGCCGCTTCCTCCTCTGCTCACTCACTCTGGGAACAGTGTCAAGGCCACACCAAATTAATACATAGTTCTGCGTAAAATGCCTGTAATACCCGAGGCCAATATTCCACTTATATCAACATTATTAACACCCCTCTTTATGAGAGGACTTATGTGGTCAGTGGATTGGATATAGATTGATATGTCATCCCTGGAGATTATCACCACTGTGCCACTTAACGATGAGGAAATCCTTGCTCATGTGGAGGAATTGTTCTATTCACAAAGGCCAGACCTCCAATCTGATGAGAGTATCAATGTATGTGCACAGATAAAACTGAACCAATTCGTAGTCACCACCACGGGCAATCTTTTCTTTGTACCAGTAAAATTTATATTCTATAATAGAGATTCCTTTTTAAACATCCCTGTGTAATCACATGACTGTAATCACAGATATAAGACCTCCTGTGGCTGAGGCTAACGTGATCTTCATTCTGCGGTGGTCTCAAGGCAGAGGGTTCTAAGTATTATGTCGATATATTAGCCTGACCTGTCCTATGTTGTTTAACCTACTTGCTGGAGGCCGGGTTATGTTTGGCTGTCTCCAGGGCCGACATGAGATTGTCACGCTCCTTCTGTAACTTCTCCACCTCCCTCTCCAGATCACACACCGTCGACTACAGGGGGAGAAGAGACAACTATAACATGTAAAGTAGCGAAATCCCGCTAGCCCCACTAATCTAGGGTCTCACAATAAGAAAGCACAATGTCAGTATAACTTTGAGATTCACCACATACGTATGTACCTCACAGTATATTGCTCACTATATTTCAACCCAGTCTTTGATCATGTTAATAGTTTAACTCAAAATACCGAAAAGAAAAAAAAATCATATACTACTAGTATATTTAAACTTATATGCTTTTCTGAGGTCAAGAGAGATTTTGTAATTCACTATGATGAACTTTAACGTGATTCATCAAAATAATTATTGACCCATGTACTTTGAAAGGATTACTAGATGAATACCAACAACTTTCTTGTACTATAAAATTATTGGTTAATAGTAACAAATAGCTACATATAGTTGCTGTAAATTTTGAGATGTCCCCCAATGTTCATACCTGGTACTGGGTACGGATCTCCTTCATCTGGTCCTCATTGTTAACCATCTGTTTGGCGAGGTCCTCCTTCATCAACAGGCGTTTGTTCAGTTCCTGTAGGTCCCTCTGTAGCTGGGCACGTCTCAGCAGATGTCCTTTCTCCTGTTCCTCAGGGCTGGCTCCGGTCAGGGCGGCCCGGCTGTACTGGTTCTGACCCCCCTCCTCCCCGCTCTCCTCGTCCTGGCTGAGGTTGGCCAGGTCAGCCTGCAGCATCTGACATAGCCCGCCCGGACTCTCAGCCTGGGGGCCGTATCATAAAGAGAGAGAATGTAACAGCATCTGACATAGCCCACCTGGACTCTCAGCCTGGGGGACCGTATCATAAATAGAGAGAGAATGTAACAGCATCTGACATAGCCCGCCCGGACTCTCAGCCTGTGGAGCCGTATCATAAATAGAAAATGTCACAGAGACTGTATCAGAAATAGGGAATGTCACAGCATCTCATTTTGACACAGCCCACCTGGACTCTCAGCCTGAAGGACCGTATCATAGAGGGCAATGTCACAGAATGGGACACATCTATTACAGAACTGCATCATATATATGGCTAAAACATAACATGCAACGTTTTGTCAACTTATGAAATGAATTTATTTCTGTTAACATACATACCTCACAAATCTGAGAACATATCACTGGCCACTTACAGCACAATGAGTAATGCGAGAAATTTCCAATTAACCTCTCCCCGGCTCACCTCAGTGAGTTGTTCGTGTATCTCCTTCAGCATGCTGACTTCCGTGTCGTCACATTTCTCCTTGTCAGTGTCAGGCTCCAGTACCACTGTGGTATCCAGACGAGTAATGCTCATGCTGCGTCAGAGTATGATCAACAGGAGGCACAAGTTAGAAAACTGCACACAGTACAATATTCACACATCTCAAAGTGTACTGATTAAATGTATCAACAAACAGGTCTCTACCACTTCATTTGATTTAACATTGGTAAAAGGCCAGTACCTTTTTCACTACTATTTTGGCACTGAATAAATTTAACATGTTACGATGAGTCACCTTCATTTCATTATTGCTTGCATGTTTACAACTGGCTTCACGTTAATAATCCAACAGGAGTATTTAGATAGGACATAGTACATATGGGGTAGGCTTATTGTTGTTTCAACAAGTAGATGAAAGTACATGTATCTCTTGGTCGTGACATTTTTTTGTATTTTTGCCAGGATCATAAAAATAATTCAAACAACCCCCCCCCCCCCCCCCCAGGCCTGGTGTCTCCCTTACCCTGTTTTCTGTCTGATGATATTCAGCTTATTCTGCATCTTGTCCGTTTTGACCTCCAGTAGAATATTCCGTTCCATCAGCTCCGCGTTCTGTTCCACCTGGGATCTCAGCTCCTTTGACAGGTTTTCATTTTCCTCCTGAGAAGACAGCAGATTACTTGTGGCTAAAGGTCACAATATTGGGCAAAGGTCAAGATACAAGGCAGAGGTCAAGGTGACAAAATAGGGCAAAGGTCAAGGTCACAATATTAGGCAGCGGTCACACCGAGGTGAAACTGTTACATAATAGCATGAATTATATTATATGCATCATGAGACCCTTTAGCATCAGCATTCTACACTATAGATGCCTTAACCTAACACATTTCAGATTTACTGATTTATTGTTGCAACCATTGTCACATATGATGCATTACCGTAGCATAAACAGAACTGTAATTCTGTGACCATAGCTGACACTGTTTTTTCATAAAGAAGTCTTTTCTACTGAAAACAATGATACTTGTGTCTGTGCATGTAAACATCAGGACTAGCGCTACCTTAACTTTCTTGTACCGATCCATGACAGTTTTCATGTCCACCGAGGTGTCACTGAGGCCACTGAAACAAAACGTTTGTCCTTTTCAAATACTTAGTGACACAATTTGTGCTTAGCGTGGCAAAATATCGGGTACTAGAGTGCAGCTGTGAATTCAAAATTCGTATGCATTCATATGCAACCACTGCTCCAATAGAATCTAAAAAAGATTTAGTACAACACAAAACTACACGTACATGATGTAGGCTACGTACAAAACAAGACACAAATTGAACACACAACTCTTTTATACTTACTGTATGTATTATCCATTTCAATTCTGTGTTTGAGATAATTTTTTTTCACCCAGACTGACAACGAAGTGCAACATTTACACCCTCAATTTCAGTTTAATACTACTGTGTACTCCATTTTGAGTTGCAAAGTGGATTTTACTTTACGTCAATTTTTATTAAAGCTGCATTTTTGCCGATATGACTATTGCCTTGTGTTCAAATTTTGACTCACCTTTACGTAAACGATGCTAAAATGCACAATACCTGGGACTGCAACCACAATTATCTTTCTATTAACGTTATGGCATATTACATCGCTTAAATGTAGCACTGTTACTTATTTTATTGGGATTCCATTTTGCTTTCTTCATCTGCAATCAACATCGGTCCATCCTCACCACCCAGGCCTCCTACAAACTCATTTGAAGGAAGGAGCCCTAGCACACATGTTAGCTATGTACTTCTACTACTGGACCAGTTTGCATCGTGGAATATTAAATTCATTAATGTTGCTAGGATTTATGTTTGCGTTTTTGAAACAAAACCATGCTTGCAGGGATTAATATTAGTGGTATAGCCTAGGTTCTGTTAATTATCTAGGTACATGTACCATGTACCTGAATTACGTTTGCGGGAATTTATTTTTGCGATTTTAAAATCCCTCACAAACATTAAATGAATTTACAGTACACATGGTACACCGCAGAATCAACAGCTCAAACCAGTCTTATGAATGTTCATTCCAAGTCAGCCTCTGACCTGCTGTCCATACAGAGAGGAGTCTTCCCACTGCCAGCAAGCTGGGCCTGTAACTCCTCTACCTGGAACGTATTAAACATGTTAAATACAACCAGAAAATACTCGCTAACCCTAGACAGGGTGCTAGATGCAAGATTTCTTTGCACTGTTACATACGGTACTCCCTGTGATCATGATGATTGCTCTGTACAGCCGTCCCTCTCTTAAAAGACACCCTCGCCAAAGGACACCCCTCTCATCATGCTCATACGGACAGGTTTGGCAGTAAGTGCTATAAATTACTTTAATCCTCCCTCTCACCAAAGGACACCTCTCTAATGAGGACAGAATTATTAGCGGAAGGGTGTCCCTATTAGAGGGGGACTACTGTATATGCAACTAAACCCTCCATTTCAAGGTTCACATAACTGTATTTGAAGACTGCCCTTTCATGGTATTAGTCTTTAAGTCTTACAATTTCAATATTCACATCAACATGATCAAACCATTTTCAGACTGTTTTCATCTTAAGACCACATTGTCTGGCTGAATGGGTGGTCTTAAACTGACGGGACCACTCTACCTATGTTGCTAGTCATGATACAGTACCACTACTGTCTCAAGCAGATAAAAGAAAAGTTTAGTACGCTTATCTCTGACAGTAAAACATCCCAAGGACCGACTTCCAGAAAAACTAAGCTGAGAAGCAGACTTAACTTCACTGTTCACCTTAGTAATCGGTTTTTAAATTTGCTCTCGACTTATTACAGGAAACTTAAGCTTGAGAAAGACAGTTACCAAATCACCAAGGTGACTAGCAGTCTAGCAAGGCTTTTAGCATAAATCCATTTCCAGACTTAATAATTTTGATTTTTTCTGTCAACTTGGTCTTACCGCAGCCCGTAATCGCAGTATCTCTGCAGCCTGGGGGTCGCGGTTGACCACTGGCTTGTTCTTGATCTTCCTGGCTCTGTCAGCGTAGCGTAGTGTACTGAGGGTTTCCTCCATGTTGGAGTCTGCGGGGCTGACGCAGGCTACCATCAACGTGTGGCTGTTACCTCCCAGGGAGTCTGGATAGGAAATCACAGGACTCAAGACAATAATCATGATGATACAGAGTAAATATTGATTATCACCGTTGGGAGGGCAACGTTAAGCCACATGGTGGCATGAAAGCAACATTTAGCAACACACGTTTACAATGGCTCCAAAAGCAGTAATAAAATAACCATGTTAACCACACACTGTTTTTTTCAGTTGCACGTTATTAATCAGCAAAATCCAAACAATCTGAGTCATCTGACACACGCTGGTGTTCCAGCTGTGCTGAGTCATCGGACACATGCTGGTGTTCCAGCTGTGCTGAGTCATCGGACACATGCTGGTGTTCCAGCTGTGCTGAGTCATCTGACACACGCTGGTGTTCCAGCTGTGCTGAGTCATCTGACACACGCTGGTGTTCCAGCTGTGCTGAGTCATCTGACACACGC
>JAAUYG010082261.1_pt1 | contig 18923 bp, 18 predicted proteins | sample 7278091 | NCBI WGS metagenome assembly JAAUYG01 (sample SAMN14350201, study PRJNA611818) | marine sediment metagenome | isolation source: surface marine sediment (0.6m) | place: French Polynesia: Moorea | collected 2018-08
CTACTACTGCTGCTGCTGATGCTGCTGCTGCTACTATTGTTACTACTACTACTACTGCTACTACTACTACGTTTTTGTGTGGATTACCGCAAGGTTAATGAGGTAACCCGCAAAGACGCCTATCCATTACCCCGGATATATGATACTCTCGATGCCCTTAGACTCACAGTACTCACAGTGGATTTATATTCCGCGTACTGGCAGATCAAGATGGATCCTGCCGACATTGATAAGTCCACGTTCGTTACACAACAAGGGTTGTTTCGGTTCACAGTAATTCCGTTCGGCCTGTGTAACGCACCGGCAACCTTCGAGGGACTCATGGAGTTAGTTCTATCTGGGCTTAACTGGAAGATTTGCCTAATCTACCTAGACGATATCATCGTCTATGGTGGAAATTTTTATGATTCACCGGACAGGCTAAAGGTTGTCTGGCAGTGGATCAGAGAGGCCAATTTGAACCTTCAAGATGCTGCGTAACGCGGGACCGGGTGCCTTTCTTAGGGCATTATGTGTCCAGAGAAGGGGTAGAAGTGGAACCCATGAAAACTGCTGCTGTGCAGGCTTGGCCGACTCTTCGCACTGTCAAGGACGTTCGTGTCTTCTTGGGATTGGCATCATATTACCGCCGTTACATCCCTAACTTTGCTTCCGTGGCCACGCCCTAAACGGGCTTGACAAAGAAACCAGATTAATGACTGCGACCAGCCTTCCAAGCTCTTAAGAAAGCTTTGGTACAACCACCCGTTTTGGCATATCCAACTAGAGACGGACACTTCGTCCTGTCTACGGATGCCAGTGATACAGGAATTGGTGCTGTATTGGAGCAGGAGCAGGAGGAGGGCTTCCGTGTCATCAAATGGGTGATTGCAAATGCCTCCAAAATGCTCAACGCGAGCCAGAGGAGGTATTGCACCACGAATAAAAAACTGCTGGCTGTTGTAACAGCCATAGAGCTTTTCAAGTACTACTTGACAGGCAGACATTTCACAGTGGTGACTGACCATGCCAGTCTCATTTGTCTCCACAACTGTAAGGAGCCTGAGGGTGTAGTAGCCCGCTGGATCACTCGGCTACAGCCCAGTTGGATTTCAATTATAGTGCACTGGCCCGGCAATCATCATAGCCATGCCGACAGGCTGTCACGCAGGACAAGACCTTGCAAACGTGATACTTGCCCAGAATGTGCCCTAACTTGAAAATACGGGCAGGCACTCTATTGAGACGCCGTCAGAATCAAGGCATTTTCGACGATTGGCAAATTGTCGTACCACAAACGATTCACACTCGTATCTTTCAAGCGTGCCACCACCATAAATTGCCGCACATCAAGACATAGTCCGTACTCTGGCAGTAATAAAGAGATGGTTCTATTGGCCTAATATGCAGAAAGACGTTGAGGCTTGGTGCCAAAGTTGTGAAGTGTGTGGCAAGTACAAAAGAGCTGTACAAAAGAGTTCATTGCAGCACTTCATCAAGAAATTTGTGATATGCTGCAAACTGCCAAGATGTACTCTACATACTGTTGATCCTCCACAAGCCACTGGTATGGTGGAACGTTGTAATAGAATTCTCCTGGCAATGTTACGAGCAGTGTCTGAGCAACAAGGTGATTGGGACGATCATCTCCCAGCTGTGCTCAGTGCATATCGCTCAACCCCTCACAGCAGTACTGGGCTTAGTCCATACCGCATGGTTTACGGGGTAAAAATGACCATGCCAATCGATTTAGTGGTTGGTGAGGTCGGCCAGCAACGGCCCAATGTCCACTGCCCCGTCGAGTACGTGGGGTGGTTAAAAGGCTCCATACAGGATGACCACGCCTTAGCCAGAGAAAACCTTAAGAAAGCTGCGAAAAGGCAGAAGAAACCCTACGGCGAAGCCAGTCGAAACGTGTGTTTTCAACGTGGAGACTTTGGCGCGTTTATCCCCCAGTCAGTGGTGGTAAATTGCGTTATAAAACCTGAGCCCTCTGGCTGGTGTTGGCTAAAGTTAGTTCTGTTACTTACATGATCCAACGCCATGCAGGAGCCGATCCAGAAATAGTGCATGTCGACAAGCTCATGCCTCATCAGGCAGACTTCGGGGAGGAACTTGAAAGCTGACTGCAGGATGAGGAATCAGGTGGACACAGGGTTAAGGGAACACAAACTTCCGCACCTGTGCTGTCTGAAACAGCTCCTGGATTAGTTGATAGCCCTTCTAACGAAGTCACAGTCCTTCCTTTTGACCCAAGTCCTGAGGACGGTTATGGCGCAGCCATGGAGGGCGAGAGCTCCTCTGCGTCAGCTGCCCCTCCTGGACGTCGCAGCAGGCAACGTCAGGAGCCAGACCGGCACACGGAAGTGCGGAGTGTACGATCTGCCTGGAGCACCACCAATAGCCTGTAGGCCCCAGCCTGCTGTTCCTAGTAGGCATGCTGTTGGTGGTGATGGTTGTGCTGAACCCCGGCGTGGCGGTGATGGCTGTGGTAGCAGTAGCTGCAGTCGTATGTTTTTCTCCCCTCAGATGATGCTACCCTGGACCCTTTGGTGGGCGGGTCACCGTTAGACGTCTGTCCCTGACTGGATATTGGTGGCTCCACTTTGTCCCCCTGCGGTAGCACACCCAACCAATGTAAAACGGTACACTCTACCCACCCACTTATATATTAATAACATGTCCGTTTTCCCTTCATTTTTCTATTTCGGGCCGCTGGGTTGAAGGGCCAATGTCCTGGCCGACAAGTCCCACAACAGTATCTTACACTGTTGTCATAGCTCTCCTATTATATACACTTTTCTAAGCCGGTTATATACGGTCATGTTATATTTCTCTATTTATTCTAGGCCTGAAGGCGATTAACTAAAGTCACGAAATCCACTGCTGCCTTTTGCGCACATAAGTCTTTGAGACTCTGCCTCCGTGGCATGTGCCAAATTATCCCGACCTCTACCCTCCAAATTTGGGCACCGTGCCCTCCGATAGCCCTACAGTGGACACTTGGTCTCCATTTATTGAGACATTTCTGTAATCCACCATCCTATGCGATGCCCTCCAGGTTCTGATGTACACGGTGCAGCAGTCAGTGGTCCACACACAGTGTGGTGTCCTTGTAGGGAAAAGCTATGGGTTTTTCCTAGGCGGGGCTGACAGTTTCACCCATTCGGGAGAGGCTACAGATCCTGACCAATTACGGTCAAACCCTAGGGCTTTTGTGATCCAGGTCGTAGGTCGGGGACCTTGGTCGCTGGGGAAAGTTGAGGGTTTGCCGATTTTGGTTTATCCCTGAACTTTCTGAATACAGACGTTGGTTGGGGTACTGTATCCCTGTGAGGATTTGCCACCCTCACTTGTACTATTTAAGAGGCTATTTGCATATAGTGTTACATGTATATATTAACTATAGGTAATATTTATTATTGTCATATTTTCATGCACACTGTACATTCGTGTTGTAGTAATAAATTCTCTCTATTCACTAATCTATTAAACCCAGGCCGATACAATTAGTCGTGCCATTTTTCCGGGTTTGGAAAGTCGGGTTCGACCCGTTTCCCACCCATCTTTTCGGGCAGGAGTCTGGGATAGCCATTCTTCCGGCCCTGGCCTGCTTACGGCAGTTTCATGTAGCCTGCTGATGGTGCTGGTTTGACGTGCTGGTGGTGCGGATTTTCCAACACAAACGCAAGTCGATGGGTTGCTGGTGGTGCTGATTTGACGTACAAGTTTAAACATGCGCATCAAAATATAATTCAGAGAGGCTTAGAGTAATGCCTTCTACCTTTTGTAGTTTATTGTTAGCTATTGTATTCATTGTTAGGTACTTACATTGACCAAACAGATTATTTTGAAACTTTCAGTAACCTGCATTGCATATGGCAACAGAGAATATTTTCATGTATTATTACATCTGTTGTAAATTTTCTTCTTTAAATACATAAACAAAAATTAATATGCGCTACTTACCAACCGAGCAAACTTGCCTCGCCAGCCGTACTTAGATAAAATTTGTCGACTCTTGTATATTTTAATTTTGTACAGATGTGGTGATGTCCTCAGATTGTACATGATATATACCTGTTTATTTATATTGTATTTGTGTATTTATAGTACAATGGAAAAAAACTAAAAAACTTACTCAGTGTGATCCTAATGGTCAGATGCAAGTAGGTGCAATTTTGGTTCTAGTAACTTTGTTACAGAACTATAATTACTCCAGTTTTGAAAGGAAAGAGTTCCTAAAGGAACAGAAAGTCCAAATTCAAGAAATATACCATTCCGATTCATATTTGACAAGATCACAAGAACTGGTTCCTTTAATCAAGTCAGGCCGTAAGAATAGCCTGGCGAGCCGTTCGTCATAGTAATGGTATTTTGTATATAACTGGGAAGCCCGTCGCAGCATTTTCGATAATTTATCACCTGGTTCCCACCAGTTCGTTAATAATGCAAAGATAACCCTCCAGGCGGGCCCTTGCAGGCGGACCATCCACCAATCACTCAGTGACACTCCCCTGAAGCTGTTTTTTTTCCACTGGTTCACAGTGAATTGTTTTGACAGTGTTTCCTGGCATTATTGTTCATTTGGTTTATTGGATGTAGTAGAGTATGCGGATGATACATGTAGGCAGCATCCAGTCCCCTCACGCCTTGAGTATTCACTGACTTGACGACGCCATATGCTCATACAATTTTTAAGAGCCGTTACCGGATGGCGCACATTGCTTTTCCTTATATAAATCACATTACAAATGTAGTATTATTGACACATTCGAGCAAACTATGTGTACTAAGTGTGCAATTCAGCAAACGGTATTGATTGTGCTAGCAAACAAGAGCAGGAGATCAACTGACGAGTGCGTTGTTTGTAGCGACGACATTGGCATTAGGAGAGCAGCACCAAAGGGTTGGCATAGTTTTGAAAAGGCTTTTGAATAATTTTAGGTTTTGCAGGATATTTTCGACCAGTGCTTCTTTCCGCCAAATATGGCACATACCTTCATCTCGAAGACACCGAGTTTTAATAAGCATACAGGCAGGTAATCATTTAACAACACAATGTACTACTAACAATAATGTTTATACCATTGAACAATTTTGAGGCATACAGACAGGTTACGTACTCTGTGACTTTCTGCGTTGTTACACAATCAGAGGTTGCAGGCGCTGCTACTAGCTAGCTAGAGGGAATCAATTTGCAATAAGCGTGTCATAGTTCATCATGCCGACTGGTAGTAACAGAATTTCTACCGCTTGGGTGTCCCAGTCCAACATTGAACAACAGCCTGAGCGTGAGAATAAGGTAAGTGAAAACTAAACACAATAAAACACATGGTACGTATCTCATTTGCGTGTTTTTTTCTCTCTTTAAACTCGTATAGATCCCACCACCGTTGGTTCTTTGATCAAGGTTTTAGCGCACCTAGCGAGATTTGTCATTCCAACAGAAAAAGCTCCGCACCCAGTAAAATCGTGCATAAGTATCAAATATTAGGCCTATCATTAAATCCCACCCCCTTCCCCAGTCGATTCTATACTTACGAATATTCTTGAAATTTTTTGTTCCATGTATTGCTTACGCAGACGACGGAACCAGCGACAAAGGCGTCGATCTTGAGTAAATTTGCTGGTGAGTCAACACTCCACGGAATTCCCAGGCTAATTTCTGCACGTGGTAAGTACATATATGTGCTGGACCTTGTGTGTTTTAGCAAACCTTCCGTAAGGAGAAAACATTTAAGCAGAAAGTAATTCCGGTTACGTCCGTAACGCTATTCATTGGCCAATTGGGTTGTTATTGTAGTGTTTTTTCTGTTCTATCGAAAAATGACTTAGTAGTAAAATGAATTAGTAGTAAAATGACTTAGTAGTAGTAGTAGTAGTAGTAGTAGTAGTAGTAGTAGTAGTAGTAGTAGTAGTAGTAGTAGTAGTAGTAGTAGTACTAGTACTTACCAGGAGTACTAGTAGTACTAGTTGTTGATGTTGTTGTTGTTGTTGTTGTTGTTGTTGTTGTTGTTGTTGCAGCAGCAGTAGTAGTAGTAAAGGCAACATAGGCTTAAACATGTTCCTATTATATTTTCCACGACGGGTTAAATATACGGTATTATTTATTTGTATAGATGATACCCATTAACGTATTCGGTTGTTTTGCCCTTGCTAGAACTTTATGCATTCTTAAGTCTTGGCATTCACAGATGATGCTGTGTAGCCACTCAAAGACTGAATCTTTAAGTAACCAAAGGAACATCCGGTTGTTTAATAATGTCTATCACAGAACTGATTATGTCAGAGTAATATTTGAACGGCTCGCGTAACGAAGCGAGGACAGTTTAGTACGGATGATACATTAGGCCCCCCAAAAATGACTTTAGTTTTTGGTACTACCATTGTTTGTAAAACAAAGGTGCAAGCGCGATTTTTTTTATATTTACGCAGTAATTTTTCCTAGAATCTAGTTCTATAAACCTCCGACCTCAAAAACAACAAAGACAATTTGTCCAAATAGACTAGGACTTTATAAAACAATGAATATATAGTATGTACCATTGTTTTCACTGCTAAATATATAAATAGTAGACGACAGTAGTCACTGACGCCTTGGAGTGAAAGAGTGTAGGTCGCTGCTTTCATAGTTTTATATCCTGAAGCTTGGGAATCTGAAACTTGGAAGTTCCGATGTCACACTGAACAATTCAATATTTGCAGACTTCAGACAACACAAAACGATGGCTGGTGTCAATCACCCCACAGCATAACCACTGTTCATAAACATAATAAAATTGTATTAGAGTGAAAGTGTTAGGAGCATCAACACTTGCATCAACAATGCTGCCTTTGTTGCACAGTTCTAAACAGCTCTCTGCAGGTCCTGTGCAACAGGCCTATACGTACACCGTATACTATCGATTGGAGATAGGCTATCCTCGGAATTAAGACATCACCGGTAATATTAAACTCTCGTAACTTATTTAAACATGTTTCGCAAGACCTAGACTCATGATAAATCCTTCCTCTAAGCTCACAATGGCCGTGACGCTACAATACTTTGACATTGACTGCGAAGCACTTTCATGCATTAAATATCGTTCGGGTTTTGGTGATCCGGGTTCCATTTTTTCTTATTTTAACAAGAGTTCTTTTTGCTGTGATGAAATTGTTGCTGTCTCTGGTTGTTCTCCCTATTTGTTGGGAAATTTCCGTTGTAACAGTTATGAGTGAAGCTCTCCTACTGCCACCCCAACAAGAATCAGACACGTTTAGTGTACGTTTGTTGAACCACAATCGGAAACCAAAGATATCCGTCGCTTGGCGCATTCAATTAAATCAAAATTAAAATTAATCTTTACATATGTGTTTCTACGTCATTACGTTGTTCTTATCGTAATGTGTGTGTGTGTGGGTTCGGTCTGTTACACTCTCTCACCCCACCCTGTTTCCAGGTCCAGCGCGGAAGGTATTCTGGAGCCTAATCCTTCTGGCTGTACTAGGTGCCGTCACGTATCAACTGTATGACATAACAATGGAGTTCCTGGCAGGTCATGTGAGAGTTAGTCAAGAGCTGATTGGTCGAGAGGATCTCCCTTTTCCTGCTGTTACATTGTGCAACATGAACGCTGTTAAGAGAACCGCATGGAAAGAATTTCTTGACGAGAGTGGTCCTCCTCTGGCGTATTCAATGGACCAGACCGCATTTCAGACACGCGCCAACCACCCACATGGAAGACAATGTAATAATAATAATAATAATAATAATAATAATAATAATAATAATAATAATAATAATAATAATAATAATAATAATAATAATAATAATAATAATAATAGATTGATTGATTGATTGTATCAAAGTTTAATGGCCCATCAACACCAAAAGGGTCATACAGTGCCAAAACAGCCGAGTCTACCAGAAAAGAATGTTGTGGTTCTACAGTCTAAGAACTGCACTGTGTGAGAGCATTCGCTACTGAGGGCGAATGCGGTAGAACATTGAACTGAATTCAAAATGAATAGCAATAATACTAAACTTGTATCTGTTCATCGCACAGTCTTTAAGGCTTTCAGAATGTGAGAGAGAGAGAGAGAGAGAGAGAGAGAGAGAGAGAGAGAGAGAGAGAGAGAGAGAGAGAGGGAGGGAGGGAGGGAGGCGGTCAGTGGGGAGATTCCGGAGCATTATATCCAATGTTAAATTATGTACACCATATGACACTGAAGAGGCGTCTGCTGCCACAGAGACCATCACCACACACTGAAACATTTCAATAGCATTACGGGTGCGACATCCGGTGCTGTCAACAGCAGTGCACTTAGCACAAACTCTAAGACCGCCTTGAAAATATCGTCTGTGACAGGAACGATGGGTATGACAGTCTCTCCAAATTATATCTAAAGTGTTATTAATACATATTATTTACAAACGGTAATTAGAATCAGATTAAGCACAATGGCTTTAACAATAGATGGATGTCTACTCTGAAGTGGACTGCGGAGGAAGGGGGTGGTGTAATGTTTTTTGTGATCGGGTTAATTAAAACTTATATAATATAATGTGGTGTCTTTGGGTCTACTGGGGTCGACGACACGGCGTCCTTATGAGTGACCCGGCTCTGATTCAATGGGATAAACTATATAAGTTGGGTCTGTCACCAGTCGTGACTTGGGACACACCACACTACAGACTACACCTGAGGGTGTCTTCTCTACTTCTAACCAACACGAGCGCTGTCCGGATGATCCGGCAGGCTCGTGTGCTGGCGGAAGTTCCGCTGAGCGGAATTGCCACCAGGCATGCAAAAACATCCACTGAGCGGAAGGTCCACATGAGCTGCTGCTGCTATAGTCTATCAACTATCCGGGTTCGATCACACAGCCTATGCCGTGCCTACACCAGCCACAGGTGCTCCAACAGACTGGCCGTGGGTCAGAGACCCACGCGACCCCGAGACAGGCTCCGGGAGACTCCTAGTGGAGCTAGAAGCCTTCTCTGGGTCTAGGTACTAGGCTGTTGCAAACTCCTGCCTGGTGCTCTCCTAACACCTAAAAGGATACAGAACAAAAACAACAAACACGTGCTCTCGACTGACGGGCGTTTATTAGAAAGCACCGTGGTGGTCACCACCACAAGGCACACAACGACACATACACAAGTACACATGGCGGTTAAAAACATCGTATTACTCCTTCAGCAGAATTACTGGAAAACGTCAAAATTACAATAAAGACATACAAAGCTGGCCTCTAAGAGTGTTGGTGCGGTTTTCGTTAACCAACAGAAGGGACACAACTCTGTAACTCGCCTCGTTTATTACGTTTAACAATGACCTTTGAGTGTAACGTAACGTTTGCGTCTGGGTTAGGTTGCCGAAACGTTAGCATAACCCTTGTAATACGTTCGTGAAAGGTTTCCGTTTGTGTAACCTTTGTAGTGCGTTCTTGCAACGTTTGCGTAACGTTGACGTTTGCATAACCTTTGTAGTGCGTCCTTGCAACGTTTGCATAACCTTTGTAGTATGTTCGTGTAACGTTTGCGGTACAGAAACTGAAAGAACAGTAAGGACATTATGAGATAAGGTACACCAAAACTTAGTGATACATCAAAGCATGAAATACCTAGCAAAATATTACGGAAACTGCTATATGTACAACCAAATTAAAGCTAGAAATCAAAGTTACTTACAGTTGTGTTCTTCAAATGTTACTTCAAACCGGTATACTCTTTGTGACTGAAGTTCTGACGTTCACAAAATGTTGATGTTCTACTGGCACGTTACAGGTAATCCTGAGGACAAGTATAAGCTACACACAGGCCAGCGTAGCAGGAATCACTGACCATGGTAAACATGTAGCAAAGAATTTCGATTAGCTCACATATAAACGACACAACAGCAAAAGAATAAAAGAAAGGAAGTAATAAGGTCATGGTAAACCGAGTCTAACTGCATATAAAGTGACCCTTACATGATGTCAAACATATCCTAAGACCTTAGACAAACTTAAGTTGGCTAGCACCAACAAAGCGGCTTACATCTAATCTACATGAGTCGAAAGTTTACTACTACAAGAGGTAGTCTCAGAGGCGAATGGATCGTTGCTGTCAACGCCCGGGTGTCAACGATCCGTGAGTGTATGTAAACAAAGACTGAACGACCTTGACCTGTCAAAGAATCCTCTCACTACCCAAAATACGACACACAACGCGAATTACACAATAAAACTTACTGAGCATAAACTCCTTACAATACTAAAGGTCCCAGATCTAATGCCGAACAGATCCAAGACGGTTTGCCGCTATATTAGCGGCTGAGTTTCCAATAATCTATCGATACTTCAAATGCGTCGTTTTAACCTCGTCGCTATGGAGAATACAACTTTAGCTCTTTGATCAATGATAATCCTACATTGTTCCCACAGTGGGAAGATGCGCCAAATATCGATGATTACATGCATACTATAAAATTCCATAAGTCAGTGAATACTGCATCAATTTGCTCGTTGTAAAAAAACACTGTGTACGAGAGAACACGGGCTGTCCCCGCACACAGTAGGCGGTAAAAACTAGGTTCTAAAGCCTGACATCGTAGCAAGTACGTTACAGTTCCCCCTTCCTTACTCCCGACGCCCACGTCAGCAAACTCCTGTACCAGAAAGGTCTTAACACAACACTCACATCACACTAGTCACCTAACACCGCTCAACGGTAGAGCTAATTTAGATCGGGGCTAACAAACATTCCGAAACACATACATTGGTTCATAAACACACAATGTCATGATAAAACTCATAATACTGATAAAATTGAATGTGCCAGAACAATACAGACACAAGACACCATGACCAAATACGGTGGTGCACATGAGGATACAGCCACAGGTGCTCCAACAGACTGTCCCGTGGGTCAGAGACCCATGCGACCCCGAGACAGGCTCCGGGAGACACCTAGTGGAGCTAGAAGCCTTCTCTGGGTCTAGGTACTAGGCTGTTGCAAACTCCTGCCTGGTGATCCCCTAACACCTAAAAAGATACAGAACAAAAACAACAAACACGTGCTCTCGACTGACGGGCGTTTATTAGAAAGCACCATGGTGCCACATACAGGCCACCACCACCAGGCACACAACGACATATACACAAGTACACATGGCGGTTACAAACATTATATTACTCCTTCTATTAGCAGAATTACCGGCAAATGTCGAAATTACAATAACGACATTTAATCTACGCGAGTCGTCGACAGTTTACTACTACAAGAGCTAGTCTCAGAGGCGAACGGATCCAGATCGTTGCTGTCAACGATCCGTGAGTGTATGTAAACAAAGACTGAATGGCCTTGACCTATCAAAGAATCCTCTCACTATCCAAAATACGACACACAATGCGAATTACACAATAAAACTTACTGAGCATAAACGCTTTACAATACTAAAGGTCTCAGATCTAATGCGGAACAGATCCAAGACGGTTTGCCGCTATACTAGCGGCTGAGTTTCCAATAATCTATCGACACGGCTAACCGTTGTGATGAATCTTCAGAAACTGTTAAGTTATCACGTTTGATCTTCAAATGCGTCATTTTAACCTCGTCGCTATGGAGAATACAACTCTAGCTCTTTGATCAATGATAATCCTACATTAATTGTTCCCACAATGGGAAGATGCGCCAAATATCGATGATTGCATGCATACTAAAAAATTCCATAACTCAGCGAATACTATTCAAATTGCTCGCAAAAAAGTCCTCTGTAAAAAAACCACTGTGTACGAGAGAACACGGGCTGTTCTGCCGCACACAGTCGGCGGTAAAAACTAGGCTCTAAAGCCTTACACCGTAGCAAGTACACTACAATAATATGCCCCTGGAAATAGACTAAATTAAATATTGTCGTATGTTATCGTGTTTAAGAATCTAAAAGAGACACTTGGTCAGTTCATCGTGTCTTCCGAAGGGGTTGGGGATCAGTGGAAGATGGGAGAATATTACATATTTATCTAATGTGAACTTATGACACCAGATGACAGAGAAGAAACGTCTACTGCCGCAGAGACCATCAGCCCACACTGGGACATTTCAAATAGCATTCAGAGTGGGACATCCGGTGCTGCCGACAGCAGTGCACTTCACACAGGGTCCTCTAGCACCAACTCTAAGACCACGTCGAAAATATCGTCTGTGATGGAAACGCTAGGTATGGCAATCCCTTAAAGTTATGTCTCTCCATATTTTATTAACACAGTCGTCGGTAAAAACTAGGCTCGAAAGCCTTACACCGTAGCAAGTACGCTACACTGAGAGCCAAAAAAGAATCAAGCTGATTCTTGAAAAGAATCCTGCAACCATTATTCTTTCGGAGAATCATGCTGATTATTTTGGGGAATCAAGTTGACGGAAGGCTGATTCTTCCCAAGAATCCTGTAAGCATTATTCTTTCAAAGAATCACAGTGATTCTCTTGGCGAATCAACTAGTTGAAATTATATATAAAGCGCATGCGCAAATTTTTAAATTAGTCCCTGATTCACCTCCGGAATCACTGTGATTCACTTTAAGAATCCCGACTGTGAACATTATAATGTGGTTACCACTAGTAACCGGTAGTTACCACTGGTAACCTGCAAATACACGTCCATTTATTTGAGATTCTCTCAAGGACCCTGTACACTTGCGCCCCCAAAGGCAGTGGGTGTAGGCCTATAGTGCCTTGGTCTGTCACATTCCTTGGTCTGTCACATTCCATACCGGAGTATATGCCCCTGGAAATAGACTAAATTAAATATTGTCGTATGTTATCGTGTTTAAGAATCTAAAAGAGACACTCGGTCAGTTCATCGTGTCTTCCGAAGGGGTTGGGGATCAGTGGAAAGTTGGAGAATATTATACATTTATCCAATGTGAACTTATGACACCAGATGACAGAGAAGAAACGTCTACTGCCGCAGAGACCATTAGCCCACACTGGGACATTTCCAATAGCATTCAGAGTGGGACATCCGGTGCTGCTGACAGCAGTGCACTTCACACAGGGTCCTCTACCACCAACTCTAAGACCACGTCGAAAATGTCGTCTGTGTTGGAAACGCTAGGTATGGCAATCCCTTAAAGTTATGTCTCTACATATTTTATTAATAAATATTAACTATTAACTGTAAGTGATGTTCCTTTAGATATCATTATGTTGGCTTTACGAAAATATATTTGTCACTTGCCCTACATAAAACTAATGGTATGGAAAGTTAGTGAAACATAATCGGCGATGGCGAACTAGTATGTTACGTACCCGAGAAATACGAATGACACGTCACTGGTGGAATTGTCATTTAGTATGTAAATGACGGTGAGAAACATAATAGGAACTAACGTACACAATAATATAAATCTTGTAAAGAGATACACATGATATAGTTGACAAAGCGATAGAAACGTGTACAAAATAAAAATATCCCACTAAGGAAAAATATCTAAGGAGTTGGAGCAAATACGAATTGTAAGGGTACGAAGGATAGGTTGGGACAAAGAAACCGGCCACAGCCTTGGGGGACACCATAACGCCCCCCACCCGAAGCCAGCCCCGGGGCAGGAGAGAACAGGATGAGGCGACCACAAAGGTAGAGGATTGTCTATAAAGAGGACTCACAGCGACAACGGCAAGGGATCCACCCAGGCAGAATACTGTTCCCCTATATCACATAAATATAATTGTTATATCACTGACCAATTGGTGCCACTATCTTAGATCCAGAAGTCATACCAACGGGTCGGGATATGGTCCCAGCCACTCCTGTCTTGACTCAACATTTTCGGACATGGTCAGCTGCACCTGAGAATGCAACAGACCTGGAAGAGGCAACGGGTCGGGATATAGTCCCAACCACTCCTGTCTTGACTCAACATTTTCGGACATGGTCAGCTGCACCTGAGAATGCAACAGACCTGGAAGAGGCTGAATTTGTTATAATCGATGTCAGTCCTTATGGTCAGTAAGAGTCTTTCCATATTATTACTAAAAGTTATGTAAATATGTAGTCAGTTGTTGCCCAATACTTTTCACACGTTTACGGTATGTTAACCCGGTACGTTTTATAAGGTCAAATTTAAGATTAGTACATTCAGTTGTATATAAAGATACACGCGAGGCGTTTACAACAGAGGTTACCATATCGTGTTTATTTGGGTGTATTTCATTACTAATGCGGGATAGGCCTATACTTTGCTTTTGGGATTTCTTTTATGGCATGGTCTGTACTAATTGTGCGTATTTGCTATATTGCGACTACTGACAGGAATCACATACGGGGATAGAGATACACTAAATGCTACAGGGAGTCTGCACGCAATCGAGGGCGAAGAGATCAACCACGCCTGTCAAAACAGTTCTAAATGGATTGGCAGTGAATCGAGGAACTATTACACGGGATTCTTGAGTTTTGTTCAGCTGCTGGCGTCCCTGCCAGATTCCACTGTTGACATGCTAAGTCCACGACTGGAGGAACTTGTTGTTGACTGTGACGTGGCAGGACAGAAGTGCCTTAAGCGGTGAGTGAGCCGCTATTTTCGAGGCTTCGATAGCCTTCAAAGCCGTATCGTAGGTAACTTAACATGGTACAAGCTCACGTTTATTTTGGGCATATAGAAAAGTTTCATTTTTAAGTTAAATATTAATAATATTTTATGCTCTAGCGCAATGCCCATGCTTGTTTTAGTTTGAATACACCGACTTAAAAATAAATTAGAATTAAAATTTAAAAAAATATTAAACTTAAAATTAAACCAAGTTTAGGATTTTAACTGTTTTCAGGAGTATTCTCAGAGATCATATACCTCCGGCCATCGCATCCTTAGATATCTTTCAGCTTTTCATCGAAACTGCTGTCTACAATATCACCGCTATAACAACAGTAGCAGAACAAAACAACTCTCGTACACCACAACAGCAGCATTGACCATATAAACACTAAATATGCCACCCCGTTTCACAAATGCGTTTGTGTACAAGACTCACATTTGGGCATTTCAAACTTTCTGGAAGATGTACGAAAAGAACACGCTCCTCTAAAAAGGAAGGTTGTTTGAAACTCTTGTGTGCTATATACATGATATACAATGTATGAACGAACGTGTCCGTTAGGCCATTAAAGTACGTAATATGCTTACTCGTAAATATAACGTAAAATCCAGTACAAAATGGGCACGTGACAGAAAACAGAAATCTGGTTGTATTGCTACATGTTAAGCAAGGCATTGTAGTGAATGAAAACGGGAACAAAGTTAACGACCCAAGGGAAGTATCTAGTGTATTTAAGTGAGTTTTATGAAAATAATATGGGAAACCAGGATCCTCAAAATCCTATCAAAGAAGGAGCGGACTTATACTAAAGGATTATGCAAATTATTCCAGTGTTGCGTATATTAGTAAGAATTTGTCCCAGTCTGGCCGCTTTAATTTTACACCAGTGTCTCAATATGTGTATAATATTCTTGAGAAACTGGACACCAAGAAAGCAACTGCATGTGACCATATCCCACCAAACGTGTTACAAGCTGGAGCAACTGGATTATGCACAACTCTAGCATGCATCATTAACAAAGTATTTTGCATTTTGACATAGGTGATAATGTAAACGCATGTAAAAATAGGTCAAAGTTCACTCTGTTACACCTGAATATCAGATGCCTGTCTGCAAAGTTTGATAGCCTGAAACAATTTCTATGTGAGTTGGAAAACTGTAACCCACAACCTGACTTTGTATTACTATGTGAAACATGGTTAAACGATACTAGCAGTAATTATTACACGATAACTGGCTACAATCTTGTGGAAAAACAAAGAGAAACCACGCGAGAAGGTGGAGTATGTGTCTTTGTAAAAACATGCATACACTATATTGGTCGTGAAGATTTACGAATCTTTGGCGAGGGAAGGTTTGAATCAGTATTCATTGAGTTAGTTTGTCAAAAGTACTGTTATTGGAGAAATGCACAGAGTCCCAGGCACAATCTGGGAGCATTTATGGAGACATACAAACGTATTATAAAGACCATAGTAGACAAGTCCAAGTTAATCTCTACACAACCTCCGACCTTACAAACCAGCGTGCATCGAAAGTAACAAAGTATGATATATCTGACCAGTTCCCGATTTTAGCACATATAGGCGTCAATACACCCTAGAAGAGAGAACCAATGGGGTTCAAATCAAGGACTCTGATCAATACTGCCCTAATATAAAGTATTGATTAACCTGCTATGACTGGGACCGTTTTGAAAACATGTCAGTTAAAGAATGTTTTTTCAAGCTATTACCGAGGTAATTAAAGAAACGATGGACCGTCGGGCCACTGGAAAAGAAATCGCTATATCACCACAGCGCGTTAACAAAGAACCATGGATGACAAAAGGATTATTCAAATCTTCTCTCAAAAAATATCGGCCGTACAAGCAATACCAGCAAAAGCCAAGCAATCGGGTGACGCGTTTACGCTATAGATATTACCGAAATATAAACAAGAAGCTTAAACAAAAGGCAAAAAAGAAGTGTCACTATCATGATAAATTAACAATGTACAAGAATGATATTAAAAAAACATGGACTTTAAATTAGGAAGCAATGGAAAAGATCAATGACAAAACATCGGTCCCTAGGAAAAGATCAATGACAAAACATCGGTCCCTAATCTTATTTATCTTATCTTAGCACAGACGAAACACAGGCACAACACAAACACTAGCTCGAGTGGATGCATGTTCGCTTTTTGTGTTTTAGAGATTTCGTGAAGGTTCGCAACCCTGTCTATGGAAACTGCTACATATTCAACTCCGGCTGGAATACAGATGTCAACCTTAGACGAGCTCATAAACGCAGCATACGGCATAGTAAGTTCTAGATTCATTTTTTAAAAGTGTCGTGGATTTTTTTGTCATGACGTGGGTTAAAGTCATTTATGTTGGACAAGTGTGTCAAATTTTACTTATTTACACATTGGTGTAAGTAAGTAAGTCAGTAAGTCAGTCAGTCAGTCAGTAAGTCAGTAAGTCAGTCAGTCAGTCAGTAAATAAGTCAGTCAGTCAGTCAGTAAAACTTTATTTAACGTCGGTACATGTAAACAATAAACATTAACACAATGTTCTATTGACTGACCTGATGAAAGACGAGGCGCTTTAATGGGTGTGTATAAATGGCCAGATGAGGTGACATTATGATGTTGACTAGAAGTTTGCCTAACATTGGTGTAATGTCACTGAACATTAACTTAACTTTAAAACAGTTTTACATCAGTCTTTAAACGGATACAACACATCCTTGGCATGTACAGTTTTGTCCATTTCACGAATAACTTTGCCCTATAAAACTTGTTACGTCTATCTATGACATATAATACTCTTGTCAAGCGATTTGCATAAATTTACACCATGAAACTTAAAACAAATGTCATTTCAGTGTAGTTTGTGTTGCGTTGATCCATGCAGTATTTATAATTCTTAACTCTTATTTAGTGCACATCGCCAGGATATCTTTATTGTCAAACCCCCATATATGATTGGATTTCTTGTGTTTTGAGCAGAGGTGTCCTTTATTCTGAACGTGGAACAAGACGAGTATCTGGGCAGTATTGATGACGTAGCTGGGGTGGTAGCAGTTATTCACGACCAGAACACAGTGCCCTTCCCGGAAGACGAGGGGCTCACGTTTCATCCCGGAGAGGCCTTCTCGATTGGGGTTACAAAGGTGAGCTGGAAACCCGAGTTGATGATGTGACATCCTACATAATGTCAAGGAACTGACTCGTGTGAGCAGCGAGGCGTTTGGTTTCACTTAACAACTAATGTGCAATTTTCCTCACTGATTCCAAAGCGCTCACAATTTAATGAGACTTTTGCCTAATTGTGTCACTAATATTTGTGATGATTCTACGATATCTTGCAAACTCAGGACATATAGCCATTTCGCTCACTGTAAAAGCTCAGTGTTTTCTTAACAAAACCCTCCAATGGATTGTAACCTTATCAAGCCCTAAATGTATTAGGGCCGATAATTATTAATGTAAAGTGCAATCAGGGGAATGCATATAAGTAAAAAAACAAGTAATATAATATCATATAATTTACATATTTTCGCTGTTATCAGAAGGTGTTTACCCATGCTGAGCCGCCATATGCACAGTGTGTGGATGCCGATGAATCCGACGACAGCTCTGACTGGTACACAACTCTATATCCACAAGGGAAATATAGCAAAAATGTAAGTTTTAATGGAGCGAGTGCGTGGGGATGTAAAACTCTTGGGAAATGGCACCGCTAGAAATAAAACAAGAGGCCCATGGGCCTTGACGTTCTGCTTGAGAACCAACTTGGCCATTTGCCAAAGTTCCAGAAGTTGCACATTTATACCTCCTTTCTTCCTCAGGGATCAAAATTGAGCTTATGTTCACTCTATGAGCAGCGGTTCTTGAGATATGGGCCGATTTCCTAAATTGTCATATTTGGGCATGGAACTTGGCAAGTGGCCAAAGTGCCACAGGTTGCACATATACACTCTCTCTATCCCAGGGGGTCGAAATTCAGCTTATTTTCGCTCTACAGGGAGCGGTTTCCGAGATACGGGCCCATTTTCAAAATTGCCATATTTGGGCGTGAAATTTGGCCATTGGCCAAAGTTCCAGAAGTTGCACATATACTCTCTTTCTACCTCAGGGTATCGAAATTGACCTTTATTTTTGCTGTACGGGCAGCAGTTTTCGAGATACGGACCAATTTTCAAAATTGCCATATTTGGTCATGGAACTTGGCAAGTGTCCAAAGTTCCAGAAGTTGCACATATACTCTCTTTCTACCCCCAGTAGTTGAAATTTGGCTTATTTTTGCTCTACGGGCAGCGGTTTTTCAGATACGGGCCAATTACAAAATTACCATATTTAGGCATGGAACTTTGGCCACTGGCCAAGTTTCATGCC
>JAAUYG010005576.1_pt1 | contig 18912 bp, 4 predicted proteins | sample 7278091 | NCBI WGS metagenome assembly JAAUYG01 (sample SAMN14350201, study PRJNA611818) | marine sediment metagenome | isolation source: surface marine sediment (0.6m) | place: French Polynesia: Moorea | collected 2018-08
CAGTTCACACACAACTATCCCCAAGGGCTGTGAGGCTGTGCCGGATCTTTTCAAACAGGTGATCCTGACCTCCCACTTTTCATGGCCCAAGGCTTTCCTCTGGCGTTAATGATCCAGGAAAACTGGATTAGGTGATGATAAGTTATGGGGCTGACTGCCTCCAGGCAAAGGCACAGGGCAAGAAAGTCATGGACAGAGTCAGGGGACATGCCATTAGATCCAGATTGAATCTTGAATCCATGTACTTTACAAAATCTGTCAGGGGCTGCTCCATCACTACCTTCAGGAACCACACAGTGAAAGGATATATATTTGAACAGTAACTGGCAGTGGGTTACAATGCTGAGAGAATATGAGAAATCATGCCACTATTACCCCAGTGGGCTTGCCCTGAACTGGAAACAAAAAGCCTCACCTGAGTTGGAACCAAAGTAGTTCTGGATTTCACTGAGAGAAACTGGATACTAGATATAAAATGGGTTATGTCATGTTCCAGCCAACGGTCTGTTACCCTATGGGCTCACACAGTCGGGTGGTTTCTGGATACCCCATATGAGCAGAGAAGTTATCAGTTTACTTATCAGTGTACCAAGGCAGCTGGGGGACCAAATAAATTCCATTCTACTGGACTGTCACAATCTGGTGTAGCAGCATCCACAGTCACTGAGGGCATGTATCTGGGGCACAGGAAGAATTGTGACTGGAAACTACCAGTACTTACCACTTGTCATCAACAGGAACCAAAAGCGCCTGGCTCCAAAAAATCTGAAGGAAGGTCTTGGGGACATGTGGAAATTAGATAGTGATACCGATGTAGTGCACTTGGGGAGGAGTTAGAGGAGTTTATGTACCAGCATGTGGATTGTCTGGCTCCAGGCATACAGTACCTGAAGGCTTGTACAGGCTGGGGAAAACACACATAGGACAAAAATTTGAAACTGGTACCTTGGACAGAAGCTGCCTACTTGGACCAAACCCAACTGGAAATCTTTGTTCTGATTTAGCCAGGTCAGAGAAGAAGTGACAGAGAGTGAGATTAGCATTGCTGTCTGCCTCCCAGAAGGATGGATAACCCAACAAGAAGTCAGCCTACTGGTGACGAGGAAGATGATACAGAACAACACGACACGGCCATCCCAGTAAACATGAAAAGAAACAATACCTGGGCATGCCGCGTGTGGGATACCTGGGCAGCACTGCGGAACGCAGACCAGACAAACCCAGACACCCCACAGATACCAGTGTCCACCAACCTGGGAAAGACCAGCGATATACAGCTGAATGAATTCCTGACAAGGTTCGTGTGTGAGGCTCACAGAAAGGATGGACTACCATATCCCCCAAATACCCTGTATAGTATTGTAGCTGCAATACAACGCCATATAAGGACTGTCAGGAAATCCAACGTCAACATATTCAATGATCCATGTTTCAATGGCATGCGAAAATCCATGGATAGTCAAATAGAAGCTTTGACAAAACAAGGCATTGGGGTTGGAAAAAGGCAGCCCAAGATTATCAGCGAGGATGCAGAAAGGAAACTCTGGGATTGCGGGGTCCTCAACATGAGTGATTCGCAGGGCTTGCAATATGCAATTTTCTTTTATTGTTCTAAGGCATTTGGACTTCGCACAGGGGTTGAACACCGATCACTTATGGCTGAGCAATTCAAAGTAAGTGAAGACAGCTTTGGACGCTATTTTGAGTTTCAGGGTGGACCAAGCAAAAAAACCTCTAGTGGATTAAATTCGCCAATGAAAATACGCCAGTACGATAACATCAACAACCCTCGAAGTTTCTACAAACTGATGGTACAGTACCTCAGCCATATTGCATCAGTCGGACCTTTATACAGAAAGCCGCTCCAAAGAGACAGCAATTGCAGGTGTAATCCAATCAGGTATGGAGTATTGCCAGTAGGCGAAAAAAGCCTTGGAAAGTATGCCAAGAGAATCATGCAGAAAGCAAAAATACCTGGCTATTACACCAATCAGAGTTGCAGAGAGACAGGTTCAGGATCACAGGTGCACAAGAGCTGGAGTGTCTTGCCCGATTCACCTACACCTGGCCCAGGGGGACCGGAAAAGCATATGAGTGGGACAGTGTCCCAGGATGTGCCTGGCCAAGTCATCAAGAACCCAAGAACTGGACCTTCTGGCACATCTGCTCCTCATTCTGTCATACCAAGACAACCCAACACCTTGTGCAAAGGACTGCCCACCCTGCAAAGAAGCCAGGAGCTTGGAGTGAATCTACCACCACTGTTTCTGTGCAATGACGCCCTGCAAGCTGCTGGAACATCAACCTCCCAAAGCCTTGCCAAAATTCAGAAAGACCGGGTGCAGGAAACCGGAGGCGCCATCAGCAAATCAGAGATACATACCAAGACCTCACCGGCAACCAACCCTAGTAGTGTTGTCTTAGGATGCGACATTGAGAGCGAGGAAGACCAATCTGAAAGTGAGGAAGACCAACCTGAGAGCGAGGAAGACCATCCTGAGAGTGAGGAAGACCAACCTGAGAGCGAGGAAGACCATGATCCTGAGAGTGAGGAAGACCAACCTGAGGGTGAGGAAGACCATGATCCTGAGAGTGAGGAAGACCAACCTGAGAGTGAGGAAGACCAACCTGAGAGTGAGGAAGACCAACCTGAGAGTGAGAAGGACCATGAGGAAGACCATCCTGAGAGTGAGGAAGACCATCCTGAGAGTGAAGAAGACCATCCTGAGAGTGAGAAAGACCATCCTGAGATCCATGGAGATCATCCAGAGTTCCTGTCTTTCACTGAAGATCAGCCACTCATCGAACAGTCACTTGCAAATGAAATTCCAGTGGGACAAACTCAAAAACTGATGTTGCATAGAATGGTGAATCACAACACAACAAGTTCAAGTCAGCTGACTGGTGACAAGGAAGATGGTAATCTGAATGAACAACATGACACAGCCATCCCAGTAAACACGAAAAGAAACAATACCTGGGCATGCCGCGTGTGGGATACCTGGGCAGCACGGTGGAATGCAGACCAGACAAACCCAGACACCCCACAGATACCAATGTCCACCAACCTGGGAAAGACCAGCGATACACAGCTGAATGACTCCCTAACAAGGTTCGTGCGTGAGGCTCACAGAAAGGATGGACTACCATATCCCCCAAATACCCTGTATAATATTCTAGCCGCAATACAACGCCATATAAGGACTGTCAGGAAATCCAACGTCAACATATTCAGTGATCCGTGTTTCAATGGCTTGCAGAAATCCATGAATAGTCAAATAGAAGCTTTGACAAAACAAGGTATTGGGGTTGGAAAAAGGCAGCCGAGCATTTTCAGCGAGGATGCAGAAAGGAAACTCTGGGATTGCGGAATTTTCAACACGAGTGATTCTCAGGGCTTACAATATGCAATCTTCTTTTATTGTTCCAAGGCATTTGGACTTCGCACAGGGGTTGAACACCGATCACTTATGGCTGAACAATTCAAAGTAGCTGAAGACAACTTTGGGCACTATGTTGAGTTTCAAGGTCAACCAAGTGAAAACCCCTCCAGTGGATTAAATTCGCCAATGAAAATTCGCCAATATGATGACATAAACAACCCACGAAGTTTCTACAAACTGATGGTACAGTACCTCAGTCATATTGCATCAGTCGGACCTTTATACAGAAAGCCACTCGAAAGCAACAGTGACTGCAGCTCTCCTCCACTCAGGTATGGAGTACTTCCAGTGGGTCAAAAAAGGCTAGTAAAGTATGCTAAGAGAATCATGCAGAAAGCAGAGATACCTGGCTGTTACACCAATCAGAGTTGCACGGCAACAGCTTCAGCATCACAGGTGCAGAAGAGCATCTTGCGGGATCCGCCTGCACCTTGCTCACCAGAACCTGCTAACAACACAGGTATGACAGTTCACCAGGATGTGCCTGACCAAGTCGTCAAGAACTCACAAACTGGACCCGCTGGTACATCTGTTCCTCCCTCTGTCACACCGCGACAACCCAACAACTCATGCAAAGGACAGCACACCCTGCAAAGACCACAGGAGTTTGGTGGAGTGATTGTACCACCGCTGTTTCTGTTCAATGACACCCTGCAAGATGTTGGAACATCAACCCCCCATAACGTCCTTGTCAAAATTCAGAAAGACAGGGTGCAGGAAACCGTGAGCACCATCAGCAAATCAGAGGTGCAAATCGAAACCTCACCGCCAAACAGCCCTAGTAGTGTTGTCTTAGGATGCGACATTGAGAGTGAGGAAGGCCATGATCCTGAGAGTGAGCAAGACCAACCTGAGAGTGAGCAAGACTATCCAGAGAGGAATAAAAACCAGCTTGAGAGCAATAATAACCAACCTAAGTTTCAGTCTTTTATTGAGGAACAGCCACTTGTTGAACAATCGCCTGCATACGAAATGCTGGTGCGAAAGACCCAATACCTGATGTTTCAGACACATGCAGCAGCAGCAGGCACAGGGAAAGTGTCTATAGAGGTGTTTGACAAAACTGCAGAACAGGACACACCGGTCTTTCTCTGTACAACAGGTGAAACTGACCGATGTAGGATGAAGATTAGCCAGTATCTGCCAATGGCAAGCGTTGTGGATGTGGAAGTTAAAACGTTTGTTGACCGGCGTGGAATACACGTCAGCCAGATATTCGTCGAGCATAATCACCGAGGTCAGTCAGCTGATTGCAACAACCTTACGCGTATCATGGAAGGAAAAATATTTATTCATACGAGCACATTATGTAGTCACCTGGTAGTCATGTGAAATACTTAATGTAAACTTGTCTGCACAAGGTTGACGGACGGCCCAAAGTTTTGGCATCAAGTATAATAACCCATATGACAGTTGTGTAAGACTGATATTTAAGAGTGATGAGAGAGAGAGAGAGAGAGAGAGAGAGACTTACTGAAAATTAAATATTTAAAACTGGCATCAGTGACACCACCATTACATTTTCAGTATAAAAATCCCTCCGTTTTAAAAACATCTTCACATTTTTTTTCCCCCACATATTTTTCTGGCGGAAAGGGCAGTCTTTAGCATGTGTATGTTTAATACAATGCATACTGTACATCATGTGTCCCACAAGATCTTGATATACAGATTACTAGTATTTGTCAATGAGTGTCCCCTCTGTTCCAGATGACCCGGCAGACCTTTCCCCTCCTGCAGGGACCACACCCCGTCCACAGTCCACCCCGACTGGCAGCCACTGTACCAGCCCCAGGGACCCGAGTAAGGCAGCGCGACTGCCCCCAGCCTTGGCCTACTCTGGGGGTAGCCAGGGGGCCAGGGGCATCACTTCTCCGCCAGTGGTTACGATAGCGCCAACACCGTCCCACCGGCCTTACCTGGACAGTCGCAAGGTAAGCTCAGGCGTAAGAGAGACAGAAAGAAATGCAGACGGCAAAAGAGAGAGAGAGAGCGAGAGAGAGGGAGAGAGAGATCATATAGATAGACAGATAGGAGGGAGAGAGGGGAGACAGAGGTAGAGAGAGAGGGAGAAGTAAAAAGTAAATAAAAAGTAAGTAGCTTTATCTCAAACTAAATGTTCATTGACTCAATTTGTTGCCAAAAGAAGATACACAATAATAAACAATAATAGTGCAATGTATGCTCATTTATCAGCTTTGGCTGTCACTGTACATACTTCAACAAGTCTAAAAATAATGCATTAAATTTATAATGTTGTATAATATTTTGTATGGACATATAGGTGGCATCTTATAGGTCTTCCTATTGGGGCTATTTCAACAGAACACTTTGTTTCTTGGGCCTAGAGTATCTAAGACTCATCACTCAAGACTCAGTTTATTTGGGACTGAGAGATTCAGTTTATTTGGGACTGAAAGTACCAAGTACAAGTACCCACACTAACAAGGTCAGGTTTTGTAGTCATGATGTAACCTGTTAGGGTGTGTTGCAAAAATCTTTCAGTGTTATCATAATGCGATCAGTTCTGTACCATCATAGAGCACCCATGACAAATATTATCTGTGTATTGTATGAAGTCCCACCCAAAACACTGTAGTAGCCAGACCAGCTGATCACCGCCACTGTAGGAAACACTTCATGTCTTCCATTCGTAGATCTTAGTGTGAGCAGAAATCGAACACACAAGCAATAAGCATACCAAACAGACATACAAATTTAAATGCCACCGCATTTATTCTTACATTAGTAAACTGGTTTGATGGCATATAGTCAAAGTGTTCACATCCAGCAAGGACTTTCTGTATGGATTGTGAAGGCAGTTACTACATGTTTGTTTAAAACTGTGACTTTGCAACCAAAATCGAAGGGGCCGAGTGGTTAAGGTACTGGACTCTCAACCATGATATCGTGGGTCAAGTCCCGCCGTACATACATTAGGTCTTCTGTGCCTAAAGTCCTTGGGCAAGATTTGTACCCCAAATGTGCCTTGAGGCGATCGTTAATATGCAATTGCATGCTTGTCGAGAACCTCATGAAATAATTCCAAGTTTACAAAAAAAAAAATTGATGTTTTCATGTATTAGCGGTGGTGAGTGATACTTGAATACTTTGAGGTGGCAGGCGAGGTAATCATAAGGTGACATAATTAGCAAGAGATGATTTCAACGATAAAGGTAAAAATACCTGGGATGCCAACCCAATCCATTTCCGATGGCACTATGCAGTCAATACCGATCGGAAGAAACAACGACAATGTTTAACACAAAAACACAAGCGGGTCGACTCCTGGAGGGGAATATGAATTGGGCTCTCAGGCTGTGTTTGGAGATCACAGAGCGAGGCATCCGGGATGATAAACTCGATTCGCGGGGTTTTGTTCTTGACGCGGGAATGGAGGGTAAAAAACTGCCTGGTATACAGGTGAGAGGTGGAGGATGTTTATCAGCATGTCTGCTCAGGGGGAACCCAGAGGCGGGCCTTCTCAAAAATACTCAATTTTTGACCTTAGCCATAAGTCGGTGATTATTGACTTGAGTCGGATTCTAATAGCTAGTCATCATGTTGCTCGCTTCAGTCGAAACTAAAGTCTTAAGTTTTGATGTAAGTGGTCAGTTGCTAATCTGTTAGCTTGAACTTAAGTAACTTTGTTAGTCAATCATATTGCTCAGGTTATAGTGCCTGTAAGTCAGACACTAAAGTCTTTAAGTTTTTTTACACAAGTCTCTGATCAAGTTTTGACTTACATTGTATTATATTCTTAATCAGTCACTTTGGGACTCGAAATTAGTGATGCAAGTTGAAACTTGGACTTGTCTGTTTTTGAGACCACCCTGCCCGGAGATCTTCTCCTTCCAGCTTCACACATACACACATAGCCATTAAATAGAAAAGCTTTGAGATACGGGAGTCAGAGCCAAGGGGATAGACATAACGGTGTATGTTTAGACATATATCAATAGAACTAAATGTGTAAAGTATTCTTCCTGCAGACAGCAGTAAACTTGTGAATTATCAGTTCCATTTGCATGATGTGAGATGCTCTTTCCTGTAAACTAAAAAAAAACACATCTTCCTAGAAGGAGCTACAGTTCACTGTAACCAGGGCAACTGGTGGACCCTGTTGCAGAGGACCACCTGTCTAGGGAGACCATATCTTTGTAGCCTCAGAAGGGGTGGTCTTTTTTTCTCAGCAATCTCTTACTAATCTTTGACATAAAAGATAGCAGAGATTGGCATTATCATCACGATCAAAAATCCAACTTGATCAGATATATGCTCAAAGATAACTCCTTAATTAAAAATCGAATTTGAAAAGGGAAGCATTATGTTATGGAGTAGCATTTATGCCTTGCGCCAATACAGTGAAACCTGTCTTTAGAGACCACTGCCATGTGAGACCGCCAATCTTGACAGACCACATATATTCCTAGTGAGAAGGACCTGGCTTTCAATGTACATGTAATTGAACCTGTCAACAGAGACAACCAGTCTTAGGGGATCAAATTTTTATGGCCAATAGAACAGTTCCAATAAAAGGCTCTGCACCCTATAAGAATATGTAGGCCTGTTTTTCAGTGTGTTACATTGAATTTATCTGGATAATGCCATCCAGCTTTTAGCTGTTTAGCCATATCAGTATGTTAGTTAGGGACAGAGAAAAAGAGGGCCTATAACCTTGGGCTTTCTCTGTTTATTAGATTGACCGGTCATTTGGGGATTACAGGGAAGCTATTCCTCCCAATGTGAAGACAATGTAATAGAAGCCTATTTTGTATCTGAGAGTGCAGGCAGGCGCCCTTGACCCTCAGTCTCTAACCCCCTGTGGAGGGAGTCAACTGCTGTCCCCCCATTTTTCCCCACTGTCAATCCATGTGAATGCACCCTCCCTCCTCCTATTTCCCCTGCAGCATTCCCCACTAAAGGCCGTGAATCCTACCTCCACCCTCCTCTAACTGGCCCTTATCCTCTCCAAGGCTATCCTCCCTCCGACCAGATAGACACAGGACAGAAAATTAACTGCCGGCCAGCTAACCCCGGTGCCAGAGGCGAGCCATCGATGCTGGCTGCTGGCATCATCTCAGGTCTGGTTGCTGCAGCAGATCACAGCCTGCCACAAAGGGACAAACCAACACCAAGCCCCACATCCACCATGTCTCCCTCCTTCTCTCCCTAGTACCATTGGCACTGGCCCCAGCCGCAGCCACGGCAACATAATCAGAAGTGTCCTCCTATCCATGCCAGTGTAAGGGACTCCCGGCAGGCTCTCCCTCCCTCCCGCCTGCCTGCCTGCCTGCTGGTTGAATGGTCCGTGGGTTGGCCTTCCCCGGAAAGCAATATTTTGCATTTATCTTATTAGAATCCCAGGAGTGGTAGATTAGTTGTGATGAGACGGCTTTGTGTTCCCAGGAAAAGAGAGCTACACGTCTGTCTCCCTGTATTGCTGCTCCGGACATAGGCCTTTAGGCAGCACGCCTGTATTTCTCTCCCTGTTGGTGGCAGCAAGCACTCGGATCTGGCAGGACTATCTTGGTGTGATACCTCCACTGAGAGAGGGATGGATGGATAAATACACTGGCCAGGCAGCTAGCTCACTGTGGGCTAATGACGGTAGTACAGGGTGTTCATCAATAGCCTTCTGGGCAAAGAGCCCCCCTGGCCTCCCAGGAGTAAATTGGCAAGGAAATCCTTCCCCCCCACAAACGGTGAGGGAGGATTAAAGCTCAGAGACACTTAGCAGCTAATGAATACAAGCTGGGTGCCATGGAAAGGGAAGAGGGAGCAAAATAATAACTGCGGTTCTGCTGTTCTGACCAGGCTCAAAACACTGCCTGCTGCTATACTGCATGTGGCAAGTTCAACTGTGTGGGGAAATGCCATGGTGTAGACAGGAGAGAGATTCAGAGAGAGGAGAAAAAAAAAACACCCGACTGCCTAGAAGCATGGCTGTAAATTTATCCTCAATATCCCATCAGCAGTGAGATATTACACAGAGTGTTTGCTTCTCTGGGAAAGATTAGAAGCGATCTTCCGCCCTCTCTCCCTCTCTTGGCAGCCCATTGGGAGGAACAAGGGAATGTCTTCAACTGCCAGGAAGGCTAACAAACGCCCGGATCAGCTGGAGTGAATGGCTTAGAGAATACTGTCCGGATACCATATGGATATCTGCACAGATACAGTGATACTATATGGATACCCCCAACATATCGGGAACAGTTTAAACACTCGGGATAGCCGTGCTGGATTCAACGATTCATGGAGGCTGAGAAGCACATACCACACACCAAGGATCAGGATATAAATCTATAGAGACGACTATTGGCATGTGTATATTGTGTGGCTGTATAGTAACTGTGCTATAACAAGAAACTTCCCTGTCGTGTATGATAAGCTAGCGGTACTGATGATTGCTTTTTACGTGCCAGGATTTTCCGCTATGGACAGCCAAAGATGGATTAACACACACAAAAAGTGGATTATTAAAGAACAATACCACTGTGGAAATGGCACGATAATAATCCGTGGAGATTTTTTTTTTTTTTAGCCAAGGATAAGTGATCGCCAGCAGGAGGGGAATGTGATTCACTCACTGCTTGCCAACCTTCCCAGCCATCCATCATCTGTCCTGGGAGCCCCTGAGCTGAAGCCAAGAGCCCAAACCAACAATGAGTGGACTTGGTCATTTGCTGTGGCCCTGGGGGGTAATTATTATTTCATCAGCTTAGATCAGCTTGTTTTCAAATCGATTTCATTACCCTTTAATAACACCCAACCATTGGTGTCTGGTAAAAAATAGACAGAAAAAAGTGGAGGGAAAAAAGAGGATCTGGTTATAGTGAAGGAATTCTGTAGTCCATGGGGGTTTCTTTTTCTTTATCATTATAGACTGATGATTGATTTGCTGCCAGATTTTGCCAGTCATGAGCAGATGATCAGATGTTCACACGATCTTAGACCATATATAATATGTTGTATTCAATGACAAGCAAATCAATACCGGTAGGATAGGATGCTGTTCTTGCCTTCTTTGTCAAATCACAACCACAACTTGGTACAGCGTATAAGAAGTAAGGTGATGGTCATCCAGGTAGCAATGGTGACATCTGGGCAGATGCATTGCAAGTCTTTGACAGAAATACAGGCTTGATATTGCATACATACAAAACAGTTTATTGGTTCTACTGGAGAACTGTGTAGTAGGGATCAAATGCTAGCTAAGGTTCGGTGTGTTACTGCTGCTACCGATTGATTCATAGGCAATATAGTATATTGTAGCAGTGAATATTTTAAGGAAATATTTCGCTGAAAGCCAGTATCTGTGGTGTGTTGATTCTTTAGCCTGATGCGATAGCAGGTCCTCTGCACTCCATTTCCTAGGGTACTAGATGTTACGGGTGCCGGGGATGACCAATCGTGAACGTCCGTCCTCCATCAGCCAGCCAGCTGGAAAACCAATCGATCTATCGCTGCCCGACCGACCGACCGCCTGCCGTTCGTTCACTCGCTATCTTGTGTGAGCAAGTGTTACCAACGGTAGCCATTTAGCGCTACTCTGCCGTAATATAATATTACTCAGCCTGACACCAGGTTAATAGGAAAGCTTTGTGGACGAGCCCTGAAAAAAAAAAGACCGCAGAAGGTGAGGGAGGGACACATCGAAGAGAGCCAGACACAGGCAGACAGAGCTTGGGTCTCCTTCGTCAAAAGGCAGCGATATTGATTGACATGGCCTCGGCGGAGGCCTCACAATGCAAGACATTTTTATTCCGAAGACCGGCACCTGTAAATTAATTGTCCCTACATGAGGATAAAGCATGCATACTGGGGGGAAGAACTCCACTCTTGATCGTGTGTGTTTCTTCCTACCATATACAGATAATATCGATCTTGGAAGAGGCAACAATAAATATAAAAAACATATACCCCCTCAATTTTAAGAGCATGTCCTGTCTGAAATGAAATCCGAGACCCCCATGCTACATATCATTGCTGAGGTTGGTGCTAGAGTAGTCCCTCTGTTAGTGGCCACTCTCAATAGAGGCCACCCTGTCTAATGTGGACACTGGCCACAATGTTTTCCTTCTGCTACTATGAATGCATTTACTTCTCCCCCTCGCCACAGGTCACCTCTCTAATGTGATCACAGTTTCTTGGCGAGTACAAAATGTGCTGTCAATATGGTACATAGTTTACTACCATATCAGGATATATATCTACAAGACAATAGTCTATAACAAGTGTAATGGTAGCTCATATTGGACTACAGTAGAACCCCACCTTAGAATTAAGAGCAAAGACCAACATGGAAAAAAGACCACTTGGTAAATTAAGACCACCTATGGGACTACCATGCCGACAGTTACACACCAGTGCAGCAGTGCTATCTGGCTTCAGAATTAAGACCACCTCAGATATAAGGCCATTTGGGCCTTGACCATGGGTGGTCATCTGTCTATATGGCTCATATGGACAGTTTCTGCAGGTTCGTGGTATATATATGCATACATGTATGTACATATTTGTATATGATGCCTCAGAAATGTAAGATTTGGCCCTGAGCTTTCTTCCGTAGGTACGGTTTATACTGTAGTAGTGTTCTTTCTAAACATAGATTGGTGCACTATGATCAGCCCTGGTTGCTCCTGGCAGTACTGTAAGCCTAGTTCTGCACAAAAGCAAGCCATTGCCGTGAACATGTCGTTTCTGACCGCACTGACTGGTCTGTTGGGTAGAACGAATTTTCACCTAATAATAAGTGTATTGACCGACCACCTCTGTTGGCCAGCCACTGTAGCCTTGTGATCAAGGCGTTCACTTGCATTGCAGGACTCGGAAACCAGAGCTGAACGAACTCCCCGGCCACACCAAATCAAAGATATTAAAATATGGCAATTTTTGTCTGTTTAAAAATATGGGCTCCTACTCTGAAAGACCACCTGTCATGAGAGACCACGTAGATTTGGCAGAAGGGATAGTCTTTCAAGACAGGGATTGCTGTATTTCCATATCTGGCACTAAGGCAGACCACCTTGACTTTTGTCCTCAGTGATTGATGCCTCTGATCACTTCACCTCGACCTGGAGCTGAAACTGCAGCTTATGACTTTCCATAAGAGTTATTCCACAGATGATTGCCACATTTTATGCTGCCGTAAATATGGGATGACCTTGTGTCTGTAACCCCTCACCAACTGCTCCTTGCCGTATGCTATACAGTGTACTACTCTTCCTCCTGGCTAGTCTCTACTCTACAAAGGTCACAGATTCAATGTGGCCAAGATTCATATGCTGCTACCAGTACCATAAATGCAGTTAATTCTCACTCTTGCCAAAGGCCACCTCTCTAATATGGCCAGAGTCTCATGGCAAATTTAGGTGGGCCATATTCCACCAGCAGCAGTGTAGCCAACTACAGCTGTAGTAGTAAATCTTAGGCAGTAGTAATGACAGAGAGGGTGTAGGAAAAGATAGGGGGGGGGGGGGGAGCTGATAGAGTTCAATGATCAGCTGATGCCATCCAGTAGGAGTGGAAGGCCAGGACTATTGAAGGGAACATGGTCTAGATGATGGCTTGGCTGGCTCCCTGAAAGCCCCCTGTTTGCTCCCTGGCAAAATTGAAGATCATGACTCTTATTGATTGGCGGAAAGCTCTGCCGGAGTCCCCTGTGGCCTCACAGAAGATTACATCCACCAGCCAAGTCCTGCCAGCTTGTCTGTCCGTCTGCACCCGTTTCTTCATGGTTGATAGCACTTCAGTGTTTTCTCCCTCACCCTCCTCCCTGTCACGCGTCCCCCAGTCTGCCACGGAGTGAAAAAATGTCCGCAATTGATTGCCCTTCGGTATTATGGGTACCCATATAGGGTTTTTTTTTTTTTTTTTTTTTCCTTGCGGCAATATTTAAGTTATGAAAATGGCACCCTGTGATTATCTTGAAAAGCAAGCTGACAATCTGAGAGAGCCGGGCAAATGTTGGGGTTAAAGGGACATTTGTAGGGAAACAGAAAATTAAAAAAAAAAAAATCAAACAAAGAAAGAGATAAGCAACAACAAAAAAAAAAATTGTCAGGCTTAGCACCTGGCCTTTGCCTTAGTATCTATGATATGCCTTGACACAGTTTCGCAACGGGAATAACCAACGGTCTTTTAAAAGGTAAAGATGGAACAATAAGGACATAAAAGGCAGGCAATTTCAAAGCATCAAACAAACCGATTGGGACGAAGAAAGAAAGGGAAGAGATGAGTGTAATAGTGGTGTGTTTATTCTGTGAATTGTAAATAAACATCCAGCTGATAAATCATTCAGTAAAATTATAACAATTAATTTTGACAAATTTTATTCAGTACAATTTTTTGCTGCCTCTTCAGTTCAGTGTTCACACATACAGCATGAATTACGATTCATGCAGAAATTCATACAATGTACTATAGTTCTTATCAAGTTAATTGTTAGCTCCTCTTTTTTCGTGATGTGTATATCCAATTACCTGATAGTGATAGAAAGTATTAGAGGTGTAATCTGCAGCCAAATTGACAGTCTGAAAGATTGCCAATTATATTTTTAAGAGAGTAATGCCGCAAGTGTGTGGAACCTAGATATGTATCTCAGGGATCATGTAAACTAATCCCAGGTTGAGTCACTGCCCTGTCAAAAAGGAGGAAAGCTCTTGAAGAGCTACAAATATCCAGAATCAGCTGTGGTATAAAAATTCATGACCGAGATCAAAAACAACATCTTTGCATGTATCCCCGGTTTGTCTTGGTGCAGGATAGCTTTGAAGTTTCTTGAGTAAATCATGAATGATCAGTGTCAACCCTGGTCGAACTTGTGATAGACATGCTCATGTAAATAGGGACTCCGAGAAACAAATCATGGAGACCAGCCTCTCAGCAATGCATGAATGGTAAAAGATCACGATTTCTAAAGCTGGAAGCCAGAGCCTGGAACTCCGTTATTCCACAGACAAGAGCGTTTCCAGGGATACTGCTAAATTCCACCTGTTCCTATCAATCCCTATCATTGCCTGCTGCTACCTGGATCTACATGGTTCCCTGTCATGCATCTGAAATCTGGATAGCCAACCCTTGTCAGATATGAGCTCTCTGTGGAGTGCAGTATCCAGATTCTGGCAGCGCATGGTGAGAGAATGAAATGTATGGAGAAAGTTGACATGATGGGAGATGTGCACCCAGGCCCCATTCACTGTTCCTGATTTAGCAAGAGAGAGAGAGGCCAGTATCAGTATCAGCCTTCACCTTCCCCTGGGGCTACAAGTGATAGCCCACAGCATGGGGGTCCACAATGTTTGTTTATAGCCAGGAATATCCTCCGGAGTCTGTGGAACCAAAACCCTGGGTCACACTTGCCTGTTACAAAAGCCTGTCCTGTCCCTGGGCAACTGCTCCACCCACCCTTCCCCAATCTGTTGCTGTACTACTGTGCCCAGATATGTCCTCCCCCCCCCCCTATGGAGCAGGGGATGATAGAAGAAGACCCTGTGATAGCCCTACAGTAATTGAGTTTGGCGGAGGTTTAGCCTGTCTTTGCCATGGAGTCAGTCTGGGGGAGGCGGAGAGGGGGAGAAGCTGGCCCGGGGGCTTCCCTCATCCTCCTTCCTCCCACTAAACCCTTTACAGGCTCATCCCATTGCTGCAGCTCCTCAACCTCAGCAGTGGCACAATAGACCCTCTAATTAGCCACAAACTGGATATTCCCTAAGTGCTTCTTTTGCATTTTGTGCTTTCACCACATTCCATACTCTTTTCTTTATTGTTTTCTCCACATAATTGCCTGTTCCATCTTCATGCTCTGGTGGCCATTCTGACGGCTAGCGGGCAAGAAAGGGTTAATATGGGCAAGAGCCAAGGGAGGCCTTTGAAACCTTTCCGCCATCAATCACCCAGGCGGCCATATGGATGCCCCCTTGTGATATTTGAAGGCCTGCCATGTTTCTTTTTATGCAGGTTTACATGCATTAGGCAGCTGCTGAGTGGCCTGCGGCCCTCCTCTTCAGCCTCAAACAAAAGCAAAACCACTGTGACTGCCTGCCTGCCTTGCGCTGTGCCTGTAGCAGCAGCAGCCATGCAGCCGATCTAGTGTTAGTACACACACGCGCACCATGCACGCGCACACATTGTAGGCAGGAATCATTCACCCATCCATCCTGGATATCTCAATTTCTCCATAGCTGCTCCTCTCTGGATATATTCCATCAATACACACAGGTGGAGTGTTACATGTATGTGCCTACTATACACGCAAGGCAGGATTTTAGGAGGCAGTGATTCATCTCGGAGGAGTAAAGTTACTGATGGGAAAGCAGTAGCATCTATTCCAATCAGCAAGGCTAGTAGTGGGGTAGTAGTACTAGCTACTTCCCCTGTGACCGGCACAAGGCACAGGAGTGGACAGGTGTGATGGTATCGCCACAGCGATGTACAACTCAGTCTGGGTAAGATCTGAGTGCTGCTTCTCAAACAATCTTACGTTATATGTCCTAAACCTCACCTTTCACTTGAAAGGGATAGTTTTGCAGGTTTAATACATGCATTGCAATTTGTTCAGGGCACAGCAGCTTTTTCAAACTCTTCTGAAGCTTGAAAAGGATTATTTGGGGCAGGTGTTGATATCATATTGTGACAAGTATCTTGTCTTCTGGCAAGTTTTAGTACAATATACAGTGGTCCCTCTCTTAGTGGCCACTCTCAACACAGCCCACCCTCTCTAATGTGGTCAGGACTTTTTGCCACTTCTATTATGAATGCATTTACTTCTCCTCGCCAAAGACCACCTCTCTAAAGTGGCCACAGTTTCGTGACAAATAGGGTGGCCTTATTACAAGGGGACTATTGTATTACTTGTGTATATACTGTAGGAAGCATAATGCCGGGAAAGATTTAATGTTTTCATTCTGTGTAGAGAGACGTGGACGATAATTATGTGCATCCTCAGTTACAGTGCCCTGGGTATAAGGAAGAATGTTTCTAAAATGAAAGGACACTTGCAGGCCATAAGAACTGACATCATACAGCGTACACACTGACAAGGGTATAAGAACTGACACGTCATCATATAAAGTAGTATTGCGCACTGACAAAAATTTCAGCCTGTAACTTGGAAGTCCTGGCTGGCTGGTAACTTTCAATCCTTAACAACCACAATGGCTTATAACTTATACAGGTATTTTTGTCCCTGATTTATCGTGTTTAAGGTACCCTAATACCTTAATCTGGCATTTAAACTAATGCACGTACAAGTGTCTAAAAAAACATTTGATCCGAGAATCCTAAAATAGTGAAATCATTCAAATGGTGTCATAAATCTTAGCTAGGTACACTGTATGGGCATGGATTAGCCATCAGGCTTTGGTTTATCATGGCTCACATTGTGCAAAAGGATTTCGGTATTGCCACACACAGGCCAGATGGAGGAGTGGCCACTTAAATACCAGTAGATTAAGACCCAAGTGGCTGAGGCATTGCCAAGTACATCTCTCAGGAAAACTGTGGATAACTGTGTTACCCATCACCAGAAAGAAGATGATCTAGGCAGCTAAACTGTGAAGTAACCTAGTCACTGACATGTACGGGTCTGGAGACCACCCAGTCTGTAGTTTACATTGAGGAGGTATTTGTGAAGTAGCACCTAGATTTATGGTTCCTAGTATCTCATATATGATAAGGAGGCGAGAATAGGGCAAGGTCAACTTTACTTTAATATCGTAGTATCTTCTGTACGTACAGTGGTCCCTGTTATGAATGCAGTAACTGGGGCTACAGTGGTCCCTGCGATTTAAGACTGCCCATTCAGCCAGCAAAATATTGTCTTAAATTTGAAGGTGGTCTTAAAATAGAGGGATATTTATATTGAAAATATACAAATGGTGTCACGAAATCCGGTCATAAAATGCAGGGAATTGTTAAATAGAGGGGTCTTAAATTGCAGGGATCACTGTACTGCAATCGTGGATGCAGTGATCACTCTTCTTAGTGGCCACTCTCTGAGGAAGGCCACCCATTTTAAAGTGGCCAAAAATATATGCTGCTGTTGCTGTGTAAAATTCAGACAATACATGTAGTACTCCATCTCATTAGAGGCCACCTCTATTATGTGGAATAATTCCTGCAAAGATAATGGCGTTATTAGAGGGGGGAATACTGTAATGAATTACAATCCATTCTGACTAAGAAATAGTAGTATGTGTTACAGTCAGTATAATGGTGATCAGTAAATAGAATACATGTTTGTTTATAATGCACAAAGTTTATACATACAGTGGAACCTAGTGGAAAGACGACCCCATTGGCCATAAAATATGGTCTCTCATGCCATGTGATCTTCGGTGACAGGTTCAAGTATTGAAATATGGACCTTGTGCCAGGATTACATGGTCCTCCAAGACAGGTGGTCTGTCATGTCAGTGGTCTTCCAAGAGGGGATTCACTGTATTCTTCCTTGGACTTTTATATACTATGCACCCTTGAAGCTATTTATACCATACTCCAAGCACCTATTTTTAGAGACACAAGAAAACAGCTGCAAGAAGGTTCACAATGGAAATGTTTCATCTACCCGTCCATACTTCTCCACATGCCAAACATGGATGTCCACCTTGTAACTGTGTGTCACCAGTACCAGTACCTATTGTTATTGGGGACAATGCCTGTACTGTATCTTATGTACAGTAGCATAGTATAGTACACACTCATCCAGGGTGACAGCCTGACCTTGGTTCCACCCCCCCTACACACACACAGTATAAGCCTTGTAATAATGTAATGGTGTATTCCCAAGGCGGACAAGTCTCACCAAACATATGACAATGTTGGCTCGCCTGTCATTATGTAAACAAGACAATGGTTCCCAACTGGCAGTTCGCTATTGTGTCCATCCATCTATCCCCTGGGCTATGGACGAGGGGGGCAAGGGGGGGGGGGGTAGTATGGGAGGACAGATTTTGGACTCGTGTGTCTCCTAGGTTACATCAGGCTCATATATATTCATTATTCAATGAATCAGGGAAAAATCCGATCTGCCATGTGCATTATTTCCAAGGACATAGCTTCCCTTCTTTTTCCTACATTTCTTCAGCTATTGTCTGTGGCTCTGACCGCTCATGGGAATACAATACGTTACTCTACCTCAAGCAGCCTTCTGACAAATAATCCTGTCCATGTTACTGTAGTGGAGGGGTCTCCTTTGGCAAGAGAGGCATCTTAAGTTGGTGAGAGAGAACATCCAATATACCCCTCACCTCCACCTGCCATTAAATGTGATATCAATGCTATAATTCTGTCCTCTTCAGTCAGTGTAAGTGATAGACCCCTGAAGTGTGGTTACTGCATTGTGATTTACAGTATTCTTTATTTTTTTTATTTTTTTTTTTTTAAGGTGTCCAGCTTGATAGCCTAAGGCTGTCTGGACTACCGTCATTTTCATGTTTAATGTAAAATGATAATAATTCTGTTTGAA